>Ga0310813_10000999_pt1 | contig 17157 bp, 17 predicted proteins | sample YN3metagenome_FD_203086 | JGI IMG/M metagenome (GOLD analysis project Ga0310813, IMG submission 203086) | Soil microbial communities from experimental microcosm in Duke University, North Carolina, United States - YN3 | ecosystem: Engineered > Artificial ecosystem > Soil microcosm > Unclassified...
TGATCAGCGCTTCTGCGAAGTCTTGAGCAGGCGCGGCGGGAAGGTGCCGCGCTGCGCGGCGCGGCTCGTCACGCGCGCCTTGACCGCGCGCACGGCCCTCACCGGCGCGTTCGCGAGCGCCTCGCCCGTCTCGAGCCAGTGCTTGACGCGCTGCGCGTCGGCGATGCGCGTGTACTTGCCCATCGAGTCGAGCAGCACGATGACGACCGGCTTGCTCGCGATGTTGACGAGCATCACGACGCACTTGCCCGCCTCCCGGATGTAGCCGGTCTTCTGCAACGTGATGTCCCACGCCTGGTTCTTCACCAGCGCGTTCGAATTGTTGAAGCCGAGCGAGCGGCCCGTGTCGAGCTCGACCATGTACGAAGGTGTCGTCGTGTATTCGCGGATCAGCGGATATTCCGCGGCCGCCTGCACGAGCTTCGCGAGGTCGCTCGCGGTGGAAACGTTCTGAGGCGAAAGCCCCGTCGGATCCGAGTAATGCGTGTGCTTGAGCCCAAGCGACAGCGCCTTGAAGTTCATCGCGGTGACGAACGCGGACGTGCCGCCCGGATAGTGACGGGCGAGCGAAGCCGCCGCGCGATTCTCGGACGCCATGAGCGCGAGGCGCAGCATCTCGCGCCTCGACAGCGTCGTGCCCTCGCGCAGCCGCGAGTGGCTGCCCTTCAGGTAGTCGAAATCGGCTGCGTCGATGTCGAGGTTCTCGTCGAGCGCCTGCTGAGCGTCGAGGGTGACCATGGCCGTCATCAGCTTCGTGACCGAAGCGATCGGCGTCACCTCGTCTGCCGCTTTTGCGTAGATCTGACGATCCTCGGCAGCGTCCAGGACTAGAACGTTGGCCGACCGAAGCTTCAGCCGCGCCGGATCCGGAGCAGCCGCCTGCCCCCAGGCGGAACTGGCGACAAGACCCGCAAAAACAACCGTTAGCAATCGTTTCATCAGTACGAATCTCAAGAAATTCTGCGGCGTTATCGCACGGATGCCGCGCCCCCGTCAATAGCCATGGGCAATCAACGACTTAGGAAGCGCTTCGCAGCGTCGCTGCGGCCGCGGCGGCCGGCGCGGGGTTGACGTCGAGCGGTTCGGCCGGACCGACGGTCGCCTCTTCCGCGCTGTCGGCCGGCGGGGGAGACGCTTCCCGCCGCTCGTCCTGCTGCAGCCGCCACATCCGCGCGTAGACGCCGTTCGCGCCAAGCAGAGCAACATGCGTGCCCCGCTCGACGATCCGCCCGTGGTCGAGCACGAGGATCTCGTGGGCGTCGACGATCGTCGACAGCCGATGCGCGATCGTGAGCGACGTGTGATTGCGCGCGATGAGTCTCAACTCGGCCTGGATCGCCTTCTCCGAACGCGAGTCGAGCGCCGACGTCGCCTCGTCGAAGATCAGGATCGCGGGCGCCTTCAGGATCGCGCGCGCGATGGCGACGCGCTGCTTCTCGCCGCCGGAGAGCTTGAGTCCGCGCTCGCCGACGGGCGTCGCATAGCCCTCCGGCAGCCGCGACACGAAGTCGTGGATCTGCGCGAGCTTCGCCGCCTCGACGATTTCCTCGTGCGTGGCGCTCGGCCGCCCGTACGCGATGTTGTACTCGATCGTGTCGTTGAAGAGCACGGTGTCCTGCGGCACGATGCCGATGGCCGCGCGCAGGCTCGCCTGCCGCACGTCGCGGATGTCCTGCCCGTCGATCGTGATGCGCCCGGAGCCGACGTCGTAGAAGCGGTAGAGCAGCCGCGCGAGCGTCGACTTGCCGGACCCGGACGGGCCGACGACGGCGACGTTGTGACCGGCGGGGATCGCGAACGTCACGTCGTGCAGGATCTGCCGCGCAGGCTCGTACGAGAAATCGACATGCTCGAACGCGATCGCGCCGCCGCGCGTGACGAGCGGCCGCGCGCCGGGCCGGTCGGTGATTTCGGCATGCTCCTCGATCAGGCGAAACAGGCGCTCCATGTCGGCGAGCGCCTGCTTGATCTCGCGGTAGATCACGCCGAGGAAATTGAGCGGCACGTAGAGCTGGATCATGAACGCGTTGACGAGCACGAGGTCGCCGACGCTCATCGTGCCGTCGACGACGCCGACGGTCGCGCGCCACATGATCAGCGCCACTGCGATCGCGATGATCGCGCTCTGGCCGATGTTGAGCGCGGACAGCGACGTCTGCGACAGCACGGCCGCGCGTTCCCAGCGCTGCAGCGACTCGTCGTAGCGCGACACCTCCCATTGCTCGTTGCCGAAGTACTTGACCGTCTCGTAGTTGAGCAGGCTGTCGATCGCTCGCGTGTTCGCCTTCGAGTCGAGCTCGTTCATCTGGCGGCGGAAATGCGTGCGCCACTCGGTGATCAGGATCGTGAACAGGATGTAGAGGCCGAGCGCGACGGCGGTGATCGCCATGAACGTCCAGTCGTAGCGCACGATCAGGATCACCGATACGAACGTGATCTCGACGAGCGTCGGCAGGATCGAGAACAGCGCGAAGCTGATGAGCGTCGAGATGCCGCGCTGGCCGCGCTCGACGTCGCGTGTCAGGCCGCCGGTCTGCCGCGCGAGATGAAAACGCAGCGACAGCGCGTGCAGGTGACGGAACACCGTGAGGCCGATGCGGCGCACGGCGCGCTGCGTCACCTTCGCGAACAGGAACTCGCGCAGCTCGGTGAAGACGGTCGTCGACAGCCGCAGCAGGCCGTACGCGACGAGCAGTGCGAGCGGCACCGACAGCAGTGCGATCCGCGGATCGAGCCTGTCGACGATCTCCTTCATCAATACCGGCACGCCGACGTTCGCGACTTTGGCGAGCACGAGGCAGGCGAGCGCGGCGCCGATGCGCCCGCGATAGCCCCAGAGATACGGCAGCAGCGTGCGGATCGTCTGCCAGTCGCCGCGTTGCGTGCGGGCGACGTGCGAATCGGCAGGCAGGGGGACCGAGGAGCCGCGGCGCATCGCGCGATATTACTTCGCGGAGATCGTTGTCGGAGGTGAGATCATCAGCGCACCGGAGCGCTACCAGGATCACACCTTCGACCCCGATCTCCTAGCGTTGCGGCCAGCCGGAGCGCCACCATTCGTCGCCGCCGTAGCGCAGCATTCCCATCGCGACGCGCACGATGCCGTACGCTGTCCACGACACCGCCTTCGCGAAGCGCGAGCGGTTCTGCCAGTCCTGCGACGGCACCGGCTGCGAGCCGTTATCGATCATCGCCACGAGCTCCGCGCGCAGTCCGCTTGCGAACACCGCGTCGCGAACGAACACGTTCGCCTCGCGCGACATCAGGAACGAGTACGGGTCGATGTTCGACGAGCCGACGGTGGCCCACTGCCCGTCGACGACCGCCACCTTCGCATGCAGGAACGAGCGATGGTATTCCTGGATCGCGACCCCGGCGGCAAGGAGCTGCCCGTACAGCGCACGCGCCGCATAGTGCAGCAGCCGGTATTCGACCCGTGCCTGCAGCAGCAGCGTCACCGCGACTCCGCGTGCGGCGGCCGCGATCAGCGCCCGGCGAAAGCGCACGCCCGGGAAGAAGTACGCGGTCGCGATCACGATCTCGCGGCGCGCCGTGCGCAGTCCCGCGAGATAGGCGCGCTCGATGTCGCGCCGGTGCCGCAGGTTGTCGCGGATGGTGAATTTCGCGACCTGCGTGCCCGCCGTCTCCGCCGGCTCCTCGTCGGGAAACAGCGGCACGTCGGAATTGCGCAACTGCGCGATCTCCACGATCGCCCAGACGCGCTGCATCGTCTGCACGATCGGCACGAGGATCGGCCCGCGCACGCACACGGCGAAGTCGACGCGCGGCGGCGTGTGCCCGGGCGTGTTCATGTCGTCGATGACGTTGATGCCGCCGACGAACGCAACGCGGCCGTCGACGTGGCACAGCTTGCGATGCAGCCGCCGCAGCCGGTGCGAACGGAAGTGCCACGGCGCGACCTCCGGCCGGTACTTGAGCAGGTCGACCCCTCCGTTGCGCAGCCGCCCCTCGAGCGACGCGGTGAGGTAGTGACGCGCTCCCCAGCCGTCGACGAGCACGCGCACCGACACGCCGCGTTGCGCCGCGGCGACCAGCGCGTCGGCGACTTCGCGGCCGGTCTCGTCGTCGGCGAAGATGTACGTTTCGAGCCAGATCTCGCGCTCGGCGAGCGCGACCGCTTCGAGCAGCGTCGGAAAGTACTCGGCGCCGCTGCGCAGCAGCGTGATCGAGTTTCCCGCCGTGTAGCGGTTGATCGCGGACCCGGCGGCCTGCACGTCAGTGGCGCCGGGCCGCCCCGCGACGCCCATGCGAGCGGGGCGAAGCCAAGGGTGGGGGTCGTTTCATCCTAGTGCCTGCTCGCGCTGCGGGATGCGTCGTGCGGGCGGCGCTTGGCCATGATCTCGAAGGTGGCCGCGAGCGCGGCGTGATCGGACATGCGCACGCCGCGCGTCGTGTAATGTACGTGCGCGTCGACGATGCGCAGGCCGCGTGAATAGATCCGGTCGAGCCGGAACACCGGCAGCATCGACGGGAACGTGCGCGCCGGGCGTCCGCGAACTTCGCCGAACACCTCGACGAGGTCGAGCGCCTCGGTGAGCGCGCGATCACCCTTCCCGCGCCAGTCGTTGAAGTCGCCGGCGATGATGAGCGGCGCACCTCGCGGCACGGCGACCTGGATGCGATCGATCAGCGCCTGGATCTGCCATTGCCGCCCGCGCTCGAACAAACCGAGGTGCACGTTGATGCAGTGCAGGCTCGGCTGCCGATCACCGAGCTCGACCTCGCAGTGAAGCAGGCCGCGGCTTTCGAACAGGTGCGCGGAGATGTCGAGGTTCTCCTGCGCGAGCATCGGGAAGCGCGACAGGATCGCGTTGCCATGATGCCCGTGCGGGTACACGGCGTTGCGGCCGTAGGCGGCCTCGTGCCACACGGCGTCGGCGATGAACTCGTGCTGCGGACGCGTCGGCCACTCGCGATAGCGCGTTGCGTGCCGCTCGTGCGTATGCAGCACCTCCTGCAGGAACAGGATGTCCGCCGCCAACCCGCGCAGCCGCTCGCGCAGCTCGTGGATGACCATCCGCCGCGCGAGCTGCGAGAAACCCTTGTGGATGTTGTACGTCGCGACCGTGAAGCGCGGCGGTGACGCGGCTGCCATGCGGCAGATGTTAGCGCGGTGCTCGACGAGCTGCATGCGAGGTCGTCTTGTGCGGGCGAGCAAGTCAGCGCTCGCGCGCGCCGGGCGTATGCTGTCTCGACGCAGCTCCGGGCGATGCGGGGCGGCCGGCGCGGCTCGCGCTCGGACTCCGCGCTGCGTCGCCCTGCCGAGCGTCCATTCGAAAAGGAGGCACCGTGACCACGTTCAACGTCGGCTACCTGATCGGCAGCATCGCCACGGGATCGATCAACCGCCTGCTCGCAAAGGCGCTGGTGCGCCTCGCGCCGCCGCAGCTCGCGATGACCGAGGTTTCGTTTCGCGACCTGCCGATCTACAGCTACGACTACGATGCGAATTTTCCGGCAGAGGCGCGGGCGTTCAAGGACGCGCTCGCGCGCGTGGACGCGGTGCTTTTCGTGACTCCCGAGTACAACCGCTCGATCCCCGGCGGACTGAAGAACGCGATCGACTGGGCAAGCCGGCCGTATGGCCAGAACTCGTTCTCGCGCAAACCCTCGGCGGTCATCGGCACGTCGCCGGGCGCCATCGGCACCGCAATCGCACAGCAGCAGCTGCGCAGCGTGCTGGGCTTCTGCAATTCACCGCAGATGAACGCGCCGGAGGCGTACATCCAGTTCAAGCCCGGCCTGATCGACGACCAGGGCGAAGTGACCGTAGAATCGACCCGGACGTTCCTCCGCAAGTACATGGAGGACCTGCACGCGTTCATCGTGCGCGTGTATACGGTGCTGCCGCGAAGCGCGTGACAACGCGCACTGCCGCGCGCGCTACGGCTGCTTGCCGTTCGCCGGTCGCGCTGCCGTGCCTTCGACGTGCTGCGTGACGGCGGTCGCCTTGCCGTCGGCCGGTATCTCGACACCGTAGCTCAGCCGGATGTAGCGCGCGAGCTCCTCGAGCGTCACCACGCCGTCGCGGTTGACGTCCATGTCGGTGAAGCGGGGGCCGAAGTCGTTGTCGCCAACGATGTCCTCGCGCGTGACGAAGCCGCGGTGATCGACATCCAGCTCGTGGAACGACGCGAGGTCGCGCGCCGCGACGCGCTGGTAATAGTCGCTTCGCTCGTCCGCGATCGCGAGCGTCGATGCCGCGAGGAGCGCTGCCAGCGCAAAGCAACGGGACGCGTTCATGACGAATTGCGTGCGTTCGGAAAGAATGGGGTGGCTGATGGGATTCGAACCCACGACAACCGGAATCACAATCCGGGACTCTACCAGCTGAGCTACAGCCACCGCCGAGGCCGCCGCCGCGCCAAGCCATCCATCGCGGCGAGACTGCGGATTATACGCCGCCCGTCGATCGGGGGCCGCGCCGTCAGCGCGCGAAACCGATGGCCGTGACCAGCGCGATGGCGACGAGCGTGCCGGCGATCGCGCAACCGTGGAAGGCAGCCTTCAGCACCGGGCCCACGTGGATGCCGAAGTCGTGCAGGCAGTGATAAAGGCGATGCAGGCCGTGAAACAGGAAGAGCGCGATGACGGCCACGATCGCGAGCTTGCCGAAGCCGTTTCGCGCGAACGCGAGCATCCGCTCGTAATCCATGAGATCGCGCGGCAACAGGAAGCCGAGCGGCACCGCGATCCCCGTCACGAACACGAGCATCGGCCCCAATAGCGCGGCGAGCGTGCCGCCCGCGCCGAACAACGACCAGAAGATCGGCTTGTTCGATCGTTTCATCACCGCGTCCATCCGAGCCATGCGAGAAGCGCTAGGCACGCCAACTGCGCGACGATCGACGCGGCCGCGCCGAACGCTACTATCGTGCGATCGCTGATTCTCCGGCCGCCGATTCGCACGAACGGCATCGTCTTGGGCATCACGGCAATCCACGTCCACGCGTGGTACGCGACGAGGAGCAGCACGACGACATGAAACGCGATCGACGCGGGCGTCGCGAGGCTCGCACGCCACGCGTCGTACGCGGCCGGGCCCTGCGCAAGCCGCAGGAGCCCGATGAGCAGCACCACCGCGTACAGCGTGACGAAGAGCGCGCTCGCTTCACGCACCATGTACGAGCGGTAGAACGCATTGCGGCGCCACCACGCGCCCATGGGGCGCACGTACGTGGAGTTCGCTTTCATCGCGAGACACCTGGCCGCGGCATCAGCCAGTGCAGGAAATAATCCTTCGTGCTGTTGATCTTGTTCTGGTTCACTGCGCGCGCCGGGTCGACACCCTTCGGGCACACCTCGGAGCAGTAGCCGACGAGCGTGCAGCTCCAAACGCCCTCTTCCGCATTCACGACTTCCATCCGCTGCGCGCGTCCGTCGTCGCGCGAATCGGCGTTGTAGCGATGCAGCAACGCGAGTGCGCCCGGTCCGATGAAACTGGGCGTCAGCCCGTACTGCGGGCACGCCGCGTAGCAGAGCAGGCAGTTGATGCACTGCGCGTACTGGTAGTACTCGTCCATCTGCCGCGGCGTCTGCAGGTGCGTGCCGGCGGCGGGCGTTTTCGAATCGGCCGGGATGATGTAGGGCTTCACCATCTCGAGCTTGCGGAGGAAATCGCTCTGGTCGATCACCAGATCGCGGACGATCGGAAAATGGGTCAGCGGCTCGACGCGCAGGCCGGCCGGATGGAAATCGCGCAGGAACGTTTCGCACGACAGCGACGGCGTGCCGTTCACCATCATCCCGCAGCTCCCGCACACCGCCATCCGGCACGACCAGCGGAACGTGAGGCTGCCGTCGACGTGGTCCTTGATGTACTGCAGCCCCTGCAGCACCGACATGTCGTCGGTGAAGGGAACGTCGTACGCCTGGTAGCGCGGCGCCGCGTCCGTCTCGGGGTCGTAGCGCAGGCATTCGATGCGGATCGTGCGGGAAGCGTCCATGTCCTTTCCTGGCTACGTCATCTCCGCCTTGACGCCGGCGCCGCCGTACGTGCGCGTGCGGGGCGGCGAGCGCGTGATCGTCACCGGCGCGAATTCGATCAGCGGAGAAGAGTCGCCACGATGACGAGCGAGCGAATGCTTGAGAAAGCGCGCGTCGTCGCGCGTCTCGAAACCGTCGAGGCGCACGTGCGCGCCGCGGGATTCGGTTCGTGCGCGCGCGCTGTGCGCCATCGCCTGCGCGACGTCGAGCATGTAGCCGAGCTCGATCGCCGTCAGCCACTCGGTGTTGAAGGCGCGGCTGCGATCGTCGAGTGCGATACCGCGGCGATAGCGCTCGGCGAGCTCCGCCAGCGTCGTGCACGCCACGTCGAGCGTCGACGCGCGCCGATAAATGCCGACCCCCTCCTCCATGGCGTTCTGCATCGCCTCGCGCAACGGCGCGAGCCGCTCGCCCTTCTCCCGGTTCAACATCCCGAGAAGGCGTGCCGCGGTGGCTTCGGCCCGGCGCTCCGCGCTGGCAATGCCGGAACGTGGCAGCTCCCGCGCACGAAGCGCGGCATTGCGCCCGGCCACGGCGCCGAAGACGACGAGTTCGGCGAGGGAGTTCGAGCCGAGGCGGTTCGCGCCGTGCAGGCCGACACTCGAGCACTCGCCGGCGGCGAAGAGACCCGCCACCGGCGTCTCGCAATGCACGTCGGTCTGGATGCCCCCCATCGTGTAATGAACCGACGGACATACGGGTATCGGCGCGGTGACGGCGTCGACGCCCGCGAACGTCCGCGCGACTTCCGTGATCAGCGGCAGCCGCTCGAGGATCTTCGCCTTGCCGAGGTGACGCACGTCGAGCAGGACGGCGGCCCCCTGCGCCGTTTCGATGGTGCGGCCTTTCTCGCGCTCGTGCCAGAATGCCTGCGACAGCCGGTCGCGCGGCCCGAGTTCCATGGCCTTCACGCGCGGCCAGGGGTCCACGGGGCCGAGTCCGTAGTCCTGCAGGTAACGATAACCGTCGCGGTTGACGAGGATCGCGCCTTCGCCCCGGCAGCCTTCGGTGATCAGGATGCCGCTGCCCGGAAGCGTCGTCGGATGCCACTGCACGAACTCCATGTCGCGTAGCGGCACGCCGTGCCGGTACGCGAGGCCCATGCCGTCGCCGGTCACGGTGCCCGCGTTCGTGTTCTGGCGGTAGACGCGGCCCGCGCCGCCCGTGCAGAGCACGACCGATCCACCGATGATCAGCACCGGTTCTCCGGTGGCGATCACAAGCGCGAGTACGCCGCGCGCGCGGCCGTCCTCCACGATGAGGTCGGCGCAGAAGAATTCGTCGTAGCGGGCGATCCGCGGATAGCGCAGCGATGTCTGGAACAGCGTATGCAGGATGTGGAAGCCGCTGCGATCGGCGGCGAACCACGTCCGCTGCACTTTCATGCCGCCGAAGAAGCGCACGTTGACGTTCCCGTCCGCCTTGCGGCTCCATGGGCAGCCCCACTGCTCGAGGCGGATCATCTCCTCGGTGCAGTGCGAGACGAAATACTCGACGACGTCCTGATCGCACAGCCAGTCGCCGCCCGACACCGTGTCGTCGAAGTGGTTGTCGAGGCTGTCGTCGTCGCGCACGACGGCCGCCGCGCCGCCTTCGGCCGCCACCGTGTGCGAGCGCATCGGCACCACTTTCGACACGAGCGCGACGCGCACGGACGGGTCCTGCTCGCAGGCGGCGATCGCCGCGCGCAGTCCGGCGCCACCGCCGCCGACGACGACCACGTCGGTTTCGATCACGTCCAAGGGCTCGCCCCGTCGCTTCCGCGCGTCGTGTTCCTCATGCCGTGATCGTGACGATCTGGTAGAGATCGCCGAACGCCGTGCGCTTGTCGACGCGCGCACACTTGGCGCCACGCGGCAGCCATTCGGTGATCTCGTGGCGCCACAGATCGAGCGCGAACGGCTCGAGGGCGCGCAGCACGCCGATCATCGGCGCGCGCAGCGGGTTGACCCTGCGCGGCCGGTGATAGTCGACGATGACGATGCGGCCGCCGGGCCGGACGACGCGCAGCGTCTCGGCGAGCGTCGCGCGACGCACGTGCTCGGGCTGCTCGTGCAGCAGGAAGAAGACGAGCGCCCGATCGTAGGTGGCCGACGACATCGGCAGCGCCGCGCTGTTGCCGTGCAGCAGCGTTACGGCCGAGCGCCCGGAAAGCTTGCGCGCGAGGTTCTCGAGCTGGATCGGCAGCACGTCGACGACATCGAGGCGATCCTCGCGCCCGAGCCTCTCCGCGAGACGCGACGTGAGATCACCGTATACGCACGCAACCTGCAACGTGCGGCCGGGCAGCGTGGCGCCGAGCGCATCGAGGGCCGCATCGCGCAGCCGCCCGAAGTTGCCCCACAGGATCAGGTTGACGAGCCATTGCCGCTCGAAGACGCGCACCGCCTGTGGGTGGACGTAAGCCCACCAGTACGTCGCGGAGAGATAAGCAGGAACGTCGATGGCCTCGTCGATACCGGGGGCCTCCATGCGCATGTCGAGCCTCGTGTCGTGTGTTGGTCAGATCTTTTCAGGCACCATCTCGATCGCGCCGCATGGACACTCGGCCGCGCACAGCCCACAACCCTTGCAATAGTCGTAGTTGATCGCAAAACGCTGCCCGGGGCCAAGCTTCACCACGGCATTGTCCGGGCAGACCCCGTAGCAATTGTCGCATTCGAAGCAGTTGCCGCAGGAGAGGCAGCGGCGCGCCTCGAACAGCGCGTTGGACTCGTCGAGCCCGCCGACGACCTCGTCGAAGCTGGACTGACGCCGCAGCAGGTCGAGCGTCGGCTGCACCATCTGCGGCGCATCCGCGTAGTACCACGGGTTGAGATCGTCGAACTTTGCCACCGGGTGCTTTTCCGGCGCGACGTACGCGCCGCCCCGCAGCCACGCGTCGATGTTGCGCGCGGCTTTCTTGCCGTGCCCGATCGCGACGGTGATCGTCCGTTCGGAGGGCACCATATCGCCGCCCGCGAAGATGCCCGGATAGCCGGTCATCATGTTGCCGTCGACCTTGACGACGCCGTTCTCGATCGCGAGGCCGGGCACGTTGTCGAGCAGCGAAAGATCGACGTCCTGGCCGAGCGCGAGCACGACGGTGTCGGCTTCGAGCGTCTCGTACTCGCCGGTCGGTTGCGGATGGCCACGCGCGTCGAGCGTCATCTTCTCGACGGTCAGCGTCGTCGCGTCCACGCGCTTGATCGTCGTCAGCCACTTGACCATCACGCCTTCCTCGACGGCCTCCTGCAGTTCGAACGCGTGCGCCGGCATCTGTGCCTGCGTGCGGCGATACACGATCAGCGCTTCGCTCGCGCCGAGGCGCCGGGCGGTGCGCGCAACGTCGAGCGCCGTGTTGCCGCCGCCGTAGACGACGACGCGGCGGCCGAGCTTGGGCGGAGCGCCGGTCTCCATGCCGCGCAGCAGGCTCACCGCGTCGAGGATGCGCGCGGCGTCGCGTGCCGGGATGTCGATGTGCTTCGCGACGTGCGCGCCGACCGCGAGGAACGCCGCATCGAACCGGCCTTCGCGCATCGTGGCGAGAATGTCGTCGACCCGCGCATTCAAATGGAGCGTCACGCCGAGATCGAGGATGCGCTGAACTTCGGCGTCGAGCACGTCGCGCGGCAGCCGGTATTTCGGGATGCCGAAGCGCATCATGCCGCCGACGAGCGGGCCCGCTTCGTGAATCGTCACGCAATGACCGGCGCGCGCCAGCTGGTACGCCGCGGACAATCCCGAAGGACCCGCGCCGACGACCAGCACCGACTTCCCGGTTGCCGCCGCAGGCGCGTCGTGCCGCCATCCCCGCCTGATCGCGAGATCGCCGAGAAAGCGCTCGACCGCGTGGATGCTGACCGCCTCGTCGAGCGAGCCGCGGTTGCACACGCTCTCGCAGGGGTGATAGCACGCGCGGCCCATCAGCGCCGGCATCGGATTGTTGCGCACCAGCGCGCGCCACGCGCGCTCGTAATCGCCCCCCTCCGCGTGGTAGAGCCAGCCCTGAATGTCCTCGCCGGCCGGGCAGGCGTGGTTACAAGGCGGCAGCCGATCGATGTACACGGGGCGCTTCGTGCGCCACGTCCCGGTATGGTTCGCGAGGCTCGATCCCGGGTCGAGCGTGATGGCGAACGGCGTTTTCATGCGAGGTCGAAGCGGCGGACGTTGCGATCGGCGATCGACTGGATCGCGGCGATCGTAGCGTCGTCGCGCTGCGGCGTGAACAGGTGGGCGAAGCGCTTCTGCAGCGATAGATACGCTTCGACGGGAACGGGCTTGCGCAGCCGATAGCGCGCGGTGATCTCGCCCGCTTCGGCCTCGAAGAGCGGAAACAATCCGGATTCCACCGCCATCCTCGCCGTCTTGATCGTATCGGCGGGATCCGAGCCCCAGCCGAGCGGGCACGGCACGTGGACGTGGACGTAGCGCGCGCCGCCGATGCCCATCGCGCGCGTGATCTTGGCCTCGAGGTCCCGGAGGTTCGCGACGGATGCGGTGGCGACGTAAGGTATGCCGTGCGCCATCGCGATCAGCGGCACGTTCTTGCCGGTGCCGAACACGTTCCCGGGATGCGGGCCGACCGACATGGTCGTCGCGGTACGCGCCGCGGGCGGCGTCGCGCTCGACCGCTGCACGCCGGTATTCATGTACGCCTCGTTGTCGTAGCAGACGTAGAGGACGTCGTCGTTGCGCTCGAACATGCCGGACAGGCAGCCGAAGCCGATGTCGGTGGTGCCGCCGTCGCCGCCCTGCGCGATCACCTTCACGTCGCCGCGCTTCTTGACCTTCAGCGCCGCGGCGACGCCCGCCGCGACCGCGGGTGCGTTGCCGAACAGAGAGTGCATCCACGGGATTTGCCACGACGTTTCGGGATAGGGCGTCGAAAACACCTCGAGGCAGCCCGTGGCGTTGACCGCGATCACGCGCCGCTGCGCCGCCTGCATCGCGGCGTCGATGGCGTAGCGTGCGCCGAGCGCTTCTCCGCATCCCTGGCACGCGCGGTGCCCCGAATTGAGCGAGTTCGTGCGGCGCATGTTCGCCTGCACGGCGCGCTGCGCCTCGTCGAGCAGGCGGTTGCCGACGGTGAACGTGCCGGTCTGGTAGAACTTGACCGCCTGCAGCGGCTCGACAGTGACGGTTTCGCGGGTCATACGATTTGCGACGCAACGGTGCCGAGCTCGCGCAGGATCGCCTCGGCCGTCGGGCCTGCGCGCCGCTTGCGCCGCGTGCGCGCGATCTCGCGCTCGACGACGTTCCAGTCGAGATCGAGGAATTCGAGCTGCCCGAGCGCCCCGCGCTCGGCGCGCTCGAAGAGTTCGCGCAACGACTTGCGCGTGATGGCGCGTCCGCCGAGGCCCGCGATGACCGTGTGGCCGTGAAGCACGATACCCGACAGCGCCTTCCGCACGCCGTCCGACACGACGCCGCCGAGGCCGACGGCGAGGCTCTTCTCCAGAACCACGACGCGTTTCGCGTGGGCGAGGGCCCGCCTCACCTCGGTCAGCGGGAACGGGCGGAACGAGCAGATCGTGAGCACGCCGATCGCGTGGCCCTCGTCGCGCATCGCGTCGACGACGTCCTTGACGGTGCCGTTCACCGATCCGAGCGCGACGACGATCGTCTCGGCATCGTCGGTGCGGTAGCGCCGCACGAGCCCTCCCGAGTCGCGCCCGAACTGCTCGCGAAATTCCGTGGCGAGCCGTGGGATCAGACCGAGCGCGCGCTGCTGCTTGTGATGCTGCAGGTAGCGCACCTCGAAGAATGCTTCCGGGCCGACCATCGCGCCGATCGACACCGGCGCATCGACGTCGAGCACCTGCACCGGCTCGAACGGCGGCAGGTAGGCGTCGACCTGCGCCTGCGTCGGAATGTCGACGCGCTCGACCGCATGCGTCAGGATGAATCCGTCGACGCAGACCATCACGGGGCACGACAGCTCTTCGGCAAGCCGGAACGCCTGCACGTGCAGGTCCGCGGCCTCCTGGTTCGTCTCGGCGTAGAGCTGGATCCAGCCGGCATCGCGCAGCGCCATGCTGTCCGAGTGGTCGTTCCAGATGTTGATCGGCGCGCCGATCGCGCGATTGCCGATCGTCATCACGATCGGGAGTCCGAGTCCCGCCGCGTTGTACACGGCTTCCGCCATGAACAGGATGCCCTGGCTCGCGGTGGCCGTGTAGCTGCGCGCGCCGGTCGCCGATGCGCCGATCGCGACCGAGAGGGCGGCGAACTCCGATTCGACGTTGATGAACTCGCAGTGCTCGAGCGCACCGCTCTTCACCATCGCGCCCAGTCCCTCGACGATGTGCGTCTGCGGCGTGATCGGATAGGCGCAGATCACCTCCGGCCGGCAGAGCGCGATGGCTTTCGCGATTGCGAGCGAGCCTTCGATCTGCTCAAGCATGCGCGTGATCCGCGTCGGATTGGGCCTGCGTGCGCTGCCGCACGACACGGTCGTACGCGGCACGCGCGGCCGCCGCATTGAGCTCGCCCGTGCGGCCGGTGAAACGCTCGCGGATGGCCGTCGTCACGGAGTCGATGCGAACCTGGCCGCAGATCGCGGCGAACCCGCCGAGGAGCGGCGCATTCGGCACCGAACGCCCGACGTGCTCGAGCGCGAGGTCGCTCGCCGGAACGGTGCACAGATGGTCGGCGGGAAAGCCGCTGACGAAATCTTGCAGGCCCAGCTCGTGGAAGCTGCGACTCGAATTGATGAGGATGAAGCCCGAAGGCGCGAGTCCGCGGAACAGGTCGACCTGATGCAGCAGCGTCGGATCCTGGATGATCAGCGCATCCGGATTCATCACCGGCTCGCGCAGCCGGATCTCGCGCTCGTCGATCCGGCAGAACGCCATGACCGGCGCGCCCATGCGCTCCGAGCCGAAGCTCGGGAACGCTTGCGCATGGCGCCCCTCCGCGAACGCCGCGATCGACAGCAGCTCCGCGGCCGTGACCACCCCCTGACCGCCGCGTCCATGAATGCGCACCTGGAACATCGATTCCCCCTCGAACCGAATGTTGGCTGCGGCGCCCGCCTCCCACGTTGACCCTCGTCAAATTCGGGCGAGGCGGCGTGCCCCGCCCACTGGCTCCTAGTGCCGAGTCCCCATCATGTGGTCGGGCAGCCACGTCGCGATCCCGGGGAACACGCACAGGATGACGATCGCGAGCATCATGCACAGGACATAGGGAATCGTGCCCCACATGACCCGCGTGACAGGCACGTCCGGCGCGATCGCGTTGACGATGTAGATGTTGAGCCCGACCGGTGGGTGGATGAGGCCGATCTCCATGTTGATCGTCAGGATCACGCCGAACCACACCGGGTCGAAGCCGGCCGCGCGCACGATCGGATACAGGATCGGGCTCGTCATCAGGATGATGGCCGCCGGCGGGATGAAGAAGCCGCACACGAGGAGGAACACGTTGATGAGCGCCATCAGCACCCACTTGTTGACGTGCATTTCGGCGATCGACTGCGCGAGCGTCTGCGTGAGATACAGCGACGTCAGCATGTAGCCGAAGAGCACCGCGGCCGCAATGATCATCAGGATCATGACCGACTCGCGCGTGGTGTCGCGCAGGATCTGCCACCACTGCGCGGGCTGCCACATGCGGTAGATGACGACGGCGAGCACGAAGCACAGCGCCGCGCCGACGCCTGCCGCCTCCGACGGCGTCGCGACGCCGCCGTAGAGCACGTACATGACGCCGACGACGATGACGAGGAACGGCGCGATCTTCGGGATCGACGCGAACTTCTCGCGCCACGAGTAGCGGAAATCGGCGGCATGCGCGCGAAAGCCGCGCTTCCAGATGATGAACAGCGTCCAGAGCATGAAGAGCCCGGTCAGCAGCAGCCCGGGAAAGACGCCCGCGAGGAACAGTCGTCCGATCGACGTCTCGGTGGCGATGCCGTAGAGGATGAACGTGATCGACGGCGGGATGAGGATGCCGAGCGTGCCGCCCGCGCAAATCGACCCGGTCGCGATGTCGTCGGGGTAGCCGCGCCGGCGCATCTCCGGGATGCCCATCTTGCCGATCGCCGCACAGCACGCGGGAGAGGAGCCGGTGAGCGCGGCGAAGAGCGCGCACGCGCCGAGGTTCGAGATGACGAGACCGCCGGGAACGCGGTAGAGCCAGCGATCGAGCGCCTCGTACAGGTCCTTGCCGGCGGGCGACGAGCCGATCGCCGCGCCCATCATCACGAACATCGGGATCGACACCAGCGTGAAGTCGTTGAGGCCCGAGTAGAACGTCTCGGCCACGACGTGCAGCGCGTCGAAGCCCTGGAAGATCAGCACGAACACGAGCGAGATCGCGCCGAGGCCGAACGCGACGGGCGCGCCGGAGACTAGCATCGCGAGCGTCACGACGAGCACGATGGCGCCCTGCTGCGTCGGCGTCATCGCTTCGTCTCCATCCGGCTCATTCAGCGAGCTCCGCCTTGGCGGCGCGCGCCGCGGCCGCCGCTGCATCCTCGCCGACCGGAAGGTCGAACGGCGCGTCGCGACCCGCGGCGAGCCGCACGATGTCGGTCACGTATTGCAGCGTGAGCAACGCAAGCCCGATTGGCATCGACGAATACGGGATCCACAGGCGGGCGCGCCACATGGTGTCGGACACCCAGCTCTTGTCCCACGCCTCCTTCCAGAACAGGAACGTCATCACGGCCATCACCGCGCAGAACGCGGCCGACGTGATGCTCGCAAAGAGCGCGAGCGCGTAGCGCTTGCGCGGCGACAGGTGCAGCGGCAGCACGTTGACGTTCACGTGCCCGCGCGTGAGCAGCACGTAGGGGCTGCCGATGAACGTGGCCGCGGTGATGCAGTAGGTGATGAGGTCGGTCTGCCAGATCGTGCTCTGGTTCAGCACGAAGCGCACGAACACCATCTGGCAGACGACGACGACGGCGAATGCGACGAGGGCCGCGGCGACGTAGCCGCAGAAGAGCGACAGCGCGCGCACCGCCCGGGTCAGGCGATCGGGTGCGGCGGCGTAGGCGGCGCCAGTCAACGAAGACGGGACCGGCACGCGGCGAACCGATGCGCGCCGGTCATCGGAAGCGGGCGCCTACTTGACCGAGAGCGCCTCGTCGATCAGCTTCTTGCCGTCGGGCACTTCCTTCGCGAATTCCGAGTACGAGCTCTGCTGCGCGACCTTCAGCCA
>Ga0310813_10001006_pt1 | contig 17124 bp, 12 predicted proteins | sample YN3metagenome_FD_203086 | JGI IMG/M metagenome (GOLD analysis project Ga0310813, IMG submission 203086) | Soil microbial communities from experimental microcosm in Duke University, North Carolina, United States - YN3 | ecosystem: Engineered > Artificial ecosystem > Soil microcosm > Unclassified...
TCTCGCAGCCCCTCAAAAGCCTGCTGCTGACCATCGCGCTCAACTACGCCCGGCTTCAGCATCGTTCCCACGCAAGGAAGGATTCTTCAGCCGGCCCGGATAGCTCCTCGCCGACGCCCCGCGACCGGCAGTCCCCCGTCGAATCCATGATTCGAGATCTTCCCCCCGAAGAGCGCGCCATCCTCGTGCTTCGGTTCTACGATCATGCCTCCTACCAGGAAATCGCCCAGATCCTGAGGATCCCCCTGGGGACCGTGAAGTGGAAGATGCACGACACCATTCGGAAACTCCGTCCGCGACTGGAGGCCCTCAGCGATGAACTGTGAACAGGCCCGCGAGAACGTCTATGACCTGCTGCTGGACCTTCTGGAGACGGACGTCCGGAAGGAGGTCGAGGCGCACCTGAGCGCGTGCGACTCCTGCCGACAGGCGCGCGAGAAGGCCGCCAAGGCGCTCGCGATCGTCGAACGCTGGGAGCCGAAGCCGTCGACCTCCACGATCATGAAGCCCGCCCCGATGACGACGCGCCGCGCTCTGAGCCCGAGGGTCTCGCGTCCCTGGAAGCCGTTCCTCTCGATGGCGGGAGCGGCCGCAGTCCTCCTGGGCATCCTCTTCGTGGTTTCTCAGCCGCGACGTCCTGTGCCGGACGCCGAGACGCTCGGTCAGGCAAGCCGATCGGTCGACGTCCCGCCCGCGGCAGCGGTAAAGCCCGCAGAAATTGTCGCGCCGCCCGGAGCGGAGCCCCGCCCCATCGAAAAGCCCGCGCCGCCTCCGGTCGCCGCGCTTCCGCCGTCCGCAGCGGACAGCGCCCCGCGTCCTCCGGTACCGGCGCCCCGCCGGATCGATCCGGTGGCGCCGCCGACGCCGGAGAAGAAGGCTCCGGAGAAGCCGGTGGAACCCAAGATCGAGCCGGCCGGCAAGACGACGGCCCCGCTGCTCGCTCGCGTGGAACGGATCAGGGGGGATGTCCGGGTCTGGACCGGGGCACCGGGAGATCGCCGCGCGACGGAAGGCCAGATGCTTTCACCGGGCGAGCGGCTGCTCACCCAGGACAAGGAGAGCCTGGCGTCGCTCCGTTTTCCCAATGCGCTTCAACTGAATCTCAGCGGAGCGACGGAGGTTCAAATTGCCGCTCCCAACGAGGTGCTGCTCGTCCGGGGAGCGCTCGAGGTGGACGCGCAGAAGCGAGAGCGAGGAAGCGAGCTCACGGTTTCCACCGCGAACGCCATCGTAGAGGTCCTGGAGGCCCGCTTCACGCTGGAACGGAAGGACGACCTCACCCTTCTCCAGGTCCGCCAGGGCCTGGTTCAATTCACGAACCTCGTCAACGGCAAGGTCTTCCAGGCGAAGCCGGGACAGAACGCCAAGGCCGAGGGCCATCCGAAGGTTGATCAACGGAAGGTCGACGTGGCCGTCGCGAACGGCGTCACGTACCTCCGCGGCACGGGTCTCGCGGGACTGAGGGGCGGCAGCGACGAACTGGAACTCGTGCTGTACACGCTCCTCCACGCGGGCGTTCCCGAAGCGGACCGCGACGTGCAGGATCTGCTCAAGAACATGCTGGCCCTGGAGCCGCAGCGGACCTACAACACGGCGCTTCGGGCGATGATCCTGGAAAAGCTGGGACGCGTGCGTTTCCAGGAGGAAATCTGGAAGTGCGCCCAGTTCCTCATCGACAACCAGGGGCCGAACGGAACATGGAGCTACGGGACGCCGACCACGTACGGCCCCCTCCCGAAAGCCGTGCCGACGGGCGCCAAACCCGATACGGCCAGCGGCGGGGGACGCCCCAAGGCGGTCGACTTCTCCCAACCGGATCGCAAGATCCTTCGGCGGATCCCGGTCACCAAGCAGCGGGACGGCCAGGCGGGCGACAACTCCAATTCCCAGTACGCCGCCCTTGGGCTGCGCGCCTGCTACGATGCCGGCATCGACCTCCCCAAGGACCTCGTGACCAAAGCCAGAAAGTGGCTGGCGGACTGCCAGCTGAAGGAGGACGCTGCCGCGGCGGCCAAGGATTCCGTGGCCAGCGGCCCGAACGCCGCCCCGCCGCGGGGATGGTCCTACGGCTCGGGTCTGACGCCGTACGGCTCCATGAGCGCCGGAGCCATCGGAAGCATCTGCATCTACGACTACATCCTGGACGGAGAGAAGAGCCTCTCCTGGAAGCGCGACAAGGAGGTCTTGAGCGGCCTCGCGTGGCTGGCCCAGAACTTCAGCCCGACCGGGAATCCCGGCGTCGACAAGGCGGTCGGCAACTCCTACTCGCTCACTCCGGACGGCGCCATGTATTACTACTATCTCTATGCCGTCGAGCGGGCGGGCCTGCTCTTCGGCACCGAGAAGTTCGGCGCGCACGAGTGGTATCCCGAAGGAGCGAACGTTCTTCTCAAGAGCCAGCTCGCCGATGGATCGTGGCCGCACAGCGACACCCACCGCAAGGGAGTGTGGAATACCTGCTTCACGATCCTCTTCCTCCGGCGGGCGACCCGGCCCCTTCAGGACGTCGCCAGCGAGGACAGCAAATCCAGGAAGCCCCCGGCCGCGGAGAAATAGACGTCAGGTCGTGGCGAGCCTCGGCGGCGGTCGCAGCGTGAGCGCCAGCAGCCCGGAGGCCAACAGCAAGCCGGAGGACATCAGGAGGCCCGCGGAGTACCCCCCCGTGTGGCGTTCCAGGAGCCCCACGAACCAGGGCCCCAGGAAGCCGCCGAGGTTGGCGACCGAATTGATCAGTGCGATGCCGCCCGCGGCGGCGGTCCCGCTCAGAAAGGCCGGGGGAATCGCCCAGAACGGCCCCTGGCAACTCTTGAGCCCGGACCAGGCCACCGAGAGGGAGGCGAGCACCAGGACCGGATTCTTCAGGACGACGGCGACGGCAAAGCACACGCAGGCGACGAACATCGAGAGCGCCACGTGCCAACGGCGCTCTCCCGTACGATCCGAATGATGGGCGACGAGCACCATCACCACGGTGGCCACCACGTAGGGAACGGTCGAGATCAGCGTGATCCGGACCTCGCTTCCCCCGAAGAGCGACTTCACGATCGTGGGAATCCAGAACTCGAATCCGTAGGCGCCCACGACCAGCAGGAAGTAGACCGCGGCGAGGTGCCAGACGCGCGGGTGCGCCAGCCCCTGCCGGAGGGTGACCGCGGCCGCCCCGGCCTTCCCGGCGCGCTCGTTCGCGATCTGGGCGACAAGCCACGCGCTCTCCTCGGCCGTCAGCCAGCGCGCCCGATCCGGCTTATCCGTCAAGAGGAAGAGGACCGAGATCCCGAACAGGATCGCCGGGACGCCCTCGATCAGGAAGAGCCACTGCCACCCTTCCAGCCCCCACTTGCCGTCCAACTGCATCAGCACTCCCGAGATCGGATTTCCGATCGCCCCGGCAAGGGTGCCCGCGGTCATGAAGAGCGAAATCGCCCGCGCCCGGTCCTTCTCGCGGAACCAGTGCGTCAGATAGAAGAGGACCCCCGGGAAGAAGCCGGCTTCCGCGGCGCCGAGCAGGAAGCGAAGCACGTAGAAGCTCTTCACCCCGCTTACGAACATCATCGCGACGCAGACGAGCCCCCAGAGGATCATGATCCGCGCGATCCAGACCCGCGCCCCGACGCGCGAGAGGACAAAGTTGCTGGGGACCTCGAAGAGGAAGTAGCCGATGAAGAAGATGCCGGCCCCGGCTCCGAAAATGTCGGCCGTCAACTTCAGGTCCTGGGTCATCTGCAGCTTCGCCACGCTCACGTTGATCCGGTCGATGTAGGCGATAACGTAGAGCAGGAAGAGGTACGGGAGGAGCCGCCAGGACACCTTGGAGACGACCCGCCGCTCGAGGGAGGCGGCGTCCGTCACGGCAACATGGTCGCCGGGATGCGGTACGGCGTCGCCGGCAGTTCCCCCGAGGGAGGCGGGGTCCGTCAAGGCAACACGATGACCTTGTTGCGGTCCGGCGTCGCCATGATGGCCATGGCCTCGTGGATCTTCTCGAGCGGGACGCGGTGCGAGACGATCTTGCCGGGGTCCAGGACGCCGCGCTCGATGAGCCGGATGGCCTGCTGCATCGCCATCGACGTCGTGCCGAAGCTCGCGTCCATGCGGCCCTCGAGGAAGTGGGTCAGGCCGCCGTCCAGCTCGAACTTCTCGTGCGTGGTGATCCCGAAGACGTTCCAGCGGGTGCCGCGGCGGCGCAGCTCGACCATCAGACGCACGGCGCTGATGGCGCCGGCGGCCTCGACCACGAGGTCCGGCCCGTCGGGCAGGATGTCGTAGACCTGCTCCTTGGCCTTGCCGTCGCTCGGGTCGATCGCGTGCGTCGCGCCGAGCGCCATCGCGTTCTTCCGCGCGACGGGGCTGGGATCGATGGCGATGAGCCGCCCCGGCCCGGCCGCGCGCGCCACCATCATGCAGAGGAGCCCGATGCCGCCGACGCCGATGACCACGACGTCGTCGCCGACCTGCATCTGGCTGTACTGGATCACGCCTTTCCAGGCCCCCGAGAGCGGCTCCGTGAGGGCGGCCGCGTCGAAGGAGATGTTCTTCGGCTTCCGGAAGAGGCAGCTCTCCCGCGTCAGCATGTACTCCGCGAAGGCGCCGGCCCAGACCTCCTCGGGGCCGTCCCCGCCGGTCGTGAACGCGTGCTCGCAGTAATGGGTGTTGCCGACCCGGCAGTGCTGGCAGAATCCGCAGAAGCCCGACGGCTGGCAGATGACCTCGTCCCCCGGCTTGAAGTGGAGCACGCCGGGGCCCACTTCGGCGACGACGCCCGCCGGCTCGTGCCCCGGAATGAGCGGAAACTTCACGTTGCGGCGGATCCCCTTGATCGCCTTGTAGTCCGTCTGGCAGATGCCGCAGGACTTGATGCGCACCAGCACGGTTCCGGGCGCGAGGGGCGCCGGACGATCCACGTCTTCGAGTTCCAGCTTGTTGAAGTCGTGGAGCACCGCCGCCATCATCTTGGCCATGGGAGGATCCTTTTCGTTCGAGTCACACTCTACTACGCGCGCCGGAACGATCAATAACGGAAATCCAAAGGATGAGGATTTTGGGGGAACCTGAGCCGGACTAGCGGCCTTCGATGCGCTTGAGCTCGGTCTCGAGCCAGGCGGCGTCGATCTCGCCGATGACCTTGACGCGATCGACCACGATGCCGGTGTTGAGGACGGCGATGCCGGCCTTGCCCTCGTTGAAGGCCGCGCTATCGCCGTTGAGCTCGCCGCGATTCAGCGTGAAGTGCAGCTTGGAGCCGTCCTTGGAGAAGAGCGCCGTGTTCGCCGCGTTCTTCTGCAGCTGGATGCCCGTGCCGCCCTGGGCGACCAGGGACGCGAGCGCCTTGTCCCCTTCCCCGATCGGCATGCGGAAGATCGCGTCGAGCGACTGGCCCGGCACGGGCAGATCCGCGACGGCGAGGAAGCCGGAGCGATTCCCGTCCGCGTGGAGGAAGAGCCCGAAGGCCCCGTCGCCCACCGGGCGGAAGGAAACCTCGACCGAGACGTTCCCCTTGAGAGGCACGTTCCAGTGGACGAGGCCCGTGCCCTGCATCCCGAGGCCTCCCGGCAGCCGGGCGAGCTGCACCTGGCCATCGGCCACCGCGAAGTGGGTGAGCTCCTTGTCGTCCTTGAAGCCGGAGTACGTCACTTCGTAGCGGCCGCGGCCCAGGTCCTTGACCTCGGCGCCCGCGAAGAGCTCGCGCATCGCCGGCCGCATGCCCTTCGGCTTGCCGTCGCCCCCGCCGAACATGTCCTGGGCGATCTCGATCCGCGTGCGGTTCGACGGCAGCACCTTCGCCTTCATGTACTCCGTGCCGGAGTACCGCTCCAGGCACTCCTTGAACTTCTTGGCGCCGCCGGCCGTGTCCTTCTTCCTGAAGTACAGGTCGCCCGCGTCCTGGAAGAGCTTCTTCGCCTCGTCCTCCTCGCGGGCCGAGGTCATGCCCTTGAAGCGGTCGACGTAGCGCTCCGTGCCGATGCGCGACTCGGCCGACACCAGCTTGTCCAGCCAGTCCTTGGCCTCGCGGCCCCGGTCGGCGAACACGTAGAGGTAGAAGGCCTTCAGGGGGAATTTCGGGTCCGAGGCTGCCCCCGGCGCCCGGCGCGCCAGCGCGACGATGTCGTCCTCCGGCAGCGACAGCTTCCCGGCCGGCGAGAGGGGCACCAGCAGCTTCTGCGCGCCGACGCTCAGCGAGAGCGCCTGGCCCTCGCCGGCCTTCCGGGGCGCGGGTTCGGCCGAGGAGGCGTTGCTCAGCGGCGACGAGAAGCCGGCCTTGAAGCGCGCGGCGTCGCGGCTGACCGCGAGGGCGCCGGCGCCTGCCTGGTCGAGCAGTTCCTCGAGGAGCGCCGTGATGCGGAGATCGACGTAGAGCTCGCGGGCCGCCTCATACTGCGAGGAACGGAGCGCGGTGAACTTGATCCCCTCCTCCGCCATCACCACGATCTTGTGCGTGTCCGCCGCGGTGACCCGGGAAGCGTCCAGATATCCCCGCAGGGCGGCGTTGTCCGTCGACGCCGGCAGGAAGAGGGTCTGCAGCTGCGGCGACGAGGCGAAGTAGATGTCGAAGAGCGACTTGCGGGCCGCCGAGAGGTCCCGGCGCTTGAGCGCATCGTCGAAGCCGCTGCGGAAGCTGCCGGTATAGACGCGCATCGCCTCGGACACCGCCGCCGTGCTCGCGTCCCGGACGTCGGCCCGGATCTTGTCTCCCATCTCGTCGAGCAGCTTCACGGCCCCGGGGTTCTTCGCGTGGTCCCGCCGCAGCGCGGCGATGCGGTCGAGGGCCCGCTTCCCCGCGTCCGGGCCGCCGCCCTGCATCGCCTCCGCCACGTCCCGCTGGAGGTACTCCGAGCGGGCCTTCTCGATCGACTCCCGCTGCTCCGCGTTCGCGTCCCGCGCGGCGGCGTCGAGCAGCTTGTAGGCATCGTCCCGCTGCTTGGGGTCCTTGAAGGCGAGGTCCGCCTGCATCTTGCTGTTCAGGTAGTCGTCGTCGCGGCGCTTGTCGATCTTCGCCAGGTACTCCTGGTGCTCGCGGCCCGCCTGGGTGCGCTCGACCTTGTCGTCATTGCGGAAGTACTTGTAGACGTCCTCGAGCTTGGAGAGCTCCTCGGCGGCCTTCGTCAGGTCGCCGTTGCTGAACGGAGCGTCCGCCCGGGAGCGGATGGGCGCCCAGATCTTCGTGCTGATGAGGGTGTTGACCTTGCCGGTGAAGACGGAGAGCTCCTCCATCCACACCTTCTGGGCGGCGAAGTCGCTGGCGGACTTGCTCCGGTCGATCATCTTCAGGATCGTCGCGTACGGCTCGGTGTAGCGCTCCGGCTTCGACGCGTCCGTCAGCTGCGGGTCCCAGAGCTCGCGGAACTGCTGCACGCTCTTCTTCGCCCGCTCGGCCGCGTCGATGGCGGAGGGGTTCGTCGTCGGCGGGTTCGGCTTCGGTCCCGGATTCGCCGTCACGACCTCGGGCTTCCCGTCCCCTCGGGTGAGGAAGACGATCGCGCCGACGATGGCCGCGACGCCCAGGATCGACGCGAAGACCAGGCCCGACGAGGACGTCGCCCTCGCCGCCGGCAGGACGGTGGACGACGGATGGGTCCGCGGCGTGTGCGTATGGTGCGTGATCGGGCGCGACACGACGGGGGCCGCCGCGCGAGGGGCGGCCGCCGCGGCGAGCGGCTCGCCGTTCAGAAGCTTCTCGAGGTCGTGGATGAGCGCTTCGGGATCCTGCGGCCGATCCTCGCGACGCTTCTGCATCATCTTCATGACGAGGCCGCTGTACCCGTCGGACAGCGTCGGGCAGCGCCGCTTGGGCGGCTCGGCGAACTCGGTCACGTGCTTGGTCATGACGACCATGGGGTTCGCGCCCGAGAAGGGCGGAGCGCCCACCGCCATGTGGTAGAGCGACGCTCCGAGCGAGTAGATGTCGGAGCGGATGTCGATCTTCTCCTCGCCCCGCGCCTGCTCCGGCGAGATGTAGTTCGGGGTGCCGACGCTCGTGCCGTCCATGGTGACTTCGGCGTCGCCCTTGGTCTGCTTCGCCAGGCCCAGGTCGCAGAGCTTGGCCCCGCCGGTGGCGGTCAGCATGACGTTCTCGGGCTTGATGTCGCGGTGGACGATGCCGTGCTTGTGCGCGTGGGCCAGCGCACGGGCCACCTGGATGCCGATGCGCAGGCACTTCTGCTCGTCGATCCGGCCTTCCCGCTTCATCAGCGCCGTCACGGGCGCGCCGTCCACGAACTCCATCACGAAGTAGTGGTGGCCGTTCGCCTCGCCGACGTCGTAGCCCGAGATGATGTTCTCGTGGTTGAGCTTGGCGACCGCGCGGGCCTCGCGGAGGAAGCGCTCGACGAAGACCCGGTCCTTGGAGTACTTAGAGGACAGGACCTTGATGGCGACCACGCGGTCCATCGAGACCTGCTTGGCCTTGAAGACCGTCCCCATGGCGCCCTGGCCGATGCGGGAGATCAGCTCATAGCCGGGGATGCTCAGCTTGCTCGACGACGCGGACGCGACCGTGGCCACCTGGGACTTGGCCAGCGCGACGGCCTGCTCGGGAGTGAGGTAGCCCTTCTCGATGAGGATCTCGCCCAGCTTCTTCGGCTCGATCCCCAGGGTACGCAGCTTGGACTGGATGTCCAGGCACTCCTTGACCTGCTCGAAGGTGCAGATGTTCTCGCGGATGGCGATCTGCCCGAAGGTGTAGTCGCTCTTTGCGGCGCCTGCCGTGGTGTCGCTCATTCCCGCGTTCCCATTGCCGATGCACTACCCCGAGCAGCCCGGGCAGGTCCGCACGGGCATGTTGAATTCATGACCATTATAGCCGGGCTATCGCTGAAAGCAATTGTGCCGCCCTCCTCTATATGCTTTACCGCTCCCCGAGCGGATTTGGTGCCAGATTCCTGCCCCGGCCGGTTGCCAACCCCCTGCCGGCCCTCTATACTCGCCGGCCGAAAGGGAGGATTCGTCGATGAGCCAGCTGCTGACGCCCGAGGCTCTCATGAGCCTGGTCACCTTGAGCCTGATGGAGATCGTCCTCGGGATCGACAACATCGTCTTTATCAGCATCCTGACCGGAAAGCTTCCCGCGGAACAGCAGCCCCGGGCCCGCACCCTCGGCCTCACGCTCGCGCTCGTCATCCGGCTCGGCCTCCTGGGCGCCATCAAGTGGATCATGGGCCTGACGGCCGTGCTCTTCACCGTGAGCAACCCCTTCGGCAAGGAGACCTGGGAATTCACCGGCCAGAAGCTCATCCTCCTGGGCGGCGGTCTCTTCCTCATGGGCAAGTCCACGCACGAGATTTATGACAAACTCGAGGGTGAACACGGCGACGAAAAAAAGACGGGCGGCGCGGGGTCGTTCGGCCTGATCCTGGTCCAGATCCTCCTCCTGGACATCGTCTTCTCGCTCGATTCCGTGATCACCGCGGTCGGCATGGCCAAGCAGTTCATCATCATGGCCGCCGCGATGGTGATCGCGGTCGCCGTCATGCTGGTGTTCGCCGGCAGGATCGGGGACTTCGTGAACCGCCACCCCAGCATGAAGATCCTCGCCCTCAGCTTCCTGCTGCTCATCGGCGTCATGCTGACGGCCGAAGGCATGGGGCAGCACGTCAGCAAGGGCTATATCTACTTCGCGATGGCGTTCTCGCTCCTGGTCGAGATCCTCAACATGAGGTTCCGGAAGAAGCAGAGCCCCGTCCATCTCCACGGGGTGGCGGAGAAGAAGACCTAGGACGTGCTGCCGGCGCGGCGCGCGATCGCCGACAGAAACTCGCCGTACTCGTACGGCAGGCCGTGCCGCCGGTGCAGGTCCTTGATCCGGGCGTGGTACTTCTCGTAGAGAGGCCCCATCGCGCCCGCGTACCCGGCGTCGCAGAAATAGATCCGGCAGCCGAGCATCCGGTGATCCCGCACGCCGCAGAGCCCGTCCTTCAGGTAGGGGCAGGCTTCTCCCGCGGCGGCGCTGCCGGGCGTCGGAAGGCCTTCGCGCTCGACCAGGTAGTCGAGCTCCACCCCCGTCGTCCAGAGCTGGTGCCCGAACTCCTTGAAGCGGCAGCAGCGGCCGGAGCGCTGGCAGAGAGGTCGAAGGACCGCCAGCTCCCGGTCCAGGTCGGCGTAGATGCCTTCCAGCTCCTTCCAGACGTCGTCGCGACCGTGCATCGAAGGCCATCGTAGCCATTCGGCAGTCGGGCGGGTATAACAAGCTGATGCAGGCCCCGCTCTTCGTCGCGCTCGCGCTGCTGCTGATGATGCCGGCGGGAGACCACGTCCTCATCACCAAGAAGGGCGAAAAGATCGAAGGACCCGTCACGCGGGACGGCGCCCATTACGTCGTCGAGACCATCACCGGCGCCCGCCGGATCCCCGAGGCCGACGTGGCCCTCGTCTTCGATACGGTCCGCGACGTCACTCAGAAGGCCGACGAGCGCTTCCAGGAAGCCAAGCGGCTCTACGAGGAAGCGTCCCGCCTGGACGAGGCGCATCCCGCCCGCAACCAGAAGCTTTCGCTCGCCATCGAGATCGCCCAGGGGGCCGTCGCGACGCAGCAGATCCTCCAGCCCCATTACGCCGGCTCGACGGCCAACTCGATCCAGGTGATGATGCAGTTCATCCGGCTCTGCCGCAGCGCCGCGACCACCGACATCGTCGTCGGGTCCGGGGCGGCGACGTCGACGACCGTGACGCTCGAGCCGACCGCGTTCGCGTTCACGCCGCCGACCTCCTCGGAGCGCTCTTGGGTCCTGAGCGGTCCGCTCGGTCCCGGCCTCGGCGCGGCCGCGCAGGACCTGAACCATCCCGAAGCCGAACGGAGGCTGGCCGCCGTGCGCCGCCTCACGCATCCGCCTTCCCCCCTGCACCTTCCCGCCCTCCTCCGACTCCTGGAAACCGAAAAGGAGCCGGCGCTGCTGCGCGCGCTCGCCGAAGGCCTCGGCCTCATGGACATGGCGCCCGTGCTGAAGTCGCTCGCGTGGGCGAAAAAGGAGACGGATCCCGCGCGGCGCGCCGCGGTCTTCGCGCTGCTTCGCTCCGCGGGAGACCGGGCCGCGTTCGATTTCCTGCTCGCCTGGTTCGAGGAGTCGCCGCCCGCGACCCATCCCGACCGCGCCGTCTTCGCCTCGGCGTTCCGGCAGCAGCATCTGCTGGCGATCCCGCAGCTGAAGGAGCTCCTCACCCGGAACCGCAATCCCCGGGTCCAGACCGAAGCGATCCGGCAGCTGGGCGTGATCGGCGACAAGGCGGCCGCGCCGATGCTGCTCAAGACGCTGGGCTCGTACACGAAGGACTCGGCCGTATCGCTCCTCAAGCTGGGCAAGCCCGCCCTTCCCATGCTGATCGAGGGGGCGCGCTCCCACGAGGCCGAGACCCACCGGATCTGCGCATTCTTCCTCCGCAAGCACACGGGGATCCAGCAGCCCAACATAGTCCATTTCGAGAACTGGTGGGCCACGAACCGGAAGACCGTGCAGGACGACGAGAAGACCTGGTGGGAGGAGCAGGCGAAGAAGGGCTGGACGGTCGACCCGGACACCTTCGCGACCTACGACCTCCCGATGGAAAGCATCGTGCCGTGATGTCGACGCCCTCGGAACCGCTCTTGCCTGTCGAGCCGGATCGGCCGTCGCGGCTCAAGCTCTGGCTCCTCCTGGCCGGCGGCGGCGTCGCGGCGGCGGCCCTGATCGCCGGCCTGCTGCTGGGACGCCGGACGGACCCGGCGTCGGCGGAGCCCGCGGGTCCGGCATCCGCGGAGCGCGGCTCCGCCCGCCCTGCGACGAAGCGCGAGGCAGCCGCCGAAAAAACCCACGAATCGGGGGAAGAGCGGCAGGCGAAAGAGCTGTTCGACGTCGCGGAGGCCTTCGAGCGCGCCGAACCCGGCGAGTACGAGCAGCGTGCCGCCCGCTGGCGCGAGGTCGTCACGAAGTTCCCCACCTCGAGCTGGGGGCGCAAAGCCGACGAGCGCCACCGGGCAGCCCTCGCCTCGCTCCAGGCCTTCCTGGACCGGGAGTTCGAGAGCACCCGGAAGGACGCCCAGGCCCTCGCGGCCGCGGGCCATTTCGTGGACGCCATCGACACGATCAGCGCCTTCAAGACCGCGCAGACCCGGGACCTGCTCCGGCGGCGGGCGGACCTGGAGATCGGCGTCCTCGAGAACAGCTCGCGGGTCGCCTTCAACCAGGGCGTCGCGAAGGCGAAGGAGCTGACGACGCGGCAGAACTACGGCGCCGCCGTGGCCCTCTTCGAATCCATGGCGGAGGGCGCGATCCCGGAAGTCGCCCGGCAGTGCCGGCTCGCGCTCGACCAGCTGCGGAAGGCCACGGAAGCCCAGGCACGGGATGCCGAGACCCGCAAGGGCGACGACGTCCGCAAGGCCTTCCGCGACGGCACGGCCGCGAAGCTGCTGGGGCTCGTCCGGACGCGGCAGTACGACGAGGCCCTCAAGGAGCTGAGCGGCGCGGCCGCCGCGAACGCCGACCTGAAGGAGGACCTCGCCGCCGAGCGGGCCTCCATCGCCGACGCGTCGTCGTTCTGGGAGGGATTCCTGAAGGCGCTGCGCGCGAGGACCGGCCAGGAGGCCACGATCCTGCTGGCCGACGGCAAGCGCTGGACGGGACGGATCTCCAAGATCCAGGCGGACCGAGTCGTGATGGACGTCGGAGATGGCACGATCGAGACCCCGCTGGACCGGATCCATGCGGACCTGCTGGTCGGCTGGACGCTCGGACGGACGCTGCCGGCGGAAGACCCGGTGAGTTACATCAAGGCGGCGCTGTTCTTCTTCTGCGAGGGCCGGGACGACCTGGCGAAGCTCTACCTCGCCACGGCGCGGGAGCTGAACGGCCCGGTCGACGCGGCCGAGAAGGTCTTCCGCGAAGGGTTCCTGCGCGCGGCCACGCCGCTCAGGAAGTAAGCGACGCGAGCGCCGCCCGCGTCGATTCGGCCACGACCTCAACCAGTCGCGTGAGCTCCGGGTCCGTGATGGCCGGCGGCGGCATCAGAACCAGAGTGTCCCCGAGCGGCCGCACGATCACGCCCCGCTGGCGAGCCTCCAGCGTCACCCGATGCCCGAGCCTCAACTCGAACGGGTACTGCTCCTTGGTCGTCGGGTCCTTCACCAGTTCGATGCCCGCGATCAGTCCGCAGGTCCGGATGTCGCCGACCTGGTCGATGGCGTAGAACTCCTGGAGCAGGTTTCCGAAGAGATGGATCTTCTTCCGGATCTTCTCGATGCTCCCCGGGCGCACGAGCATGCCGACGGCGGCCAGCGCGGCCGCGCAGGCCAGCGGATTGCCGGTGTACGTGTGGCCGTGGTAGAACGTGCGCCGGTCCTTGAACTCGCCCAGGAAGCCTTCGTACACGCGCTCGGTGGTCAGGGTGGCCGCCAGCGGAAGATAGCCGCCGGTCAGCCCCTTGGACACGGCCATGAAATCCGGCGTCACTTCCTCCAGCTCGCAGGCGAACATCCGCCCCGTGCGGCCGAAGCCGGTCATCACCTCGTCGGCGATGAGGAAGACGTCATACTTGTCGCAGAGACCGCGGAGGGATTTCACGAAGCCCGGGGGCTGGGTGATCATGCCGCCGGCCCCCTGGATGAGCGGCTCGATCACGATCCCCGCGATCTCGCGCGCGCGGGTCTTCAGGACGGCCTCGATGTCCTCCAGGCAGTGCTTGCCGCAATCCGCCAGCGTCTTCGCCTTCTCGCAGCGGTACGCGTAGGTCGCGGGGCCCCGGATCGTCTGGAAGAGCAGCGGCTTGTACACCCCGTGGAACACCTCGATGCCGCCCAGGCTCACCGCGCCCAGCGTATCGCCGTGGTACGCCGCATCGAGGGTGATGAACTTGGTCCGCTCGGGCCGCCCGTTCTGCTGCCAGTACTGGAACGCCATCTTGAGCGCCACCTCGACCGCGGTCGAGCCGTTGTCGGAATAGAAGACCCGGGTCAGTCCCGGAGGGGCGATCTTCACGAGGAGTTCCCCGAGCTCGATCGCGGGAGGGTTCGTTAGGCCGAGGAAGGTCGCATGGGCCACGCGGTCGAGCTGCTTCTTCATCGCCGCGTTGATCTCGCGGTTCGCATGGCCGTGGAGGTTGCACCAGAGGCTCGAGACACCGTCGAGGTACTTGTTCCCGTCCGCGTCGACGAGCGTGGCGCCCTTCCCGCTGACGATGACCGGGAAGTCCTCGTCCATCCACAGCTGCTGCTGCGTGAACGGGTGCCAGAGCACCTTCCGGTCCCGGGCGCGCCAGGCTTCAGATTTTCCGGAGGGCTTGGAGGAGCGCTTCAAGGTGGTCCCTTTCATGCATCGCGGTCACGGTGATGCGGAGCCGGGCCGTCCCCGGCGCCACGGTCGGCGGACGGATTGCCGGAACGAAGAAGCCAAGGTCGAAGAGCGTCTGACTGGCCTCAAGGGCCCGCTCGTTGGACCCGAGGATCACGGTGTGGATCGGGGATTTCGCGCCGAGGAGCCGGATGTTCTCCCAGAGCTTCGCCCGTTCCTTCCCGGCCGCGGCGAGGCGCCGGAGCGCCGCCAGCCCCGTGGCGCAGACCGCGGCGGGCGGCGCCGTCGTGAAGAGGAAGCTGCGCGCGCGGCTTCGCAGGAGCGCGATCAGCTCCCCGGAGCCCGCCACGAAGCCCCCGATGCTCCCCGCCGCCTTCGCGAGGTTCCCGGTCTGGATCGGGACGTCGACGCAGCCGCGCCCCTCCGGCCCGAAGACGCCCAGGCCGTGCACGTCGTCGACCACCAGGTCCGCCCCGAGGCCCCGAAGCTCCTCCAGCGGCGCGAGGTCGCCGTCCATGCTGAAGACGGTGTCGGTCAGGAGGAATTTCCGCCGGGCTTCCGTCCGGAGGAGCCGCGCCGCCGCGGCGACGTCCCCGTGCGGATACACCTCGACCTGCGCGCGGGAAAGGCGGCAGGCGTCGATCAGGCTGGCGTGGTTGAGCTCGTCGGACACGATGAGCGTGTCGCGGTCGGCGATCGAGGTGATCAGGCCGAGGTTCGCCATATAGCCCGAGGGAAAGAGGAGCGCGGCGGGCGTCCGCTTGAAAGCGGCGATCGCCTTCTCCAGCTCCTGGTGGACGGAGGACGTCCCCGAGAGGGCCCTCGAGGAGCCACTGCCCCAGCCGAAATCCCGGATCGCCTGCTCCGCGGAGCACGCCAGCTCCCGGTCCTGGCCGATGCCGAGGTAGTCGTTGGAGCAGAAGCAGAGCAGCTCGCGACCGTCGATCGTGACGTAGGGGCCGCGGACGCGCTCGATCACGCGCGGCTCGCGAAGCAGGCGCGTGCGCCGAAGTTCCTCGAGCTCGGACCGGATGAACTCCGAGAGCATTACGTCTTCGCGGGAAAGAGGCGGGCCAGGTCCTCCAGGAGCGCCTCGTCGGTCAGGTTCCGGCGGAGCGGGGTGACGGCGCAGTAGCCCCGGGCCACGGCCGCCTCGTCGGTCAGGTGCCCGTTCCCGCGCGTCTGCCGGGGCGGCTCGCCGCGAAGCCAGTAATAGACGCGGCCCCGTGGGTCCACGCGCCGGTCGTAGCGGTCCGTGTACGGCATGAGCTCGGTCGTGGTGGTCACGACGCCCCGCAGCTTCCCGGGAGGGATGTTGATGTTGAAGACCGTGTTCGGGCCCGCCCGGCGCGACGCCAGCTTCTCGATGATCCGGGCGGCGACCCGGGCTTCCGCCCGGTAGTCCTCGTGGGTGGCGACCTTCCGGGAGACCGCGAACGACAGGATGCCCGCCTGGGCGCCTTCGAGGGCGGCCGCGACCGTCCCCGAGTAGAGCACGTTGGAGCCGCAATTGAGGCCGTTGTTGATGCCGCTGATGACGATGTCCGGCTTGCCGTCGATCAGCTCCGTGAGGGCCAGCTTGACGGCATCGGCGGGGTTGCCGCTGACGCTCCAGCAGCGGGGACCCACCTCGGTCACCAGGAGCGGCGCGTAGAGGGTCAGGGCGCTCGAGGCCCCGCTGCGGGGCCCCTCGGGGGCGCAGATGTACACGTCCCCGAGCTTTCGAACCGCGGCGGCCATCTGATGGATTCCGGGCGCGCTGACGCCGTCGTCGTTCGAAATGAGGATCTTCACGGGCGAGAGTTTACCAGAGTGTCCAGGGGATGACCAGACTTGCTCTGATGCTCATGGACACCGAATGTTTCCGATCGGAACCATTCGCCTTGAGGAACTCCGGGCCTAGACCCGGAGATCCAGCGCGCTCCCGCGCCCCCTGGGATCCGGGATCCGTTCGCGCTCCGACTTCCCGGGCCTCCGGGGCTTGGGCGGCGACTCCGCGCGGGCGGAGCGGTTCCGCGCGACTCCCGTGACGGCGCGGGCCGGCGCCGTCTCCCGGACCCGCACGCCGGGCGCCGGGACCTCCGCGTCGGGCTCTCGCGCCGGCAGTCCCGGAGCGGCTCCCCGCTCGAGGCCCTGCCGCAGCGCGGCCCGGAGCCCGACCTCCTCGTCGGACGCGCGGATCGGACGGTCCGCCGCAGCCCGCGGCACTACGCGATCTCGACCTGCTTGTGCTTGAGGTAGCTGCGGAGGCGCGTGACGAGCTTCGCGTGAAGCTGGCAGACGCGCGACTCCGACAGGTCCAGGATCTGTCCGATCTCCTTCAGGGTCAGGTCCTCGAAGTAGTACATCATCAGGATGTAGCGCTCCTTGACGGAGAGCTTCTTCTTGCAGAACTCGACGAGGTCGCGCCGCGTGTTGGCGGGCAGCGGCCCCTCGATCTTCTCGTCCTCCATGATGTCGACGCCGATCTGGTTCGGATCCTTGTCGAGCGTGCGACGGCCCATCGTGACGATCGCGGCGCCGCTCACCTCGCGGTAGAGCTCATCGAGGGCGTCGAGCGAGATGCGCAGCTCCTTGGCGAGCTCCACGTCGGTGGGCGCGCGGCCGTTCTCCTTCTCGAGCTTCGTGTACGCCTCCTCGAGCTTGTTGGCCCGGGCGCGCGTGAGCCGGGGCACCCAGTCCATGTGGCGGAGCTCGTCGAGCATCGCGCCCCGGATGCGGCCGACGCAGTAGGTCTCGAACTTCACGCCGCGGGTCAGATCGAAGCGCTCGACCGCGTCGAAGAGGCCGAACACGCCGGCGCTGACCAGGTCCTCGACCTGGACGTTGTGAGGCAGCCGCTCGATCATCTTCTCCGCGACGTAGCGGACGATCG
>Ga0310813_10001007_pt1 | contig 17112 bp, 15 predicted proteins | sample YN3metagenome_FD_203086 | JGI IMG/M metagenome (GOLD analysis project Ga0310813, IMG submission 203086) | Soil microbial communities from experimental microcosm in Duke University, North Carolina, United States - YN3 | ecosystem: Engineered > Artificial ecosystem > Soil microcosm > Unclassified...
AGAGCGCGGCGAGCGAGATCGTGTTGCTCGAGTTGAAGCCGCCGATGACGACCATCACGTCGACGCCTTCGTCGAGCAGCTCGCGCACCGCGTCCTGACGTTCCTGCGTCGCGCTGCAGATCGTGTCGAAGCTGCGGAAATCGGTGGCGCGCGCCGCCTCGCCACGCGCGCGCGCGATTGCCGCACCGGCTTCCTCGGCGATGGCCAGCGACTCCCGCGCCAGCATCGTCGTCTGGTTCGCGACACCGATGCGACGGAGATGGCGCTCGGGATCGAACCCGGGCGACACGGCGTGCGCGAACGTCTGCATCAGATCGGCCGCGCTCACCTTGCCTTCGACGTAGTCGCAAACGATTCGCGCCTCGTCCATGTGGCGGACGATGAGGTAGTGGCCGTCGGGGTGCTTCCGCACCTGTGACGCCGTCGCGCGCGTCTCCTCGTGGTAGTACTTGCCGTGGATCAGCGCCGTGAATCCATCGCGCGCGTATGTCTCGACGCGCTTCCACACGTTGAGCACCGATCCGCAGGTGGTGTCGACGAGCACGCAGCCGATGTCACGGAGCGCGGCGAAGTCGTCGATCGTCACCCCGAACGCCGGGAGGATCACGACATCATGGCCACCGAGCCGGCTGAAGTCGAACGATCCGCCGGCGTCGCGCATCAAGATCTCGACGCCCATCTCGCGCAGTCGATCGTTGACGTGCGGATTGTGGATGATTTCACCGACAAGAAAGATTCGTTTGTCCGGAAATTTTCGGCGCGTCTGATAGGCGTAGTCGACCGCGCGCTCGACCCCGTAGCAGAAGCCGAATTCACGGGCGAGGCGGATGGTTACGTCCTCGACCGTGAGCCGGTACTCCTGCGACCTCAGCAGGTCGACGACCCGGCCGTCGTAGTCCGCGGCAAGGTCGTCCCGGACCTCCGATTGGAGGCCGAAACCTTTGCGGAAATACGTAGGTGGCTCCGCCGGAGGCGTCATGGTTGTAAATGTAGTCCGCGGCATCTAGGATAGCCGCCATGACCACACGCCGGCCGCTGCTCCGCCCTCCGGCAATCGTGAAGGGCGACACAATCGGCGTCGTGTCGCCTTCCTACGCGCCGAAAGCCGGCTGGCTTCAGCGTGGCGTCCGGGCGCTGGAGCGCGCCGGCTTCAAGGTGCTCCTCGATCCGGAGGTGGATCGACCGCCGCGCTTCACGCGCGGCGAGGACGAGCGCCGCGCGGAAAGCCTCATGAAGATGTGGGTCAACCCGCAGGTGAACGCCATCATCGCCAGCACGGGCGGCTACGGCGCGGTCCGTCTTCTCCCGCACCTCGATCCCAAAGTTTTCAAGAACGACCCGAAGATTCTGGTTGGATACTCGGACATCACGGCGCTACACCTCTGGCTGATGCGTCGCGCCGATCTCCGGAGCTTTCACGGCCCCACGGTCGACGATCTGATCCCGAGCCTTCGCGACCCCACGATGGTCTCGCTCATCACGGCGCTCACGACAGCGTGCCCGCCGGCCAAGATCGGCCGCGAGCTCTCTCGCGGCGTCGTCGCGGGAAAGGCGACCGGCCGACTCGTCGGCGGCAACCTGTCGCTCGTCCAGCAAACGATCGGCACGAACTATCAGGTCGACATGGAGGGCGCGATCCTTTTCATCGAAGAGACACGCGATCCGATGTCCGTCGTCGACGAGCGACTCGTCCACCTCCGCGCCGCCGGGTTGCTGCAATCCGTGGCCGGCATCGTGTTCGGCCAACTCTCACTCGACCGCTCCGAGGAGGACGAGTTCGAGGATTTCCTCCTCGACCTCATCGCGGATCTTCAGGTTCCCGTTTTGATGGACTTCCCCGCCGGTCACGAGAATCCCAATCTCACGATTCCCTTCGGCACGGAAGTCGAGATGATCGTAGAGGAGAACCGAGGATGGATCAGTTACAAAGAGGACGCTTTGACCGCTCCCGCCTCCTCGAGCAACAACATGTAGCTGTTTCTGCCGTTAACTCGTCGCGCCCCTCCGTGCCTTTCCGCGGAAATCCGTGCTGTCATCCGCGTCAAAATGATGTTGACGGAGCCCGAACGCTTGTACTGGCCGGCATGGCCACCACTAAGCTCGCGCTTAAGTCATTAGACACGGATTACAGACACGGATTTCGCGGAAAGGCACGGAGACGGCGTGAAAAGGGATGAAAAAGGGTTGTTGCATCATGAGCTCACCCATTCGGTTATCGGTGGGATGTACAACGTGCACACGGAGCTCGGCGTTGGGTTCGCAGAGCCGGTCTACGCCAATGCATTGGCCGTGACACTTCAGAACGCGGGCCTGCGAGTTGAGCGGGAGTTGCCGTTTGAAGTCCTATTCCGCGGGGTCGTTGTAGGCCGATATCGAGCGGACTTGGTCGTTGACAAAAAAGTCATCGTGGAAACCAAGGCGATACAGCGGCTGGACCCGAGCGGCACAGCCCAACTTCGAAACTACCTCCGCGCGTCAGGCCTCTGTGTCGGGCTGCTTCTCAATTTTGGATCGAAGCCGGAGTACAAGAGGGTTATTCTGACGCCGGAATTCGCTCACCCGGGCCGTAGAGTTCCGGCGTGATGAACGGCGCGAGCGCGTAGCTGACCAGCGACTCGTACGCGCGTTGGCGATCGACGAGTCCGGCGGTCAGAATTCCCACGGCGCCTTTTCCGTGCTTTGTATTGCGCTCGTTGACATAGCGATCCATCGCGTGCCCGAGCTCGAGGCCTCCTCTCACCAGCTCCGCCACCGCTACGGGCAACGGCATCGCCAGGGAACCACCGATCCCCGTCACGCCGTCCGCGTCGACGACCGCCGCCCACGCGCATGTGCGCATCGATCCGTCCGGTTGCTCGACGACACCGCCTTCGATGCCGACGCCGAGCTCGGCGCCCGTCTCGTCTCGCGCGGCTTTCGCTCGGGCGACGGCGCCGCGAATCGTTTCGTCGTCGCCGACCGGTTGATCGCGCACCGTCGACGCGACGCCGAGTCCGATGACCTCAGCGCTGGCGCCCGCCGCGGCCAGCACCGCGCGAACGGCGGCGATCTTCACCGGATTCTTCGAGCCGACGACGACGCGCTGGACGGTCTGTAACGACATACTAAAAAGTAACTGAACGTTACGAAATACGGATCGAAGCGCGGCTAATGTACCCGCGACACGCCGATTGGAATAGTCCCGGCGTGATTCCGCCGGAAAAATGGTCGCCCGATACTGTTCGCTTGCTGCGCGTCGTTTCGCGCGGTATGCTTGTCGTCCCCCGTCGCGAACGATGCTCACACTCACTCCACCTTCCGCTTCCAATCCTGCCGCGATTCCCTTCGCGCCGCGTCCGACGATGGAACGCTCGCCGTTTGTGTTCGTTGGTGAGCGGCTGTGGTTGGACTTCGTGAACTCGGAGTTCGGCATCCGACGCTTCGACGCATTGCGCGATTTCGAGTCGATGGTCCGCTGGCTCGAAGCGGCCGCGCTGCTCGACGTCGAGCGCGCCACCGGTATTCGGCGGCGCGCGCAACAGCAACCAGCCGGCGCGACAGCGTCGCTCATCGACGCCCGGCGCGTCCGCGCGGCGCTCCGCGGACTCGCCGAACGCGGACCGACGAGCGACCGCGTCCGGGTGGAAGGACTCGTCGAGATCAACCGGGTCCTCGGACGCAGCGCCGGTACGCGCCGCGTCGAGCAGCGCGCCGACGGCACCTTCATTCGCTCGTTCGTGCCGGTCGGCGACGCCTTCGCCGGCCTCGTCATCCCGGTCGTCGAATCGGCGGCCGACGCGCTGATCCTCGGAGAGCTGTCGCGCGTGCGCCGCTGCGCGGACCCGCGCTGCCAGCGTGTCTTCTTCGACAACACCAAGAACGGCCGCCGCCGCTGGTGCGACATGGCCACCTGCGGCAATCGCGCCAAGGCGGCGCGTCATCGGGAGAAGCTCAAGTCGCATTGAGTCGCAGCGTAGAGGTCGTTCGTACGTACTTGGAGCTGCGTTCCCCGGCGCAGCTCCGCCCCGCCCCGCCACCGAATAGCGACGTTCGCTTCGTTCGCCGCGACCGAATCTCCGTCGAGGCATATCGCCGCTTATACCAGGACGTCGGCGCGCGATGGTACTGGCGCGACCGCAACGCCTGGACGGATGCGCAGCTCGCCCATCATCTCGCGCGGCGTGAGATCACCATCTGGGAATGCCTCGCCGGCCGCGAGAGCGCCGGCTACTTCGAGCTCGATCGCCACGACGACGGCTCGGTCGAGATCGCCTACTTCGGGTTGCGTCCGGAATTCTTCGGGCGCGGCATCGGCAAGGCGATGCTCACGCGCGCCGCCGAGGAAGCGTGGTCGCTCGGCGCGCAGCGCGTGTGGCTGCACACCTGCACGCTGGATTCGACGCACGCGCTGCCGAACTACCTTGCGCGCGGCTTCACGCAGTTTCGGCAGGAGTCGTTTACCGCCGAGTTGCCGGACGCCGATTGACTTGCTAGCCGCGCGGCCGGCGTTTGCGTTTGCCGCCGCGGCTGTCGGGCGAACGAAAGCGTCCGCCCCCCTTTGCAGGTCGGTCGCGACGTCCGTCGCGCCGCGAGTCGGCGACGCGCCGGTGGTCCTTCAGTTGCTCGCCGCTTTCCCGCACGCGACGGTCACGCTTGCGATCCCGCCGCTCTTCCCGCCTCGATTCGGCAGAGCGGTCGAGCTCCGCCAGCTCTTGCTCGGTGAACGGCCGCTCCAGCTCTTCCTGAAGATCGGCGAGTGAGCTCGCGCGCGCGGCGCCGCGAGCGCCTCGCGTCACGATGAAGCGGAGCGGACGGTCGAGCGTGGGCAGCTCGGCGTCAGTGAGGGTGCGGGCGAGTTTTTCCGGAAGCCTGAGCCGGGCGACGCCGAGTGGAGTCCCCTCCGCATTCTCTTCGATGTCGTAGTGAATCTCCACGTCTCGGTCGCGCACGCGCGCGCTCGACGGAAGCGACGCATATCGCTCCCGCACCGCGGCGGGCACGATCGCGTTTACGTCGATCGTGATCGGCGTTTGCTTGAACTGCGCCAACGAGCTCACGTTCGCCAGCTGGCGCTCATAGAGCGCGGTCAGGTCCGCGAAGTTCAGGCGCGGGGTCTTGCCGCCCGAGCGACGGTACGTCTCCCTGATCGATTCCACCGCATCCTGGCTCTCTCGCGCGCCGTGATGCCGGGCTTCGCCGCGCGCGAGCGCTTCGGCCAAGGCGTGCCGCGCGCGATCGGCGAGTTCGGCCGGAAACTCGTCGATCGCCTCGACGTCGCGCTCCAACTCGAACCCCTGATACGTGACACGGCGACGAAGCGCGAGCGGCGAACGCCGGTTGTTCGGGTCATACACGACTTCGCCCGCCGCGACGTCCGCGAACCGCCGCAACAAGTCGTACGGGATCTGGGTTCCTTCGATCGACGCGCGTGGATTGCCGAACTTGTCGGCGAAGTAGCGCAGTTCGCCGGCGATCGCGCCCCAACTCCCACACACGCTCGTCTTCGAGACGCGGGCTTCGTCGCCCCACGCCGTCTGCTCGTCCATCACCAGCGTGAACGGCATGTATCCGGCAAGCAGCTCCTGGAACGACCGCAGCGCTTCCTCGCCGGCGTTGAGCATCTTGGACGGCAGCGGAAGACCGATCGCCCGATACACGCTCGCCATGCCAAGCGCCGCGTCCTCGATCGATTTTACCAGCGCGCCCCGTCGCTCCGCCCACCGTTCGATCCGCTCTTCGTCGAAGATGTGGCGCGGCAACCCGTACACCGTTCCCATGCGGCCGGCGTACTGATACGCCTCGGCGTACAAGTTGTACGCGGTCAGATGATCGCTTCCCGGAACGATCAGACCGTCCAGATCCCGCTCGTCTCGCGTCATGCGGTGTAGCGACTCGATCGACGCCATCACCGCGAGGTACGGCATCAGTAAGTCGTCCGCGTTGACGAGAAGCTCGGCCCACGGCCGCTCGACCGGCATCGCCTCGACCGCGCGTCCGTAGTTGGTGAGACGCCCGCGTTCGACGATGCCCCGCTCCTCGAGCAGCGCGAGGGCGCGGCGATACGCGATCTTGTCGAGCGGCACCGGGAGCTCGAGCTCGTCGGCACGAACGCCGAGGGCCGCGCAGGTGATTGCGACGCGCTCGGAGTCGCCGGCAAGCTGGAATTCCGGCTCCGTCGGCTTGAGAGCGTCGAACTGGATGTCGCGGTCGGAAAGAATGAAGACACGACCGCCTTGCACGCGGCCGTGCACGCGCCCGGCCATCTGCAAAATCTCATTTGCGCCGAGGTGCTCCTGCGTGAGCACGTTCCGTCCGCGATTGATCGCGTTGAAGAACTTCACGTCGTCGATGATCACGGTGTCGAGGCCGCGCACGTTGAGCGCGCTTTGGCCGGCCGCGGTCATCGCGAGAAAAAACGGCTTGCCCTCGCCGCCCTCGAGAAAGGGACGGATGGTCCGAATCGGCTCGCCGCCGTGGTAGAACGCGGTGTTCACGCGAGGCGCTAGACGCCGCACGTGTTCCGCGGCGTCCTCGACGCCACGTCGCGTCGGCACGAACAGCGCGACGCCGCGCCGCTGCTTCATCAGCTGGCGGAGAAAAGCCTCGTCGAGAAACTGCAACGGCTTCTTGTACAGGACGCGAACTTGCGCCGCTTTCTCCGGATCGAAGTCGTAGACTTCCAGCACATCGCTGGAGCTCAGATACGTCGCGTAGAAATCCGGATTGACCGTGGCGGAAAGCCAGATGAAGCGCGTGCCGACCCGTTTCCCGAGCGCGAGGCAAAGCTCGAGCTCTGCCGACGTCTGATGGATCTCGTCGACGACGATCGTGTCGGTGCGAAGAATGTCCCCTTCCTCGAACCAGCGGCGCGCGATCCCCGTCGTGACGATGATGACGTTCCACGTCGGGGTTTCCGGCGTCGCCTCACGCTCGCGGTTCACGACACCGACTTTGAGCTCCGTGCTGCGGAGGATTTCTTCGGCGATCGGCCGGATGGCGAGCGTCTTCCCCGTTCCCGTGCCGGCGATGATCCCGAACCCGCGGCCCGAAGCGGCCAGCTCGCGTACACGACGGCCGTGGTGCTCCTCGAGAAACGTCTCGATGTGAAGGCGCAGCGCGAGCTCGATCGTCTCGCAAGCGGCGCGTGTCGGCGCAATGACGATGACGCGGCCAGTCTCAGGGTCCGACCGGACGAAGGCGTCATGCTCGGGGAGGTACGGATCACGAACGGTTCGGATCACGCACCCCGTTGAAGCAAGGAGAAGGCCGCGAGCGTTCTCTGCTTTGCCCTACTCAGGCGGTTTGATCTGGAACGTCGGCGGCTTTCCGCCCGTGAATCCCTTTGCGTTTGGCGGAAGCTTCGATTTGTCGCCCACTTTCTTTGTCGAGTCGGCGAAATCGTCACCGAAGATCACTTTGCCGTTGGAGGGCCGATTCTTGATCGCCGACGGACAATCGGTCGCCGCCGGCTGCTGCGCCGCCGGAACTCCTTCAATCCAGATACGGCACATGCCTTTGGGCGGGCGCGCGTCCGCCGGAATCACGCTTCCCTTCTTCGCACTATCCTTCTGCGCTCCAGCCTGCGCCATGACAGGCGCGGCCGTAGCGACCATGAGTCCACACGAGAGCACCACTAGCAACTGCTTCATTTCCCCTCCACTGCATCCCGTACACCGGGTGCTACGAACCGTTCGAAGCAGGCGCGGTGCCACCTGAACTCATCGGCGGGACGGACGGAAGATTAACGATTTCAATAACTTGGTGGAAACACTGTATACATATTTGTTCCAGCTGTGTCCGTGCGGCTGGAATCGGCCGTCCTGGCAATGGGACGATGGGCGACGAGTCGCCGAGTCGCCGAGCCGCCGAGCCGCCGAGTCGCCGAGCCCCCTAGTCGCCGAAGCTGATTCCCGTCTCTCGCGCGGTAAGCACGACGTCGTGATTCGGATCGACGCGCTTCGGAACTTGGAGCGCCTCGTCGATCGGGATCGTTACGATGTGCGGCGACTGCAGCGCGACCATGTGGCCCCACTTGCCGTCGGCCACGGCGCGAACTGCGGCGCCGCCGAACCGGGTCGCGAGCAGACGATCGTAGCCGGTCGGCATGCCGCCGCGCTGGAGGTGGCCGAGCACGAGTGAACGGGTCTCCTTACCGGTGCGCTCGGCGATCGCGCGGGCGATCGGTTCGCACACGCCGCCCAGTCGCGGTGCTTCGCCCGGAAGCGACGCGCCGAGGAGCGAGACGTGCCCTCCTTTCGGGAATGCACCCTCGGCGACGACCACGATCGAGAAGTGACGCCCGGCTTGGTCGCGAGACGTGATCTTCTCGCAAACCTTCTCGATGTCGTACGGAATCTCCGGAATGAGGATTACGTCCGCCGTGCCCGCGACGCCGGAATGCAGCGCGATGAATCCCGCGTCGCGCCCCATGACCTCCATGACGATAACTCGGTCGTGCGATTCCGCGGTCGTGTGCAGCTTGTCGATCGCCTCGAGCGCGGTGTTCACCGCCGTGTCGAAGCCGAACGTCGTCACCGTGCCGCTCACGTCGTTGTCGATCGTCTTTGGCACGCCGACGATCTTCATGCCCTTGTCGCAGAGCAGTTTGGCAATGGTGAGCGAACCGTCGCCGCCGATCGAGATGACGGCGTCGATCCCCAGGCGCCGCGCACTCTCGATCAGCTCATCCGAGCGGTCCTCCTCGAGGACGCTGCCGTCGGGCTGTTTCCGCGGATAGTGAAACGGATTTCCGCGACTGGTCGTGCGGAGAATCGTTCCGCCGAGGTGCGCGATGCCGCGCACGCTGTCGCGCGTCAGCGGGATCACTTCGTCTTCGCCCATGAGACCGGCGAAGCCGCGTTTGATGCCCAGCACGTCCCATCCGCGATTCAACGCGGACAACACGGCGGCGCGGATGACCGCGTTCAAACCCGGGGCGTCGCCGCCGCCGGTGGAGATGGCGATTCGCATTTCTTTCGTTGAAGTGGACCGCACCCGCCGACCGGCGAGCCTATCCTGCCGCGGCCGCCGACTCCAGCAATTTCACGATCTCGCCCGGGCCCGCGTGTCGTCGCGTTACCGACTTCTGAAATATCGGCTTCCCTTCCGCCGACACCTCGAAGCGCCCGCCCGACGACGGCAGGAGCTCGACCTGCGACCCGGGGAATCGCTGACGAATCTCCGCCGCCAAACTGGCGGCGCGAGGTTCGTAGTTTCACATCGTGCAGTATTCGATCGTGACTCGCATAAATGAACAGTAACTCGGCGATGGGGGGCTCGGCGACTCGGCGACTACCTCAGTGCGTTCCAGTTCGCCAGCGCGTTCAACACCAACGCGAAGCTGCCGTGCGTCTGGAAGCGCCACATCGGACGGATGCCGAACATCACCATGTGGCCCTTGCCGAGCGGCACGTCGACGACAGCCGCCTTCCCCGCCATCTCCTCTCCATGGAGCATGCCACCAGACACGAGGAGCGAGTCCACGTTGCTGTTCATTCGTAGAATCGTGCGGGCCGTCATTGCCGCGGTCGCACCGGCACCACCGCCGCGTCCGCCGAAGCCCCCGCCCGCGCCGGCGCCGACATTGAAGAGTGGCGCGCCCTGCTTGTAATAGACTGAAAGATTGTCCTGATCGTAGCCGTAGACGATCGGGCTCGCCTTGTCGACAACCTGAGCGCGGAATACCGAGCCGCGCGCCCACAGGCTGTCACTCGGCGCCACGCTCACGGCGCCGTACGTGAATCCGAGATCGAGCGGGAGTCTGGCGGTCGCGCCCTCGGTGATGAACAAGCCGCCGCGCGCGATGAATCGCTGTAGCGCCATCACACCCTCGAGCCCCATCGAGCCGCGCGTGTCGTCGGTCGAGTCGGGGGTGCCGAGGTTCGGAGTCTTCGCGGACTTCTTCCACGGAATCGGTTTCCCCCCCCCCGTCACCGGCTTCGTGGCCAGGAGTGCCTGCGCCGAGGTCCCGGCGGACGGGAAGATCACGACGTCGTAGTTGTCGAGGATCTTCGTGTCGGCCAACCGCTGGTCCGCCATGTACGTGTACGGAACGCCGATGAAGTCGAACGCGTACCGTACCCAGCCTTCATCCTGCGTGTTGTTCCACGTATGGATGTAGGCGATGCGCGGCGCGCTCACGGCGTGCGACTTCACCGCCGGCGCGCTCGCCACGGCGGTTGCCGGCAAGCCGAGGTCGGCGATCGTCGCGGCGGCGCTCTGGCCGTCGACGATGAATGTCCCCGCCGGGAAGCTCGTGCCGCTCGCCGTGAACGCCGAATCGGCGACCGAGACCTTCGCGCCCTTCACCTTCCAGGGGAGCGCGGCCGAACGCCAATCGCCGAGATGTCGAACGAGCAGGACCGAGCCGGTCCCCGTCGTCGACCCGCGCACCTTCGCGTCGGCGTCGAGGATCTTCATCGGTTTGGCCAGGATCGTCGAGTCGACGACCTTTAGCGTTTGCACATTATAGAGCTCATCGAGCGTCCAACCGATGTCGTCGTAGGGCGACGGATCATCGGCCGGCTTGAAGTGCTGGTAGGCGAGAATCGTCCGGACGGTCTGCGTGTAGGGTTGGTCCATGCGGATGATCCAGTCGCCCGCGTGCACCGTCGCCGGGCGCCCAATCGGATCCTTGTTCGCCGGAGCCGCCGCGGAATCGGCGCCCGCGGGCGCTCCGCCACGAGTCGCGCCGCCACCGCTCGCGGTCGGCGCTCCGGCGCCTCCGCGTCCCTGGCCTCCGCGACCGCCGCCACGTCCGCCACGACCACTACCGCCCGCCGCTCCTTCGGGTGCGGCAGCCGCATCAGCGCCAGCCTGCGCGACCGAACCATCGCCCGCCGCGAACCCGCCGGCGCCGGCTCCGCCCGGTCCGCCGCGGCCGCCGCGACCAGTGCTCGCCAGCACGCCGGTCGAGATCCCGCCTGCGCGCACCCGCGTCGTGTTTTGCGCGAGCAGCGCGCTACCCTGCCGTCCAAGAATCTGCGGCTCGACGCGCGTCGGGAAATCCTGACTCGCGACCTGAACCTCCGCCCCCTGCATCCGGAAATAGTTCACCAAATCCGCCGCCTGCTGCGCGCGCCGCTGGTCATGCGGAATCACATAGGCGTATGGCGCTTCAGTCTTCCCGCGCTTGATGAGGCGCTCCGCCTTCGCCACGAAATTGTCGAGGAACGTCTCCTTGTGATCGGTCAGGTACTTCATTCCGAGAAGCACGCCGGTCTGCTGGTAGTTGATGTTGTTGCGGAAGCACCAGCGTACGCCCGATACCGGCGGATTGAACCGGTCCCATTCCTTTTCGGCCTGACTGCCGGGCGTGAACGACGTCGTCATGCAGCCATTGCCGCCCGGACCCGTCGCGCTGAACGTCTCGTAGAAGCGGCCGATCGAGTTGTGCAGGTTCACCATCGCCAACATGTAGTTCGGCGCCCAGCCGTCGTAGAAGCCGTGCGTCCACACGCCGGGCATGTCGCGCTTCGCCATCTCGTTCATTTCATTGTAGGCGAGCGTGTGCCATTCGTTCACGACGATCGGATCGAACTCGTCGTTGTACGGGCCCGTGCCGGTCATGATGTACATGAACGGCACCGACTCATGGAGGTCGTGCACGATCGTCGGGTGCCAGTACAGAAATCCGGAGAGCATGTTGCGCGTGAGCTTCGCCGACATGCCGATCGCGTCACGGTTGTTGTCGTGCGCGGTATACTGACCCCAATAGGCGAGCGGGATCGTCACGCTGTCGGTGAGACGGTAGTTGAACACGTCTACTTGGCGATCGCGGCCGTCGACCTCCGTCTGTGGCGTGATCAGCGTAATCGTGTTGTTGCGGATGCTTTGAACGAACGGCGTCTCCTCCACCGCCATCCGATAGAGCAGTTCCATCAACATCTCGGGGCTGCCCGTCTCCGGCGAGTGAATGCTTCCCGACAGCCAATAGATCGGTTTCGCTTGCTTGATCAGCCTCGCTCGCTCAGTCGCCGAAAGCCCTCGCGGATCGGCCAGCTTGCCGAGCATCGCGCGGTATTCGTCGAGTCGTTTGATCGTCCCTTCGTCCGCCACAGCCGCGACGATCATCTCGCGTCCTTCCTCGCTCTTCCCAAGCGAGAAAACCTTCACCCGCGGCGACGCCTTCTCGACCGCGCGGAAGTAGGCGTTGATCTCAGCGACGTGCGACAGATGACCGGGCGACCCGGGCACGTAGCCGAGCACCTTCAAGGGCGTCGGCACGCGCGACGACGCCGGGAGATGATCGACGAGCTCGGAGGTGAACTTCCATTTCGGGTCGGTGGAAGTCAGCTGGCGAATCTTTGCCGTGTAATCGGCGTCGTTCGATTGCGCGGCCACAGGGAGAAGCGCACCGGATACCAGGACCAAGGCACCGGCCAGCTGCCGGAAATACGTCATACGTCGCTCGACGAGAGGGATGAAAAGGCGGCGGGGATGGCGGGAACGGCCTGAATTCTACGCAATGCGAGGTGGCGTCGCTGGCGAACTATGGCGCCGCCAACAGGGCGCAAGCCTCAGCGGGGAATGTGGTTTACTTCGGCGAGCTTGCCGATGACGGTGTCCTGCTTGGCGACGATGCCTCGCAGGGAATCGAGCTGGGTTTGGATGACGGCAAGATCATTCTTGAGGCCCGAGATCTCGTTCGCGGCGTCGTTCAAGGCCTGGGCGACGTTTGCCTCGGCTCGCGGGTTTGCACACCCGGACAACGCGATGAGCGAGACAACCGGGAGAAGAGAAAGCCGTGGCATTGGAAGGAGGGGCAGAGGGATCGTTTGGTCGAGCCGGCATTCGAAGCACACCTGACCGCGCAAAATGGTTACGCACGCTGAGCCAGTCGAGACTGTTTTGAGAGAATGCGGCGGTCTGGCTTTTCCCTTCCGGAGATGGTCGTGGCGCTCGCCATGATGGCGGTACTGCTGTCGATCGGCTTTCAGCGGTTCGCGGCACTGCGCGACGCGGCGTCGGTCCGGGCCGCGGTGGGTGATTTGGGGAGCACCTTTTCCTTAGCGCGGCAACTCGCCGTCTCCAGACGCCGCGTGGTCGCAATCGTGCTGGACACCGGGCGCGGGGTGGTGGAGGTGCGGTCGGCCGGATCCCGGGTTCTGCGTCGCGAGCTCGGCGCCGGTTACGGCGTGCACCTCGGCTCGAACCGCGACTCAGCGGTGTTCGATGCCCGGGGTATGGGGTATGGCCTTTCGAACTTGAGCGTCGCGATCCGGCGTGGTCGTTTTGTTGACACGTTGACTATGTCGCGTCTCGGTCGCGTCAGGTGGTAGGGGGAGGTCGGAGAAAGGGATCCGGCGCGCACACGAGATAGCTTACGAGCATCTGATGTGACGTTCGCCGGACGGAGGTGGGTTATAAAACAGGACATGAGCGACGATGCCGGAGACGTTCAACGCGTGCTCGCGGGAGACGTTGAGGCGTACGCCGCGCTGGTGGACAGGTACTACGACCGGTGCGCGCGGTTTGCAATCCGGATGCTGGGCAACCGGGACGACGCGGAAGATGCGTTGCAGGCGACCTTCCTCCGTGCCTATCGGGCGCTCAATCGGTATCAGGAGCGCGATCGTTTCAGTGCTTGGCTGTACCGGATCCTCGTCAACCAGTGTCGCAGTGTAGCAGCTCGCCGGGCGCATCGAGAGCGAGTGTTCGTGCGGGAAGAAGCACTGTTGTTGAATGCACCGGACCGTTCGGCGGTGTGGACTGGCGAGGACGAGGAGTTCGTACAGCGGGTATTGAACGAGTTGGACCCGCTGCTGCGCGAGGCCTTCCTCCTCAAGCACATCGAAGAGATGAGTTATGAAGAGATGTCGGCTCTCACTGGCGTCGGCGTCTCAGCATTGAAGATGCGTGTGAAGCGAGCGTGTGACCGACTTCGTGAACGCTGGGAACGAATTCAGCATGACTGACTCGGAACAACACCCTTACGTCGAATGGATCGCCAGCGAAGCGCGGCGCCCGGTCCTCACGGATCCGGGGGCGCGCGATCGCATCATGGCGGCCGTTCGCGCCGAGCCCGTCCCCGCCCCCGTTCCGGGGTGGCGCAGACTCCTTCAGCCGCGCGTCTTCCACATATCGCCGGTCGGCAGCGCGCTGCTGGCCGCTGGCCTCGTCGGGATTGGTGTCTTGACCGGCGTGGCAACGTCTAACCCGGGCGGCCGCGCGGCCGAGCATCCTCGAGGTGTCGCTGTTTTGCCTTCGCAGCCCCGGGTTTCTTCCCCCGACACCATGTACAAGTTCGTCATCGTCGCGCCTCAGGCGGGCCAAGTCTCGTTGGTCGGAGACTTCAACGACTGGGATGTGGCGAAGACGCCGATGATCCGATCGGGAAAGAGCGGCCTGTGGACAGTTGCGGTGCCGCTTTCGGTCGGCCGCCATCTCTACGCGTTCGTAGTCGACGGAACCACTTGGGTTCAGGATCCGTCGGCGCCAATCGCACCCGACGACGGGTTCGGCCACGCCAACTCCGTGAAACTCGTTGTCCGAGGATCCTCGTCGTGAGTCGGTCCCGCGATCGGTCTCGTTCGAAGGTGTTCGCGCGCGTGCGATGGCTGCCACGGCTGTTGGGTGTGGCGGCAAGTGTGCTCGTCGTCTCTCTGCCCCTCCGTGCGCAGGAGCCCGAGCAGCAAGATCGTATGGCCAAGCTCGACGCCAAGACACGAGCAGCCGTCGAGTTGCTGTACGACTCGGCAGCGGCGGAGGGGCTACCCACCCAGCCCCTTCGCTCGATCGCGCTCCTCGGCATCACACGGAAGGCGGACGGCCGGCAAATCGTCGCGGCAGTCCATCGGAAGCTCGCCGCGCTGCGAACGGCTCGTGGAGTGCTGGGCCGCGTCGACACGCTCGAGCTCGACGCCGCGTCGTCCGTGCTCCTTGCCGGAGCAAAGCCCAATCAGCTGGAGACGTTCAAGAATCGACCGCGCGGCCGCAGCGACCTGAGCGCGTTTACCGTTTGGGCCGACCTGATTACCCGCGGAGTGCCGGGCGAAGATGCATCGTCGGCCATCGCCCGGCTCTGGGAGGAGGGGGCGGATGACGCCACGTTCCAAAGCTTGTGGAACAACGTTCAGTCGGACATTCTTAGAGGGTTGAATCCGGGGACGGCGCTGCAAAACCGGATTCGAGAAGCCCCGGGACGCCCACCGACCACAAAGGGTCCGCAGACGCCCGAGGGGCAGGAGAAAGAGCGCTCGGAATGATATGAACGAGCCGAAGGTCGCCATCCTGTTCTTCACCGCAGCGCTGACGCTGCCCGCTCACAGCGGACTCGCGGCGCAAATCGCCTCGAAAATCGAGGCGGGCCAGTACTCGGTGTCCGATGGCGTCATTCCGAGCAGTGTTATCCGGCTCACTCCCAACATTAAGTACAACTTCCCGCACGCCACGATCTCGGCGCGCGGTTCGGCGTATTTGTCCGATCAGCAGCTGCAGATCGCCGACGGCATCGTGTCCGGAACGTTCACCTCACCGACCGTTTACGGCGTGCGCGCCGAGATGATCGGCAACGCAAGCCGGGCGATGGACGATCGTTCGCTCGGCAGCGATCAGGTCGACGTCCAAACACGCGTCCACGTCCTCTTCCGTACACACGGTGGGATGTGGCTCGGCGGTGGTGTCGCGCGACCTTGGCGCGTCGCCGTCATCTCGTCGGCCGAGATCACCGACGCCGGCGCATGGGGCAAGCTCGGCGACGCGACGACGAAGTTCGGCATGGCGACGCTGACGACCACGTTCACGAACTTCTCGTTCAGCAAGACGGCTTCGGTTCACGACACGGGCAGCGCATCGCTCTCCTGCGCGATGACACCCTCCGTGGCGTCCGTAATGAGCCTTTCCGAGGCGCGGCCGCTCTTCTCGGAGTCTCCGACCGCCAGCGCGTGCGCGCGCCAGTCACGGTTCAGCGATCTGGAGGCGATGCTGCGATGGGAAGTCGGCGCCGTTGAGCTCTCCGCCGCGATGGGCCACCGCTTCGGCGACTCGTACGACGTCACACCCGACTCGCGCCGCTGGAGCTCGGCGAACGCGACGATCTGGCTCAACGAGCGCGTTGCAATCATCGGCGGCGGGGGACGACAACCCGCCTTGCCCCTTCGCGGTCTCCCCGCGCGAACGTTCTGGATGACCGGCCTTCAGCTCGCCTACGCCCCGATCTCCAAGACGGCGGTTCCTGTCGCACTTCCGCATACCGTTCTCGTAAAGAGCTTCGAGATGAAGCCGGGTGCAAGCGGAATGCAGAAGATCGTGATCCGCGTCGGCGGCGTCGAAACGGTCGACGTGATGGGCGACTTCAGCGACTGGAGCCCACTCACGCTCATACGTCGCGGCCGCGACCTCTGGGAGCTCGCCCTCCCGCTGTCAGCCGGCGTGCACCAGATCAACGTGCGCGTCGATGGCGGTCAATGGGTCTCGCCGCCGGGAATGCCGGTGATGCGGGACGGATTCAATGGGGAGGTTGGGCTGCTGGTGGTGCCCAAGTAGAGCGGTGGGAACGCTCGCTGGCGTTCGCTGTGTGTACGGGCGCTTCGCGCCCTGTGAGTACTCGCGGCTGACGTCGCGCTGTGTGTGACTGCATCAGAAGGGGCGCCTATCGGCGCCCCTTTGTTGTACTCACAACGAGCGAAGCGAGCGTCCTCACAGGCCGCGTCAGCGGCCGTACTCACAGCGCGGGCAAAGCCCGCGCGTACACACGAGCTCTCCTAGTCCGCCGCCACTGTTCCAAAATCAAACCCCGGCACCGAAATCCTCGGAATCGGCTGCCCAATGACCCGCTCGATCTGACGCACCATCGCGATTTCGTCTGGCGACATGAACGTGAACGCGTCACCTTCGCGAGCGGCGCGGCCGGTGCGGCCGATGCGGTGAACGTAGTCCTCGGCCTGCTGCGGCACGTCGTAATTGATGACGTGCGAAATGCCGGTGATGTCGAGACCGCGTTGGGCGATGTCCGTAGCCACGAGGACGCGGACGCGGCCGGTCTTGAAGTCTTGTAGCGCCCGCGTCCGTTGCGGCTGCGTCTTGTCGGCGTGCATCGCCGTGGCCTCGATGCCGTCCTTCTCGAGATGTCGAACGACGCGATCAGCCCCGTGCTTGGTGCGCGTGAATACGAGCACCGAGTCGAGCTCGCCG
>Ga0310813_10001008_pt1 | contig 17108 bp, 14 predicted proteins | sample YN3metagenome_FD_203086 | JGI IMG/M metagenome (GOLD analysis project Ga0310813, IMG submission 203086) | Soil microbial communities from experimental microcosm in Duke University, North Carolina, United States - YN3 | ecosystem: Engineered > Artificial ecosystem > Soil microcosm > Unclassified...
GCCGTTCATGGAGATCACGAACGACCCCGAGGGCGCCAAGGCGCGCGGCCGGCGCGTGTTCCTGTGGGACTTCCTGTTCTACGCCACGTTCGGCGTGGTGGTGACGTCGGCGGTGCAGATCGCCGGCGTGCTGCTCGTGTTCGGCTTCCTCGTGATCCCGGCGGTGGCCGGCGTGATCGCCACTCCACGCACCGGGCTGGCGCTCGCGATCGGCTGGGCGTTCGCGTTCGGGTCGAGCGTGGTCGGGCTCCTGCTGTCGGTGACGCTCGACCTGCCCGCCGCACCGAGCATCCTGGTCACGCTCACCGCGATGCTGCTCGTGCACGGCATGGGCGTGTCGCTGCTCGGGCGGCGGGCCGGAGGAAGCGTCGCTCCGACTCACTGAGTCCTGTGGCTCGTCACTTCGCCGGGTTCGTGGCCCTCGGGTCGAGGAGCACGGGCGCCGCCGAGGAGCCGGCCGCGACGGCATCGTCGTCATCGTCGTCGTCGTCATGGTCGTGATGACGCTGCGCGCGGGCGAAGTTCACGAGGTCGTTGAAGTGCGGCATGAGTTCGCCGGCGGAGAACGGCGTGTGTCCGTAGCGGTCGATCCGGCGCTGGATCAGGTTCGGGCTCGCGGCGACCTGCGCCAGCAGGTCCTCGTGGAACACCGGCACGACGGGATCGCGCATCGTGTGCAGCGTCATCATCGGGGAACGCAGCCGGTGGGATGGCTCGCCCCAACGCTCGAGGAATTCGGCAGCCTCGTGCGTGCGCGCATAGCGGGCGACGCGATTGTTGATATCCGTCACCAGCGCGGCGGGCAGCGCCGGCGAGCTGTACTGCCAGCCGGCGTTGTCGAAGAAGCTCTCCGAGCCGGCGCGCGCGAACAGGTCGCCGCCCCCCTGCATCGCGAAGCCGAGCACGGTGACGAGCGACGTCACCAACTCCTGGCCGTTGTTGCCCGCGAGCGGGTGACGGGCCAGCAGCTGGATGATGCCCAACCCCTGCGGGTTCGCCGTGACGGCGGCCACGACCGGACCCACGACCTGGGCGTTGATGTTGGTGATGACCGGCGGATGCTCGAGGTCGCCGCCGAGGACGCCTGGGTAGATGGTGTCGAACAGCACGCGGATGTCACCGATGTACTGGATCTCCTCCGTGCTGCCGCCGACGATGCCGCAGACGAGGAACGAGCCGTCGTAGCCCTTGCCCGAGTGGCGCTGGGCGAGGATCAAGCCGATGAGCCCGCCCATCGACTGGCCGAACAGATACGTGTGGCGCGCGTGGCCGATCCGCTCCCGGAAGACGTCGTTCAGGTCGTCGGATTCGCGCACGCCCTCGCGCACCGCGTAGCCGTTGCTCGAGAAGCTCGAGGCCGCGACCGCGAAGCCGCGGGCGACCAGCGAATCGCGGATCGCCTCGTTGTGCGGAAGCGCGACGGGGTCGGTGGGGGAGGAATAGCCGTGGAGGTAGAGGACGAGTTCGCCGTTCCAGTCCGCGGGCTTGTCGATCTCCCACAGCGCGCCCGAGGAGGCGCGTCCCTCGAGATGGACCTGCTTGCCCTGGAATCTCTGGCGATGGAACGAGTCCGCGACGCGTGAAGACTGCGACCCGGCCGCACCCGGCGCGGTCGCACTCTTCTGACTGCAGCCGGAGCTGATCGCGAGCAGGAGCGCGAGCGCGCCCGACCATGACGAGCGAGCGAGCAAGAGGCGGAACGGTGGGGAGCCACGATGCGTGCGTTGCGTGAACACAAAGACCTCCACGTGCGTGCATGAGGAGGGCCGCGGGCCAATGCGGACCCGAGCCTGCCTCGACGACGGCGGCCACGGCGTACGGGGAACGCTGTGGTGGGGACTTGCGCCCTGCTCTCCTGCCCCGCGCCACTCCTGGGCACGGGTACTGGGGCCGGCGGACTCACGGCGAGTGCGCTACCCGGTGACGCACGCGGCGAGCAATGACATCGCTCGCTGCACGGGGGGAAGCCGCTGGCAGGCGGCAGTCAGCGCACGGGCAGGCGCGACACTACCTCAGCCCGAGCGGCGTGTATGCGGAATTCCGACAGGGCCAGCGCCGGGCGCGACTCACCAGCGCCGGAACGGGTACCGATAGTGCAGTCCCACGTACGGCCGGTACACCGGCCAGCGGTAACCGCCATAGCCGTATGTGAACCCGAATACGACGCTCGAGCGCGGGTAGAGATACACACCGTAGGGATAGTAAGCCCAGCCGTACGGGTTCACGCCGGCGTGGTTCTCGGCGTTCTTCTGGAAGCCCACCTGCTCCGTGCGCAGCAGCGCGCTCATCACCTGGTCGGAGACGCCGGCCTGCTTCAGGTTCCGGAAGTCGTCCGAGCTGACGTGGATCACCCGGTGACTGTTGTGGATGGCGAGCACGATCAGCGAATCGCTCACCTGTTGCTGGTGCAGCTTGACGACGTCGTGGACGCCGAACGCGCGCACGCCCGCCGGTGACAGCAGCGTCGCCAGGAAAACGGCGACCGCGAACAAGGTACGTCGGCTCATGGCTGGCCTTCGTTCTTCCTGCGGCCCTGAAGCCTCGGGGATCGGGCCGCTGCGGCTCCCACGGCTCCACCAATTCTGACGTCGATGGCCCTGCCGGGAACTCGATTCCCGGGCAAGGCTCTTGTCAACCTTCGCGGGCCCCGCGTAGCTGACCGAACGGGGCCGGACCGGGGCGCGTAGCGAACGCCACCGCTCCCGGGGTAGGTTCCGGGACCGATCCGCGCACGGAGGCGCGCGGGGATCCCACCCGGAGGCTCGCATGATGCGCGTCGGAATCGTTCTCGCGGCCCTGTGGACCTTGGCTGTCGTGACCGCCCCCCGCGAGGCCCGGGCCCAGGCGTCCGCGGACACGTCCGGGCGTGCGGCCATCGTCGGCCAGGCGGAATCGTTCCTGCGCGGCGGCGAGATGGGCGAACTGCTCGCCGTCTACGTGCCGCGCGGCTCGGCCGAGGTCCAGCACCAGCTGGACGACGCGCGCGCCAGCGACCGCGCCGCGGCGACGATGGTGGACGGCACGCGTCGGCTCGCCGCCGACGCCGACGGCCGTGCCCGCATCATGCGCGAGGAGCTGCAGAGCAACCGCGTGCGCTACGACGTGGCGCGCAAGGCACAGGACAACGTGGCGACGGGCGAGCTGGATGCCGCGTACAAGCGGCAGACGAAGGAACTCGACTACCTGACGCAGATGCGCGATGCGATCCGGGCCGAAGCCGACCGCATGGACGCCGACCGCGTCGCCGCCGCGGCATATATCCACGCGCTCGAGCTGGAGCTGACCGTGTCGACCCGGCATGCGCAGCTCTCGACCGGGAAGCGCCCGCCCGATGCGACGATCGCCCAGTACCGGCTGCTGCTCCATGACATGCTGGATGCGCAGCGCACGGCCGCGGAGCGGGTCCGCGACGCCGCCGAACGCCGCCGGCTCGCGGCCGATCGCCGGTTGAAGCAGCTCGAGAGCCTGAGCAAGCTGACCGAGCCCCCGAAACGCTGACGAGAGGAGAGGGAAGATGGCCGAGAAGAAGCGCACGCTCGAGCTGCTGGACCGCGCCTACAGAGCCAAGGCCTGGCATGGGCCGGCGCTGCTCGAGACGCTGGTCGGTGTGGACGCGTCGATGGCGGCGAAGCGCGTGGTGAAGGGCGCGCACACGATCTGGGAGCTGGTGGACCACCTCGGGAGCTGGAACGCGATCGTGGCCGAACGGCTCGCGGGGAAGACGCCGCAGGTGACGCCGGACATGAACTTCCCCAGGACACCGTCACCGACGCCCGCGGCGTGGAAGAAGTCGCTCGCGCGGCTCGCGGCTTCGCAGCGGAAGTTCCGCGCCGCGGTGGCGAAGTTCCCCGAGTCGCAGCTCGGCCGCATCCGGCCCGGCACCAAGACGTCGTGGAACGTGCTCATCCACGGCCAGATGCAGCACCAGCTCTATCACGCCGGCCAGATCGCGATGCTCCGGCGCGGCATGGGTAGGGAGATCAAGCAGTAGTCCGACGGGGGATGACATGGACGGTCATACGCTGGAAGGGCTCACGCTGAGGCTCGAGGCCGCCGAGCGCGCGCTTCGCGGCGCGCGGCGCGCGATGTGGACGGGCAGCATCCTCGTCGCGCTGGCGATGGCGGGCGCGGCGTGGTGGGTGGTCCGCAACCTGCCGTCGAGCGCGAGCCGGGAGACGATCGAAGCGCAGCACTTCGTGGTGCGGGATGCGCAGGGATCCGCGCGCGGCGTGCTCGAGTCACTGCCGAACGGCGGTGCGCAGCTGGTGATGTTCCGCGACCCCCAACCCGGGGACCAGTGGAGCGGACACACGGGACCGGGGCCGTTCAGCTTCGGCATTCGCACGCTGAGCACAGGTTCCCAGCTGATGCTCTGGGACCGCAACGGCGGTAACCTCCAGGTGACGCCGGGGAGCGTCGGGATGGCGATCAACGAGAAGCCCCGGGTGGTGCTCGAGTCCGCCGCGGGAGACTCGAAGCTCTGGCTCATGGACTCCACGGGGACCGGGCAGGCGCTCAGCGCCGGCCTGCTCGCGGATCTGGTGGCCAAGCGCAGCGCCAAGCCGGCGCCCGCGCCCAAGCATCGCCGGAAGCACTGATCGAGAGAAGGGAAGAGGAGGCAGGTTCGATGTGCAGGAACATCAAGACGCTCCACAACTTCAGCCCGCCGGCCACCCACGACGAGGTGCGCGCGTCCGCGCTCCAGTTCGTGCGCAAGCTGAGCGGCTTCACGAAACCGTCCAAGACGAACGAGGCGGTGTTCGAGCATGCCGTCGACGAGGTCACGCGCGTGGCGCGCGAGCTGCTCGACTCGCTGGTGACGACCGCCCCGCCCCGCGACCGCGAGGTCGAAGCCGCGAAGGCGAAAGCGCGTTCCGCGATGCGGTTCGGGCCACGGGAGAAGGCGACCGAAACGAGACCGTGACCTGCACGGCGGCCGATTCGCGAATCGACTACAGCTCCCTGTGGTCCTCGGGCGAAACAGCCACGCCCGCCGAGGCGGGCGTGGCCTGCTCCTGCACGAGGCGCGACTCGCGTCGCACCAACGTCACGACGTCAGGTGATCAGCGGATCACCACCACGCGACGCGTGAACGCCGCGCCCTTCGTGCGGAGCTTGACGAAGTAGATCCCGGAATCCAGCGAGCCGAGGTTCCACGACGCCTCGTGCGCGCCCGCAGCGCGGACTCCATCCTCGATCGTTCCGAGCTCCCGGCCCATGACGTCGTACACGCCCAACTCCACGGGCGTGGCCGCCGCCAGGGTGTAGCGGACCGTGAGTGCGCCCTGGTGGACATCGGCCTGCAGCGGGACGCGTGCGTCCGTACCCACGTACGGCGCGACAGGCGGCGGCTCCGGACGCTGGAAGCGGATGAGCTTGCCGCTCTCCGTGGAGAACCAGACCACGCCGCTACCGTTGCCCGAGACACCATGCACCGTGCCCACCGGCGTCGGTGGATCCATCTGCTTCCACGTGAACCCGTCGAACCTCAGGATGTGACCTTCGCCCGCGACCACGCCGGTCGCGTACACGTCGTTCCCCGCCGAGCCCCAGATGTGGAGCCCGGAACCGGTCCCCGGGACCGTGGGGGCGATGGGATCCATCGCCACCGCGCCCCAGCTGCCGGTGTGCGCGATGGGGTCGGTTTCGGTGAACTTCCAGATGTAGAGACCGTTGTCGTTGGTGTTCGACCCGACCGCGTACGCCTGCAGCACGCCGGCGGCGTCCCGCATACCCCATGCGTCCTCGACTTCGGAGAACTGGAACGCATCGTTGCAGGCCGTCCACTGGCTGACGTCCCAGGCATAGTGGCCGTCCGGGCACATCACGAGCAGGTGCAGCGCGTTGATGTACACGAGCCCGCGAACCGCGGGCTCGGTGCCCGGCAACTCATACATCCACTGGAATCCCGCGCCGGTGTCGTGCAGCACGACGTGATCGATCTTGAGGAAGAGATCGCCGGCCACCCCGGCCAGCGTGTGCATCCGGCCGGTGTAGTGGCCGGGGATGAACTGGCGGGACCAGCTCGTGCCGTCGAAGCCGTAGACATGCACCTCGCCCGCGGCCGACGTCGTGGTGACGTACACGTGATCGGTGCCGCTGCCGAGCAGCGCGCTACCCATCTCGCCCGGCGTGCGGAGCACGACCGTCCACAGGATGCCATCGTAGCGATAGAGCGCGCTCGACCATGCCCGCGGCGCCGGTTGCGGGTTCGGCAGCTTCTCGCCGTCGCCGGGGTCGTCGCCGATCACCGCTGGGGCGCCGGGATAGCTCACCCATACGTACACCTTGCCGTCGGGTGACGCCCAGATGTCGCCGAGGACGGCGCCCAGGGGCAGGTTGGGGATATTGATCATCTGCCAGCCCTCGTCGATCGTCCCGGGGATCGGCGACGGATCGCCCGGGTCCTCGCGCGGAGGCTGCGCGAACGCGACCGCGCTGAGTGCAAGCACGAGGGACAGGCTGAGGGCGAAGATCTTCATGAAACGGGAACTGCCGGAGGATCCGGAGGGAAGCCCTGACGGCTGCTCCCCTGGCCGATCGGGAGGCGAGATCGATCTCGGGGACATGACGTGCTCCTTTCGCTGTGCGACATGAGCTGTTTGCGGCCTGACACATCCAACGTGTGCCCGCGAACGGCTCGTCACCATGGGACGAAGGGCGAGGGGTGCGTCCAGTCCGGCACAAATCACGGTGGTGGAACGCGCGAATGCGTCGCGACTCGATCCGCGATGGCTCCAACCCCTGGCGCTCGAGCGGCCGCTACCCGAAGAACAGGTAGGTCACCCCGATCGCGGCGAGCACGCCCACGAACTCCCCGAACAGCGCGCAGCCGAGCGCGTGCCGGGTCTTCTTCACGCCCACGGAGCCGAAATACACGGCGAGCACGTAGAACGTGGTCTCGGTGCTGCCCTGGATGACGCACGACAGCCGGCCCGCGAAGCTGTCCGGGCCCATCGCCTTCATCGTGTCCACCATCATGCCGCGCGCGCCGCCGCCCGAGAGCGGCTTGATGAGCGCGGTGGGCATGGCGTCCACCCAGCGGGTGTCCATGTGGAGCTGGCCGACCACGGCCTTGATGCCGCCCAGGAACGCCTCCAGCGCGCCGCTCGCGCGCAGCACGCCGACGGCCACGAGCATCGCCACCAGGTAGGGCACGATGCCGATCGCGACCGTGAAGCCCTCCTTCGCGCCCTCGATGAACGTCTCGTAGACGGGGAGCTTCTTCCGCATCCCCATCACCAGGAACGATCCGACGAGCACGATGAGGATGGCGTTCGCGAGCACCGCGGACTGCGTCGCCACCTGGTCCTGCGGCAGTCGGGAGAAGTACCAGACGAGCCCGGCCACGACCGCGGTGAGCGTCCCCAGCCACCCGAGCACGACACGGTTCCAGATGTTGAGCTTCTGGATCGCGGCCACGAGCAGCAGGCCCGAGAGGTCGCTGATGAACGTGGCGATCAGGATGGGCACGAACACGTCGGCCGGGTTCGCGGCGCCGAGCTGGGCGCGGAACGTCATGATCGAGATGGGGACGAGCGTCACCGACGACGCGTTCATCACCATGAACAGCACCATCTCGTCGGTGGCGCGCTCGGGCTCGGGATTGAGGCTCTGCAGCTCCTTCATCGCCTTCAACCCGAGCGGCGTGGCGGCGTTGTCCAGGCCGAGCATGTTCGCCGAGCGGTTCATCACGATGGCGCCGCTCGCGGGGTGCCCGGCGGGGATGCCGGGGAAGAGGCGGCGGAAGAGCGGGCCCACGGCCCAGGCGATGAACTCGGTGACGCCGCCCTTCTCGGCGATCTTCATGAGCCCCAGCCACAGGCTCATCACGCCGGTCAGGCCGATCGAGATCTCGAACGCGGTCTTCGACGAATCGAAGAGCGACGAGACCACGTCCTTCAGCACATCGGGCTTCCCGCCCACCGCGGCCTGCCAGATCGCGACGATGAACGCGATGAGGAAGAACGCAGCCCAAATCCAGTTGAGCATGGCGCGCAGCATGGGAGGAGCGCGCGGCCGGCGTCAAGGAAGAACGGGAGCCCGCTCGGCACGCGCACGTGGCGCGCATCGAAGGCGTACTCTCCGGGGAATGGCGATCGCGGAACGACAGCGGCTCGACGAGGACGCCCGGCGCGAGAAGAACTGGAAGCGCTGGGGGCCGTACCTCGCCGAGCGCCAGTGGGGCACCGTGCGCGAGGACTACTCCGGGAAGGGCACGCCGTGGGAGTCGTTCACGCGCGAGCAGGCCCCGAGCCGCGCCTACCGGTGGGGCGAGGACGGCATCCTCGGGCTCACCGACCGCGAGGGCCGGCTCTGCTTCGCGCTGGCGCTGTGGAACGGGCGCGACCCGATCCTGAAGGAGCGCCTGTTCGGCCTCACCGGGCACGAGGGCAATCATGGCGAGGACGTGAAGGAGGTCTACCACTACCTCGACTCCACGCCCACGCACTCGTACATGAAGGCGCTCTACAAGTACCCGCAGGCGGAGTTCCCGTACGCGAAGCTGATCGAGGAGAACCACCGCCGCGGCGCGAGCGAGCCCGAGTTCGAGCTGGCCGACACCGGCGTGTTCGACGACGGGCGCTACTGGGACGTGACCGTCGAGTACGCCAAGGCCTCGCCCGGGGACATTCTCATACGCATCACCATCGCCAATCGGGGGGCCGACGCGGCCGAGCTGCACCTGCTGCCCACGCTGTGGTTCCGGAACACGTGGAGCTGGGGACGGACGGGCGAGGGCTACTGGCCGCGGCCGAGCATCCGCCAGGTCGCAGGCGGCGTGTCGGCGAAGCACGAGTCGCTCGGTGAGTTCGAGCTGCTGGCCGAGCCCGGCGGCGCCCCGCGCTGGCTCTTCACCGAGAACGAGACCAACGCCGAACGGCTGTTCGATTCGCCGAACCCGTCACCCTACGTGAAGGATGCGTTCCACGACGTCGTCGTGCGCGGCCGGATGGATGCGGTGAACCCCGGGCGAGAGGGCACGCGCGCCGCGGCGTGGTATCGCCTGGGCGTTCCCGCCGGCGAGAGCCGCACGCTGCGGTTGCGCCTGCGCGCCGCCGCGGAGCCGGGCGAGCCGTTCGGCGAGGCGTTCGAGCGCACGTTCGCGACGCGCATCCGCGAGGCGGACGAGTTCTTCGACAACGTGCACGGCGCGGCGCTCACCGCCGAGGAGCGCGCGGTGTCGCGGCAGGCGTACGCGGGGCTGCTGTGGAGCAAGCAGTTCTACCACTACATCGTGAAGCACTGGCTGGAGGGCGACCCCGCGCAGCCGCCGCCCCCGGCGGCGCGTCGCAACGGACGCAACGCGGAGTGGACGCACCTCTACACGCGCGACGTCCTCTCCATGCCCGACACCTGGGAGTACCCGTGGTTCGCGGCATGGGACTCGGCGTTCCACATGCTGCCGTTCGCGAAGATCGACCCCGAGTTCGCGAAGGCGCAGCTGCTGCTGTTCCTGCGCGAGTGGTACACGCACCCGAACGGCCAGCTCCCGGCCTACGAATGGGATCTCGGCGACGTGAACCCGCCGGTGCACGCGTGGGCGGTGTGGCGCGTCTACAAGCTCACCGCCGGGAAGGGCGAGCGCGACCGGCTGTTCCTCGAGCGAGCGTTCCAGAAGCTGCTCATCAACTTCACCTGGTGGGTGAACCGCAAGGATCCCGACGGGATGAACATCTTCTCCGGCGGGTTCCTGGGGCTCGACAACATCGGCGTCTTCGATCGCTCGAAGCCGCTCCCCACCGGCGGCCACCTGGAGCAGGCCGACGGCACGGCGTGGATGGCGTTCTACTGCTCGACCATGCTCGCCATAGCCGTCGAGCTGGCCGTCGCGGACCCGGCCTACGAGGACGTGGCGAGCAAGTTCCTCGAGCACTTCGTCGCCATCGCCGAGGCCATGAACACGCTCGGAGGCACCGGGCTCTGGGACGAGGCCGATGGCTTCTACTACGACGAGATCCACGTCGACGGCGAGCAGATCCCGCTGCGGCTGCGCTCGGCCGTGGGGCTGATCCCGCTGTTCGCCTGCGAGGTCATCGAGCAGCGCGACCTGGACCGGCTCCCGGGCGTGAGGAAGCGACTCGAGTGGTTCGTCAAGAACCTCCCCGCACAGGCGCGCAACATCGGCTACATGGAGGAGGGGCCGCCCGGCCACACGCACCACCGCATGCTCGCGATCGCCTCGCGCGAGCGGCTCGAGCGCGTGCTGCGCGTGGTCTTCGACGAGCGCGAGTTCCTGAGCCCGCACGGCGTGCGCGCGCTGTCCGCGGCCTACCGGGACCAGCCGTTCGTGTTCCACGCCAAGGGTCTCGAAGACCAGGCCGTGCGCTACACGCCGGCCGAGTCCGACACCGGGCTCTTCGGCGGCAACTCCAACTGGCGCGGCCCGGTGTGGTTCCCGCTCAACTACCTGCTGATCGAGGCGCTCGAGCGCTACCACCATTTCTACGGCGACGCGCTCACCGTCGAGATCCCCGCCGGCTCCGGCCGGCGAGTGAACCTGCGCGAGGCCGCACACGAGCTGGCCGGGCGGCTCGCCTCGATCTTCCTTCCCGACGCGAACGGTCGCCGGCCCTGCCATGGCGACGACCCGCGCTACGCACGCGATCCGCACTGGCGAGACCTCGCGTTGTTCCACGAGTACTTCCACGGCGACACCGGCCGCGGGCTCGGCGCGTCGCACCAGACCGGGTGGACGGCGCTCGCGATCCGCTGCATCGAGAAGTGCGCCGCGACGCGGAGGGCAGGCGGCAGCCGGCGCGGCGGCGATACGAGCTTCGCGCGCGCCGAGACGAGGAGCTGAGGGCCGCCCGCGGGCGCGCCGGCACGACGCGCTGAGCCCGTCGAGGAGCGCGGCGCCGGCATCGAGCGCGGATTGCGAATCTTCGTAACGTCGAATATTCTCCGATGCGTGAGCCAAACCCGCCAGTTCAAGGCGAGCATCTTTCAGGCGCTTGCTCACCCCACGCGACTCCAGATCCTGGAAGCGCTGCGTGGCGGAGAGCTGAGCGTGAACGAGATCCTGGCCGGGATCGAGCGCGGCCAGGCGAACATCTCCCAGCACCTGACGACCCTGCGCCTGCGTGGGCTGGTCGTGAATCGCAAGGTGGGGAACCAGGTCTTCTATTCCGTGCGGGATCGCGTGCTGTTCAAGGTTCTCGATCTCATGCGGGACTACTCCCGGACTCACCTCAAGGAACACATGTCATTGCTGAGACGGCTCAGGTCCGACGAAACGCGAGGCTGACGCAGGATGCAGATCACGGTGCGGGAGGCGGCGGCTTACTTCGACGTGGATGAGGCGACGGTTCGGCGCTGGATCGCCGAGCGCGACCTGCCCGTGCACCGGGTGACCGAACGCCTCCACCTCAACGCGATCGAGGTCTGGGAGTGGGCCGTGGCCCGGGGGATCCCGGTGTCGAGAAGCCTGCTCGATGAAGCACGGCGCACGCCGGAAGAGGTCCCGGCCCTCGGGCAATTGCTGCGCGCGGGCGGGATCCACCGTGACCTCGAGGGTCCCGACAAGCGCGCCACGCTCGCCAACATCGTCGCCCGCCTTCGATTGCCGGACGAGATCGATCGCAGCCACCTCCTGGCGATTCTCGAGGCCCGCGAAGCGATGGGCTCCACCGGCGTCGGCGATGGCATCGCGATTCCCCACGTGCGCAACCCGATCCTGCTGCACGTCAACGAGCCGCAGATCTCCCTGTTCTTGCTGCACCATCCGGTGGACTTCGATTCCATCGACCACAAGCCCGTCCACGCGGTGTTCATGGTCATCTGCCCGAGCATCCCAGTGCACCTGAGGATGCTCGCCCAGCTCGGATACGCCTTGCGCGATCGGGGCCTGCGCGAGCTGCTGAAGAAACGAGCCGCGGACGGGGTCCTGCTCGAGCGCATCGACGACCTGGACCGACTCGGGGCCGAGCGACCGGCGACGCGGCGGGCGGTGAAGTGAGCGCGCCTCGCGACGCGCATGCGCGAGCGCCGCGTCCGCTCCCGACCGTGGGATCGGCGTGATCCTCGTCGGCGTGGGGGCGCTGCTCATTCTGCTGGGAGCCGCGGCCGCGATGATCCCCGGCCGGCGGGCGGTCATCGCCGATGGGGCGTTCGCCATTGCCGTGGTCGGCGGTTGCGGTGTGTGCGGGATCGCGGCGCTGCGGACCCTGTCGGGAGTCCCGTGCCCGGCGTTCGCGTGGCAGCCGACCCTTCCCGGCGGTGCGTGGGTCATGGAACTGGACGTTCTCTCGGCGTGGTTCCTCCTCCTGCTCGCGATCGTCGGTGGCGTCACCACGGTGTTCGGTGTCGCCTACATGCGGCGCGAGCGGGCACACGGCTCCGTCGCCACGGTCCACGCGGCGTGGGCGATCCTGCTCGCGGGGATGATCGGCGTGCTCCTCGCCCGCTCGGCGGTGCTGTTCCTGATCACGTGGGAAGCCATGGCCGTGAGTGCCTACTTCCTCATCATGTTCGAGCACGGTCGCGACGAAGTCCGACGCGCCGGACTCCTCTACCTCGTGCTGACGCATCTGGGAACGCTCGGCCTGCTGGTGATGTTCCTGGCGTGGGGACGTTCGGCCCCGAGTTTCACGTTCACGGACCTCGCCGCGCAGAGCCGCAGCCTGCCCTGGGCCGGCGCGGGGATCCTGCTGCTGGCGTTGTTCGGCTTCGGCATCAAGGCCGGAGTGTTTCCGGTTCACTTCTGGCTCCCCGGTGCTCACGCCGCGGCCCCCTCGCACGTCTCGGCGCTGCTCTCCGGGGTCATGCTCAAGATGGGGATCTACGGCCTGCTCCGTGTGATCGCCCTCGTCGGGCCGCCCCCGGCCTGGTGGGGTTGGACACTGCTCGGGCTCGGGCTGGCGTCGGCCGTCCTCGGCGTGTTGTGGGCGCTCTCTCAGCGCGACATCAAGCGCGCGCTGGCATACAGCAGCGTCGAAAACGTCGGAATCGTCGTGCTCGGACTCGGGCTCGGCACGCTGGGCACGACGTATCGACACCCCGCGGTGGCCCAGCTCGGTTATGCGGCGGCGCTCCTCCATGCGCTCAACCACGCGTTGTTCAAGAGTCTGTTGTTCCTCGGGGCGGGTGCGATCGTGCGCGGAACGGACACGCGCGCGATCGATCATCTCGGCGGGCTCGCGCGTCGCATGCCGCGGACCGCGCTGGCGTTCATGACGGGCTGCATCGCCATCGCCGGGCTTCCGCCGCTCAACGGCTTCGTCGGCGAATGGACGCTGGTGCGCGGGTTCCTGGGCGCCGGACTCGCTGGCGGGCCGCTTCGCTGGACGAGCCTCGGGGCGGCGGCTGTCGGGCTCGTCGGCGCGCTGTCGCTCGCGTGCTTCGTGCGCCTGGGGGGAGCCGCGTTCCTCGGCCAGCCGAGGGCCAGGGTGGCGGACGATCCGCAGGATGCCGACGCGTGGCTGACCCCGCCCATGGGGCTGCTCGCGGTGCTCTGCCTGTCGATCGGCCTGGCGCCGGCGATGGCCGTCACCTTTGCGCTGCGCGTGGCGGGGCTCGTCAGCGGTGTGCCGGACCCGGGCAGCACCATTCCGGGGTTGATCTCGTCGGCCACCAGCTTCGGGCTGCTCGGAGCGCTGCTGCTCGTCGTCGCGGCCGTCGCGTGGGCACTGCGGCGGGCCCTGTTCGCGCGAGCGAAGCAGCGCTCGGCCGCGACCTGGGGCTGCGCCTGGCCCGCGCCGACGTCTCGCATGCAATACACCGCTTCGTCCTTCGCGGCACCGATCCTCACCGCCATGCCGCTGTCCGGGAGCAGGGGTCGCCTGCGCCTTGCCGATCGGGACGGGACGAGCCCGGGCGACCGGGGCACGCGAGGTGTCGCGCGACTGTGGGGCCGGCTCCAGGCGTTGGCGCTCACCGTCCGCCCGCTGCAGCGCGGCCGCGTCACGACCTACCTTCAATACATCATCTGGACGGTGCTCCTGCTGCTCGGCTACCTGCTCGTCGCGGCGACGGGAGGGCTTTCGTGATCCCGTTCGCCTCCGGCCTTGGCCTGATCCTGCTCGGAGGCCTCGCCGCGTACGGTCTCGATCGCCGTCCCGTCCTCGCCGACCGCGTCTTCCAATGGATCGCGGTTGCGGGCTGTCTCCTGGCGTTGGCTCCGGCCCTCTCACTGTTGTTCGGCGGTGGAGGCGGAATCGGTGGCCCGGTGGATCCGATACCCGCCGGCCCCGACGCGCTGTTCGGCATCGACCTGCTGTCCGCATGGTTCCTGCCGATCGTGCTGGGGGTCGGCGCCACGATCGTTGCCTACGGCGTCCCTTATCTCGGGCCCGAGCGCGGGCATCGGCGGGTGGGGCTCGCGCACCTGGTTCTCGCCGTGCTGCTCGTGGCGCTGTCGGGTGTCGTGACGGCGCGCACGATCGTCGCGTTCCTCGCGAGCTGGGAGGTCATGGCCGTGGCGGCGTGGCTCCTCGTGATCTTCGAGCACGAGAAGCGCGACACCTGGGACGCGGGGATGGTGTACCTCGTGCTCACGCACGCCTGCACGCTCGCGCTGATCGGCATGTTCGCAGTCTGGCAGGGGGGCCATGCCGATTGGCGTTTCGCCCAGCTCGCTCGGTCCGCGTCGATCGGACCGGTCGCGACGGGCCTGGTACTGACCCTGGGCCTGGTCGGTTTCGGGATCAAGGCCGGCGCATTCCCCTTCCACTTCTGGTTGCCCGGCGCGCACGCCGCGGCGCCCTCCCACGTCTCGGCGTTGCTCTCCGGGATCATGCTCAAGGTCGGCATCTATGGACTGTGCCGGATGCTCGCCCTGCTCGGGCCGCCGCCCGCCTGGTGGGGCTGGATCGTCCTGCTCATGGGCCTCGCATCGTCGGTGCTGGGCGTGCTCTGGGCGCTCGCGCAGCACGATCTCAAGCGGCTTCTCGCCTACCACAGCGTGGAGAACATCGGCATCATCCTGATGGGGCTGGGCCTCGGGGCGCTCGGGACGGCCTATCACCAGCCCACCATCGCGCTGATCGGTGTCGCCGGCGCGCTGCTCCACACGCTCAATCACGCGCTGTTCAAGAGCCTGCTGTTCCTCGGAGCGGGCGTGGTCGTGCGCGAGACCGGGCACCGGGAGATCGATCGTCTCGGCGGCCTCGGGCGCCGCATTCCGCGCACCGCACTGGCATTCCTGGTCGGGTCCATCGCGATCGTCGGGCTGCCGCCGCTCAATGGTTTCGTGAGCGAATGGTTGATCTTCCGTGGCCTGCTCGGTGCAGGTCTCGCGAGCGGTGGCCTTCGCGTCGCCGTGGTCGCGGCGGCGGGGCTCGCGCTCACGGGCGCGCTGGCGCTCGCCTGCTTCAGCAAGCTCTTCGGAGTCGTCTTTCTCGGGACACCGCGCGACCCGAGCGCCGGGCACCGCGCGCCGGCGGAATCGGCGTTCATCGCCCCACAGTCCGTCCTCGCCGCCTGCTGCATCGTGATCGGCGTCGCGCCGGGGTGGATCGCTCCTCCCGTCGCACGGATCGCGGGGCTCATCCTTCCTCAGCCCGAGGGGGGCGCCGCGCTGGGGGCGCTGGGCAGCGCGCTTCCGCTCTCGGCGCTCGCGGCGGTGCTGCTCCTGCTCATCGGACTCGGCTGGTCCGCCCGGCAATGGACGCTCGCGCGGCGACCGCAGCGTTCCTCCGCGACATGGGGCTGCGCGTACACGCGCGCGACCGGCCGCATGCAGTACACGGCGTCGTCCTATGCGAGTCCATTGCTGGCGGCGTTCGGCCCCCTGTCCGGGATCCAACAGGTGCGGACGCGCGCCTCGTTTCACACCCGGGCGATCGAGCCGATCCTCGATCTGCTGGCCCGCCCGCTCTGGAGCCGGGTCGTGGCGGCGGCGGTCCGGCTCCGTCCGCTGCAGGCCGGCGCCATGAGGTGGTACCTCCTCTACGCCATCCTCTGCCTGCTCGGGCTGCTCCTCTACCTCCAGTTCGCGGGGCTGCCATGACGTTCACGCCGGTCCTCGGTCTGCTGGCGGTGCTGCTGCTTGCCCCCGCGCTGCCGGGCATCGCCAACCGCGTCAAGTCCGCGCTCACCGGCCGGCGTGGCGCTCCCATGCTCCAGCTCTACGCAGATCTGTGGAAATCGTGGCGGAAGGGCGTCGTCTACAGTCCGACGACGACGATCCTGTTCCGGCTCGGTCCCGTCGTGTTGGTGTGCACGGCGCTCCTGGCTGCGGGCCTCCTGCCGCTCGACGGCACCACCTCGCCGATCCGGTTCACCGGCGATCTCGTCGCGTTCGCAGGACTGCTCGCGCTCGGCCGCTTCATGCTCGTGCTCGCGGCCCTGGACACGGGCTCGAGCTTCGAGGGTATGGGGGCGAGCCGCGAGGTCACGTTCGCCGTGTTCGCGGAGCCGGCGCTGTTCCTCTGCTTCACCGTGTTCGTGGTGGCGACGGGCGACCTTCGGCTGCAGGGCATGCTCGGGCAGCCCCTCGCTCACGCGTGGCTCGCGACGGCGCCCTCGCTGCTGCTCGGTGCAGCGAGCCTGTTCATCGTCTCGCTCGCCGAGACGAACCGGGTCCCCATCGACGACCCGCTGACGCATCTCGAGCTCACCATGGTGCACGAGGTCATGGTGCTCGATCACTCCGGCCCGGACCTGGCGCTCATCCTCTACGCCAGCGCTCTCAAGATGGCGCTGTTCGGGAGCCTGGTCGTGAGAGTGTTCGTTGCCGGCGCGATGGTTTCGGCGCCGATGGCGCTCGGACTGCTGCTGAGCGGCCTCGTCGTCTATGCGATGGCGGTCGGAGTCGTCGAGTCCGTCATGGCACGGCTGCGCATGAACCACGTGCCGCAACTGCTGGTTGCAGCATCCGCCACGGCTGGGTTCGGTCTCATCCTTCTCCTGAGGTGAGTGATGCAACCGTTCCACGATGTCCTGCTGCTCCTCGTCGTGCTCACCAATTTCTGGGTGCTTGGCACGACCCGGCTCAGCTCGATGATCCGGGCCGCGGCCGTGCAGGGCCTACTGCTCGCCGCGCTTCCGATCGCCCTCTATCCGCACGCCTCGCTGCATATCGTGGGACTGGCGATCGGAACGCTGCTGGTCAAGGCCATCGTGCTGCCCCACTTCCTGACCCGCGCGATCCGCGAGGCCGCCGTGCG
>Ga0310813_10001011_pt1 | contig 17055 bp, 16 predicted proteins | sample YN3metagenome_FD_203086 | JGI IMG/M metagenome (GOLD analysis project Ga0310813, IMG submission 203086) | Soil microbial communities from experimental microcosm in Duke University, North Carolina, United States - YN3 | ecosystem: Engineered > Artificial ecosystem > Soil microcosm > Unclassified...
TCGACGATCCGCGCTTTTTATAACGTTTGCCGTCATCGCGGAGCGCGACTTTGCGAAGAGCAAAATGGACACGCCGCAGCGATTCAATGCCCGTATCACGCATGGACGTACGCGCTGGATGGACGATTGCTTGGTGCGCCGCACATGGATGAAACACCCGGATTCAACAAGGCTGAATATCCCTTGAAGCCGGCGCGGCTTGGTCTTTGGGAGGGTTTTATCTTCCTGAATCTCGCAGATGCCTCTCCTTCACTTGAGAAATGGTTCGAGCCGCTGGGTGGAAAGTTCTTGCCCTGGAATCTGGCAACGCTCCGTTCGGCGAAGCGAATCGAGTACGACGTGCGGGCCAATTGGAAGTTGATGTTTCAAAACTACTCGGAGTGTTATCACTGTTTGGGTGTGCACCCGGAATTGTCGAAGGTTTCACCATATGATTCCGCAGAGAATGATCTGACCGAAGGACCGTTTCTCGGCGGCTTCATGCGGATCGCCAGTGACAAGAGCCTAACGATGAGTGGAAAGGCCTGCGCGTTGCCCGTGGGCAATTTCGGCGACGAAGATTTCCGGTTCGTTTTCTACTACTCGATTTTTCCGAACATGCTGCTGAGTTTGCACCCGGATTACGTGATGGTGCATCAACTTGAACCGCAATCACCGGAACGAACAGTGATCTTTTGCGACTGGTTCTTTAACCCAGAAGCATTCAAGCGCAGCGATTTTGAGCCGGACGACGCCGTGAACTTCTGGGACATGGTCAACAAGCAAGACTGGCATGTGTGCGAGTTGAGCCAACAAGGCATTTCCTCGCGGGCGTATGAACCCGGGCCGTACTCGGCTCGCGAGAGTATTCCAGCCGCGTGGGATCAGTATTACTTGCAAGTGATGCGCTGAGTTTCGCTCACGCAGAAACCGAAACCGTTTGTCATCTGAGCGAAGCGAAGAATCTCTGATCAGAGATGTTTCGCTTCGCTCAACATGACAGGCTGACTGAGGCTTACTTTTGCTTATCGTTTGTCTAACCTGCGCAAATCTGCGAAATCTGTGGATCACTTGCTCCCATGCCGCCGCTGACCTACGCCAATTATCTCGATCTCGAGAAACTGCTCACACTTCAGAACCCGCGCTCAACGCCGGCGGAGCACGACGAGATGCTGTTCATCGTCATTCATCAAACATACGAACTCTGGTTCAAGCAGTTGCTCCATGAGTTTGAAAAGATCAAACGCGACTTTTCTGCAGGCGAACTCTTCGGCGCGATCCATTCGTTCAAACGCACGCGGACGATCATGAAAACGCTGGTTGGCCAGCTCGATATCCTCGAAACGATGACGCCGTCGTCGTTCTCCAGTTTTCGGGATCGCCTCGAAACGGCGTCGGGATTTCAATCGGTGCAATTTCGGGAATTAGAATTTCTCCTCGGCTATAAGCGTTCCGTCGCACTCGCACACGTGAAGCCGGATTTTCCCGGTGCAGATCGGCTGAATCAGCGGCTGCATGAACGCACGGTGGTGGATCATTTCTATGATTTTCTGGAAACGCGAGGAGCACAGATCCCCACCGAATTGAAGAATCGCGACGTGACACAACAAAATGGGCCAGATGAACGAGTGCAGAAGGAGGTCCTGCATTTATACAAAAATTCGCCTGAATGCTCGATCCTCTTCGAACTAATGACCGATTTTGACGAGGGGCTGCAGGAGTGGCGTTATCGGCACGTGAAACTTGTGGAGCGCACCATCGGCGCGAAGAAAGGCACAGGCGGATCGCCGGGGGTCCCGTTTTTAAAAGAATCGTTATTCAGACCAATCTTTCACGATCTGTGGGCGATCCGACACGAACTGTGAAGGCTGCCGCTCCGTCAACGCGTTGAACCGTGCCCGATTCTGAAGCTCCGCTTCAACGAATCACAACACGAGCCCGAGAAATTCGCGCACGGTGCCGGCAAACAGTTGCGCTCTCTCTTTTTCGGAAAGCTTCATCGACTCGATGAGTTTTCCTGGATGTGTTTCGCCTAACGAGAACGGGTAATCGGAACCGAATGCGATGCGTTCGGCGCCGAACAGTTTCAGAAGCAGTGCCAGCGCGTCGGCGTCGTGGACAAGTGAATCGACATAAAACCGCGCTGGCATGCCGTCGTGCGCGAGATAGCGACGCGGACTGGTTGTGTTTTCAGCCGCCACTACATCTGGGCGCACATGGAATGCGTGATTGACGCGGCCGATGGTAAATGGAAACGCACCGCCGCCGTGCGCAAACGCGACGCGCAGTTTCGGAAATCTCTCGAACACGCCTCCAAAAATCATCGAACAAATCGCCAGAGACGTTTCTGCCGGCATTCCAACGAGCCACGGCAGCCAGTACTTCGGCATGCGCTCGCTGCCCAGCATATCCCACGGATGAACAAAGATCCCCGCATCGAGTTCTTCAGCAGCGCTCCACACCGGCTGAAGAGCTGCGTTATCGAGATTTAGAGTATCTACGCGCCCGAAATGTGGATTTGCGTCCACGTGCGTTCCAATCTGTGCACCCCGCAGCCCGAGTTGCCGAATGCAACGCTCCAGTTCGCCTGCGGCGAGGTCGGGGTCCTGTATTGGAATAGTTGCAAGACCGGCGAAACGCGTCGGATGATCGCGAACCACTTCGGCGATGTGGTCGTTGAGCCGACGGGAAAGATCAAGCGCATCAGTCGGTTTTGCCCAATAGCTGAACATCACCGGAACCGTGGAAAGAATTTGCATCGAAACGGCCTCTGCATCCATCTGTTCGATTCGACGGGTTGGTTCCCATACATTGTCGCTGATTTCACGAAACATTCGGTCGCGCACCATCATTCGGGCGCAGCACGGCTTGTAATGATCAAGCCGCACAAAACCGCCGTAGCCATACTTCGCATCGAGGTCCGGCCACTCACGCGGCAAAATGTGGGTGTGCAGATCGATTTTCACCGGGCTCGAATTGTAGGGCGTTTCTGTGAAACGCCAATGTCGAAAGACGCCTGATACAGACGCCCTACACTAAACGCATTACAGCGCCTTTACCGGCTGCGCTTTTTCTACTTTTTTACCGCACTTCTTGCAGGTCCGACGCGCATCGTCGCTCCAGAACTCGAGCATCGCCTTGCTAAAATGGTCGACGATATCTTTGCAATCAAAATGAATGTCTTCCACCAGTGCTCCGCAATTTTCACAGTAAAAAATTACATGTTCCTTCTCACCCGTTCCACGCCGCCGTTCTACAACCAACCCCACCGTGTTTGGCGGACGCTGTGGCGAGTGCGGTACATTCGGCGGGATGAAAAACGTTTCGCCCTCGCGGACAATGTGATCAACGATGTGGTCGCCTTCCCGGATACGCACTTTGATGTCTCCTTTGAGCTGATAGAAGTACTCTTCGGAATCAACGAGATGAAAATCATTTCGTGCGTTGGGGCCTTTGATGACCATCACAAAAAAATCACGGCCGTCATAAAGATACCGATTGCTTACCGGCGGCTTAAATTTATCAGCATTCTCCTCGATCCAGTTCTCTATGTTAATCGGCGATTGCACGCTGCTCATGGACATGAGCGTATTTCTACGGGTGCAAAGCGTCAAACTGCCTTATGTCCTGCAGAATAGAATTCATGCGTAATCATTCTGCGTATCTGGATTTCGGCTGCAGCCTAACGGCTCTATCCATCGGCTCAAATCCAGCGCTTTTCTGAGGCGACCACCTGGGCCATTAAAACCGACTTTAGAGTTGAATGCGTAATCTTCCATTGAATAGTATCCGCCGCTTTGTGAATAATGGCCGAATACTGAGAATTGCAGGCACGCTGCTCGCGGCACTGATTATTTGCAGTTGCGAAGAGTACCCAGAGCCGTACGCGACGGGAGCCGGCTTCTATCCGCGCGCCGCTCCCGCAGGCTGGTGGCACGACGAAGGCGCTTCCGGAAATCCGAAGATCGTCGTGCACATAGGGGAACAGAAGGCTTACTTTTACAAAGGCAAGACCTTGGTCGGCTGGACAACGGTCTCCACGGGTAAACCCGGTTTTGGCACTCCGCCCGGTCACTACACAGTCTTATCAAAGGACGTAGACCATGTCTCAACCGCATTCGGCGATTACGTGGATGACCAGGGGAATGTCGTTAGGTCAAATATCGACGCGCGAAAAGATTCCCGCCCAAAAGGCACGCATTTCGACGGCGCGCGGATGCCTTACGCGATGTTCTTCAGGAGCGGTTATGCCATGCACCAGGGGTACGTTCCACCATTTGCTGCATCGCATGGTTGCATTCGCATACCAAAGGGAATGGCAAGTCAGTTTTTCGAACACGCACCGGTAGGAACGCCGGTCACTGTCACCGAGTAGTCGGATGACCGATTCGAGTCCGGCTAATCAAAGATAGTCGGCAACGTGTCGGCCTCGAATTCCATAGTGGTCCGCGGACCATAACACACGCGCGTATGCTCAAAGTGCGAGCGGTGTTAACTTAAAGCGATCATGCATAAAAGTGTCATCGCGCCGGAAAGACTTTCCGATGTCCGCCTAACAAAGGAGGAACTGCAACGCTATTCACGCCACCTCATCATGCCGGAAGTGACTGTCGAGGGCCAGAAACGACTGAAAGCCGCGCGGGTTTTATGCATTGGCGCCGGTGGCTTGGGTTCGCCTGCCGCGCTGTATCTGGCAGCAGCTGGTGTGGGACAACTTGGGCTTGTCGATTTCGACCGCGTTGATCTCACCAATCTACAACGGCAGATTCTTCACGGAACAAAGGATGTCGGCCGCAGCAAACTTGAATCGGCACGCGACCGCCTGCGGGACATCAATCCAGACATCAAAATCGATTTACACGAATGCCGCTTATCCAGCCAAAACGCAGAGAAAATTGTTGCTGGTTATGACGTGATTGTAGACGGCTCGGATAATTTCGCCACGCGCTATCTCTCCAATGACGTCTCTGTTTTTGCCGGAAAGCCAAATGTTTATGGTTCTGTATTTCGGTTTGAAGGCCAAACGACCGTGTTTGCGCCGCAATTGGGCGGGCCGTGTTATCGTTGCTTATTTCCTGAGCCGCCGCCGCCGGAGTCAGTTCCGAACTGCGCGCAGGCGGGTGTGTTCGGCGTTCTGCCCGGCGTCATCGGCGTGCTTCAGGCGATTGAAGCGATCAAGCTGATCGTTGGTATCGGCGAACCTTTGATCGGACGCCTGCTGCACTTCGATGCGCTTAAGGTCACGTTTCGCGAGTTAAAGTTGCGGCGTGATCCACAGTGTCCAGTTTGCGGTGAAAACCCAACAATCTTTGCGCCGATTGATTACGATCAGTTTTGCGGGGCCCGCGACGGTGTAAGCGTTCCTGGAATATCCGTGCAGGAACTGAAAAGAAAAATGGACGCTCGCGAATCGTTCGAGTTAATCGATGTACGAGAACCGTTCGAATTCGAGATCGCACGAATCGATGGGGCCAAACTCATCCCTCTCGGCGAAATCCCCACACGCGCAGACGATTTGCAGCGCGAGCAAACTTTCATCGTGCATTGTCACAGCGGACGCCGCAGCGCAGAAGCCGTGCGATTGCTAAAACAACGGGGTTTCGCCAATGTGTATAATCTCGAAGGCGGAATCGACGCCTGGTCGGATTTGATCGATCCGACGGTGCCGAAATACTGATCGAATTCATTAACACCGCGGCTTCAGCCGGGTGCACAAATGGTCATTCCGAGCGGAGCGCCGCGGAATCGAGGAATCCCGCGATGTCACGCTATGGTTAAGCGCTGCGATCCATCGACTTCGCTCGGGATGACTGGCTAACCAACCGCAATCGTAATGACACTATTTCTTCACCGCCGTAGCGAGTTCGTTCGTGCTGGGAACACTGTGCCATTGCGCTAACAATTCCCCGGTTTTTCCAAATACGAAGACGCAGAAGTCCGTTGCTCCCGGCGACTGACCTAATTGCGAAGCGATTGTCCCGTCAAAATCAGTGACAACAAATATATCGCTTTTGGCATCGCGCCCGATTTTTTGTGCGTCGTATCGCGCCTGAAGCCGTTTTGCCTCTTCACGTACACGGTGCCGGATCAACGCGGTGGCCATCCGGCGCCCTATTGCCAAATGTTCCCGGACGAAATGAACGACGGTAATCATTTTGTAAGCGGGATTGCCGAGACAGAAATCTGGGACATGATCGCCGACGCTGCGCGCCTGTTCGCGATCAGCACTCGTGGCCAACACGACAATGGTGATGTGTCCATCGGCTGTAGAAAGTTTTTGGCCGTTGATATCGGCGAAACTGATCGAGTAGGACTTGCCGGTCGTAAGCTCGCCACGTGCACCCATACCGGACCCGAAAAGCAACATTGCCAGTAATAAAAAAATTTGAAGTGCACGCACACTCACAACCAAGCAAATTGCCGACAATGCGCCGCACTGACAACCCCCAGCTTCGCCGCACCCGTTTTTTTTCACTGCGGCCCGTATCGATCAACTTGAACTGCCTTTGTCTCGCGCTGATTTTCATTTTCGCGTTGGCTGGGTGCGATCGGTTAGGCAATTCGCGTTACGGTCAATTGACGGACGACGCAGACAGTAAATCAGCGCAGGGCGACTTCGAACGCGCGGTAAACCTCTATGAAGCCGCACTTGATGACAGTCCACGCGGTGCCGAGATCCACTACAAACTGGCTCTTATCTACGATGATAAACTCAACGACCCGGTCAGTGCGCTGCACCATTTCAAACGCTACCTCGCGCTAAGTCCAAATGGTTCGCACGCAAAAGACGTCCGGGACTCGATCAAGCGCGATGAGATCGCCGCGCTGACGGCATTATCCGGCGATTCGGTTATCACCCGGACCGAAGCGGCGCGGTTGCGCAACGAAAATTTAACGTTGCACAAGGAACTGGAAGAGCGCACCGCATCGCGGACTGCATTCGAGAAATCTCAAGGAAACGACGCCAGAAAACCCGGATCAAAGAAAGCAGGGCAAACCTACGTTGTGCAGTCCGGCGACACGCTCTTCTCAATCTCGCGAAGGTTTTATAAATCTCCGAAACGTTGGAAAGCCATACTTGAAGCGAACAAAAAGAATATTCGCAATCCAAAAGACCTCACGGTCGGCCAGACGCTGGTCATTCCGTAATGACCTTTTATTCGGAATCATTGTCAGGACGAAGCGTCACTGCTCAAGTCCGATCAGCTCGCGTTGCCAAGGAACAAGTAAGGCCGTTGCCCTCGCAGGATCAGTTGCAATAGCCTCGAGAGCCCCGCGCGATGCAATGAAAGAACGCTCCAATCCTAGCTGGTCCGCCGCTTTGTCGCGTTGTTCGCGCAACTCATCGGCGCGCTGACGCATTTCGGCGGTCGGTCGGGAACCGGCACGACGACGCATGACCGGCCACTCCGATTGCGGCGATTGCATCGCAATTTTTGCTGCTTCCTGGAAGGTCTGTCGACGCCGAGCGGAAAAGTGTTTGTAATCCGGCACGTTGCCCGAAGTGAAGCTTTCCGCCGCCTTCAATAGCTCACGGCTTTGTAAAATGTGAAATGGCGGTCGATCTGCTATTTCGGCTTCTGTCTCGCGCCATTGCCACAGCGCCCGGAGAACCGCTCCAGTACGCGGGTCGAGCAAGCCGGCCCCTCCGACGCGCCAATGCTCATCGTGGAGGCGTTCCCGCTCCGCGGAGGCCGATTCAATCGCACGCTCGCAAGATTGCCGAAACCAATCGCGGCGATGAACTCGCTCCAACTCTTCTTCCAAAATCGCGGCAAGCGGCAACAAATAATGGACGTCGTCCACAGCGTATTTCAGCATCCGTGCCGGCAGTGGTCGCAAGCCCCAATTTGCCTTCTGTGAATGTTTATGAAGCTCCACATCGAAGAAGCGCTTCACCAGCGCACCAAGACTGAATTCGCGAATCCCAAGCAATCGCGCCGCAACTACTGTGTCGAAAACTTTACTTGCCGTGAAATTCAAGCCGCGCCGGAGCATGCGCAGATCATAGTCGGCGGCGTGCAGAATAATTTCTCTTGATTCAAGCGCATGGCGCAGCGGTTCCAAATCTAGATTGCTCAAAGGATCAACAATGAAATCACAGACGGACTCGACATTCATTTCGATCGGAGTCGATCCGCCACATCGTTCGCCGTCGCTCTGGATCCCGCTCGACGGAACACTGATCTGCACCAAACAAAGTTTTTCCCGATACGAATGCAGGCTGTCTGCCTCGGTGTCGATCGCAACGCGATCGGCCCCTTGAATTTGCCGAACCAAATCGGCTAGCTTCTGCTCGGACGCGATGACGTCGTGTGACGCAGATTTTGCGGGCGTGATCTCTTTCACCGCAGTCCGCTCAAGAGCAATTCGGCGTTGGTTTTCGTGGCGTGCAAATTATCGATGAGCTTTTCCATTGATTCGAGGGGCGGCAAGGCGGCCATTGTTTTGCGGAGCATCAGCACCCGCTCCCATTCCTCGGGATGATAAAGCAATTCATCTCGTCGTGTAGCGGAGAGCATCGGGTGAATCGCCGGGTAAACCCTTTTCTCCTGCAGTCCACGGTCGAGGTGCAATTCCATATTTCCCGTGCCCTTGAACTCTTCAAAGATCAGTTCGTCCATACGGCTACCGGTTTCAATCAACGCCGTCGCTAGCACAGTGAGGCTGCCGCCCTCTTCCGCGTTGCGCGCGGATCCAAAAAATTTTTTCGGTTTTATCAGCGCTTTGGATTCCACGCCGCCCGACATGATACGGCCTTTACCGGGCTCCAGATTATTATAGCCTCGTGACAGTCGCGTGAGGCTATCGAGCAACAGAACCACGTCGCGTTTCATTTCAACGAGCCGTTTGCCGCGCTCCAGCACCATCTCCGCGACTTGTACATGGCGCTGGACGTTTTCGTCGAAGTTTGAATGATAAATCTCGCAGTCGATCTCCCGCTGCAAATCCGTCACTTCTTCCGGCCGCTCGTCTACCAGTAGCAGGATAAGAACAATCTCTGGATAATTTGCCCGAATCGCTTTCGCGATTTCCTTCAGCAAAATCGTCTTGCCTACCCGAGGCGGCGCGACAATAAGGCCGCGCTGCCCGCGACCGAGCGGCGTCAGCAAATCGACCGCGCGCGCGCAGACGGAACTCATATTTGGATTCTCCAGAATGATTCTCCCCTGCGGAAACTGTGGCGTTAGCTTGTCGAAGGCTGGGGATTGCTTCCATTCCTCGGCAGATTGGTCCTCGACCTTCGTAACTTTGTCGAGCGACAGGAACTTCTCGCGTTGCACCGGCAATCGCACCGTGCCGGCAACTTTTTGGCCCGGTCGCAGATCGTATTGCTCAATCAGCGCGCGCGGAACGGCCACATCCTCAGGAACGGGCAAAAAATTCAACTTCGGCCAGCGCAACATCGCGAACGAATCGCTAACTTGATCGAGAAATCCTTCAGCCGAAACCGTTGTTCCACGAGTCATTGCTGCGCGAACGATGTCGAGGATGTGCTGATGCCGCGACCGAGCGGGATGTAGATGCAGATCGAAATCGCGCGCCACCGACTTAAGCCTCTTCTCCGAAAACTCCTGCAGCTCGTTTAAATCCAGTGCACACGGCGCTGTGGTCGCGACCGTGTTCGCGGCGTCTTGTTCCTCCGCGGGCGGCACGTCATCTACCCCGGTTTCCAACTCTGAAACTGATGCTTTTATTTTTTCGTCCATGTTTGCCCTTGCCAGGATGCGATCAAAAGTCGCGCCTGCTCCACAAGCGACGTCCGATCGCCGTTGTTCCAAACGACGTGATCCGCACGTCTGATTTTTTCATCGAGTGGCAATTGCGAGTTAATCATTTGTTTGGCTTCGGCATTTCTCACCGACATGCGTTTTCGTAACCGGGCTAGCTGCACCTTCTCCGAACAGGCCACCACAACCACGCGATCGCACAAGGTTTCACCGCTGGTCTCATAAAGAAGTGGAATGTCAGCAAAGAAAAACTCGGGAGAATTGCGATGCTCTTTCGCCTTTGTCCTCCATTGGCGGCGAATCCGCGGATGAAGGATCTGCTCGAGCGCCAGTTTTTTGGTCGCGTCGGCAAACACTATCGCGCGAAGCTTCGTTCGATTCAAGTCGCCTCCGCGTGAAAACACCTCAGCGCCGAATTCATGCCGAATTTGCTTTTCAACAGCCGACTGATTCAGGAGCGCATGAGCCGCTTCGTCCGCATCAAAGAATGTTGCGACCGGCTGAACCTTGCGCAGACATTCCACGAACGTGCTTTTACCTGTGGCAATTCCGCCGGTAATCCCAATTGCAGGCATGACTCAGTAACGTGGAACTTGGTGACGCACAGCTTTGCGCCGCCTGAAATGCGGGTATCATGCAGAATTTATGACGCAAGAAGTTTTGGCAGGAAAGATCGGGCTTGTGTTCGGCGTGGCGAACAAGCGCAGCATCGCCTGGGCGATCGCGAAGGCTTGGGCCGCAGCGGGTGCGCGCCTGATTTTTAATTATCAAGGCGAACGGCTGAAGGAAAATGTCGAGGAACTAACCAGTGAGTTTGGAGAAAAGACGCCGCTGTTTCCGTGCGACGTTACGAGCGAGGAGGAGATCAAAGCATTTTTCGAGAATGTTCGGACGCAAACCGAGCACGTGGATTTAATGCTGCACTCGCTGGCCTATGCGCCGCGCGAAGCCCTGGAAGGCAATTTTGTCAGCACGACTCGTGAAGCCTTCCGCGTCGCGCAGGATGTCAGCGCCTACTCGTTAGTCGCGCTGGCACGCGAAGCGGCGCCACTGATGACCAACGGCGGCAGCATCGTCGCAATGACCTATTACGGCTCGGAAAAAGTCGTGCCGCATTACAACGTAATGGGCGTAGCGAAGGCTAGTCTCGAAGCAAGCGCACGTTATCTTGCTTACGATCTCGGCCCGAAAAAAATTCGCGTGAACTGTATTTCCGCCGGCCCCGTGCAAACGCTGGCTGCGCGCGGAATCAGCGGGTTCACCGCCATGTTGAAACACTATCAGGAACGAGCGCCGCTCAAGCGTAGTTGCGACCCCGCCGAGTTAGGCGCTACTGGAGTTTTTCTCGCCAGTGATGGGGCTGCAGCTATAACGGGCCAGGTCATTTATGTCGATGGCGGCTATCAGATAATGGGCATGTGACTTTCCTCGTAATCGTGCTCGTGCTCGCAATCGAATGAAACAGGATCGAGAACGATCACGAGCACGAGCACGAGAAGCGTTGAAATGATTGCACGCATTTGGCATGGATAGACGAAACGTGAAGACGCGAAGGCGTATGAGCAATTGCTCCGTGACGAGATTTTTCCGAGTATTGCTGCGCGAAAGACGGAGGGTTACCGCGGCGCCGAATTGTTTATTCGCGAAGACGGCAACGAAGTCGAACTCGTCACTCTACTCCGATTCGATTCCATGGACGCGGTAACAGAATTTGCCGGACCAAACGCAAGTAAGCCGGTGATCTTCCCACAAGCCGAAGCGCTCATCACGCGAATGGAGCAGGCTCGGCATTATCGCGCGGCGACTTAAATCTCGTGCTCATGCTCGTGCTCATGCTCGTAATCGATTAGATCAATTGTCGAGCACGAGGACGATTACGAGTATGAGCACGAAGCTCGCATCAGACCTGCGCGATCTATTGGGCGACAAAATCGTCGTTAACGATCCCGACACACTCGCTGCACACAGCGGTGATAAATGGTTCGCAACGCATTCGCCGGAAGTGGTCGTGTTTGCAAGAACGACAACTAATGTGAGCAAGCTTCTTGAGTTCGCCTCGCGCGAGAAGGTTCCGGTTACCGCGCGGGGAGCAGGCTTTGGTTATGTAGGGGGATGCGTGCCTGTGCGCGGCGGGATTACGCTCTCGCTTATGCGCATGAATCGCATCAAGGAAATCAACTTCACCGACGCAGTCGCAGTCGTTGAACCGGGAGTTTTCACCGGCGAGCTCAAAGCAGCCGTACGCGCGCAAAAATTATTTTATCCACCTGATCCGGCGAGCATGAAGGATTGCACGATTGGCGGAAACGTCGCTACAAACGCAGGCGGTCCCCGCTGTTTGAAGTACGGAGTGACGCGCAATTACGTCATCGGTCTCGAAGTCGTGCTGGCCAATGGTGAAGTCCTCCGAACCGGTGGGCGCGTGCACAAGAACAAAACTGGATTTGACCTGATTGGCCTGTTCGTTGGCTCGGAAGGAATGCTCGGCGTTGTCACCGAAATTACGCTGCGTCTGCTTCCACTTCCGCCGTCTCGCGCGACTTTGTCTGCAGCATTCGCGACAGCTCCGCAGGCTGCTGAAGCTGTGCAGGCGATTTTTGCGGCCGGATTTCTGCCGTCAGCAGTTGAAATCGCAGATCATTTTACGCTCGAGGCGGCTCGGCGGGATCTTGGCGAAAGCCTTGTGCCGGCGGGAGATGCTCATTTGCTCGTGGATATCGATGGCCAAGAAGAGAGCATTCGCAGCGAGGCTGCGGCGATTCGCGAATTGATTGAGCTGAGAAAACCAAGCTCGCTTCAGCTGGCGAACGGTGAAGCCGATTGCGAAAAGCTATGGGCGTTGCGCCGCCAATTCAGCAATTCGCTGCGCGCAACTGGCCTAACGAAATTGAACGAGGACGTGGTTGTGCCGCGCAGTCATCTCGTCGATTTGATGGAGTTCGCTGAGAAGCTGCAGGTGAAACATGGATTTCCAATTGCCTGCTTCGGTCACGCTGGAGACGGCAACATTCACGTCAACATTATGGCAGACCGTTATAATCGCGACGCTGCTGTGCGCGAAAAGGTTGAACGCGCACTTGACGATCTTTTCAAGCAAGTGCTGACGTGGGGCGGCGTAATCACAGGTGAACATGGAATCGGTCTGGCAAAAAAGCGGTGGTGGCCGGAAGCGACGAGTGAGGTGACGCGTGACATTCATCGCCGGGTTAAGCAAGCGCTCGATCCCGAAGGAATTTTCAATCCCGGCAAATTTCTTTGAGTGAAGAGTGTAACGCGCGAATATTCTGAATTTTAGGTTGACTAGGGCCGTTAAGCATTAACATTGAGCCCACTTTAGGCGCATCCTAATTCGCAGCGGCTGACGCGCATCCGCGTCCTCGTTCACGAAGTATTAAGAAAGACGTACGCCGTCTTACTTGCGCTGGCGTTAACAAACACACATGAAACCTGGAAAATTTACTCACGCGATTGCAGTTCTGCTTTCGTCGGTCGCATCTCTTTTCGCACATGGCGGCTCTTCGAAGGCGGAACCCGCGAAAACCAAATTCAGCAAAAAATCTCAGAAGTCGGCAGAGGATCCCATTTTTGATGTCAGCTCACTTGGGTTCACGCCGGGACAGTTGGCCACAGAATTCCAACCGGGCCAGCGTTATCCTTGGAAAACCAATATTGTCACCACCATTTTCTGGATTGGCGAGAAACCGTCGACCAACAATCCGGTCCCCAACCGCGTGAGCTCGTGGGACACACAATGGACGAAAAATTACGGCGGCACCGATGACCCTGATCCTGCGCATCGCAGCAATTATATGCCGGTGAACTTCACCCCGGGGCTGAATCCCTTTTACTGTGCATTGCCGTACAACGACAAGGCGAAGGAGGGCCATCGTCCCGAAGCACCATATGTCGTTCCATGGTTCAACGAGGCCTATCAAGGCCCCGCGGTTTCCACCTGCAAAGGCCGGTGGGTGGCGATCCGCAAAGGTAATCGAACCGCATATGCGCAGTGGGAAGACGCCGGACCGTTCCGAACCGACCACTGGCAATATGTTTTCGGAAACGAACGGCCAAAGCCGAATCTCAATAAAGGCGCCGGTCTCGATGTTTCGCCTGCAGTTCGAGATTATCTCGGATTGCAATCAACTGACGTCACCGACTGGCGATTCGTGGATTTCAGTGAAGTGCCACGGGGTCCGTGGGCGACGCATGGCGAAAACAACACATTCGTTCTTAACGAGCGAGCAAAGGCTCTGGTTGAACGACTGAGCGCAATCGTGCGTTAATGCGTTCAGATCCGCAGGCTTTGATCGTTGCATAACTTTGTCGGAGACTGCGTCAGTGAGATAAACGCTGCTCGGCAGCATGAAAGTGTCGGTTCGACACTAGAAGTCAGATTCCCAAGCCGGAGAGAACCGCTGAATATTCGGTCACGAACGCGGTCAGCTGTGGATGAGAGGCTTCAAACTTTTCGACGGTTTGTTTTAGTTTCTGCAAAACTTTATCAGCGCTTTCTGGTCGTTCCTTGTTGGTAGCCACTTGATGCGCTGAGGCTTCGACGAACCGACTGATGCTCTCGGCCTCCTCCTCGCTCGTTTGCGCAACCTCGGCAATAGCAGGTTTGAGCTTCGCGAGTACGGCTAAAAACTCCGCCTTCTTTTCGGGCGAAATATGATCGGCCGCCTCAACTGCTGATTTGATCTTCCGAATGCGTTCGTCGGTCATGCCGGATTATTATCCTTTGAGCACCTCTCCACAATCTCCTTTGGTCAATCGACAACAAGGTGTAGGAACCTGCGCTTGCTATGCAGTCATCAATTTGCATCCGCATGGGCTGCACTCAGCACAGTCACGTCCGCACTTTAAATGCGCTGACGACGCTGTACGTAGTTAAGATCGCGCGCCTTAAATTCCGACGGCTAGCCTAGTCCTCGCTGTAAGAATTCCAGCCCTGCTCACTGTTTGCCTGTCGATCTTCGTTGGCATCTTCGCCGCTGGACGGGCGATGATACTTCTTCCATTTCACTTTCCACTTGCCGTGTTTAAATTTCGTCACAGGCATCCAGGTTTCATTGCCGCCAGATGCTGGCTGCGAATACGCCAACACATCCGCAGCGGATGAACCGAGCGCCTTCACTGTCTCAAGATTGAGACCTCCAGTCGCCGGAAGTCCAGCGCTTGATTGAAACGCGCGCACGGCAAAAGCTGTCCGAGCTCCCCACCTTCCATCAACGCGCCCGCTGAAAAATCCTCGGCTCATCAGTTCGTACTGGGCTGCCGCGATGAGCTGACGATTCAGTCGAAGGGGCGCGGATTGATAAAAACTTGCCGAGTAGGCCGGATTGGTTTGCAGCGGCCGAATTGCTTCGCTGAATGGATGCGCTCCCGGGCTTTCGCTCGGGTGTGCCCTCGCATCCGGGCGAGCGCTGTCGGGTTGAATGGCCGCAGGTTTAGAAGCGGACTGCGATGTCGAGGCAACGGAATTCAAACTGGGAGTGACCGAGCGCAATGTCTCCTCATTCATCTCGCCGGTTACTTTCAAGCCATTGCGAATCTGGTAACGCCGAATTGCCGCGGTCGTCTCGGCGTTGTTGTCACCCGTAACGGCGCCATAATAGAAACCTTGCTCCTTGAGAGCCTGCTGCAACGCGCGCAGGTCCTGGTCGGCACGCATCAAACTGACGGCACATAACGTGACGATAAAACACAGCAACGATCGTTTCATAATCACGAGCGAATATTTGACTCGCTATTGGTTCGTATGCGCACGTGCCACTGCGTGTTCCTCCTCAATCGTTCGAAGAATGACTCGAGCGGTTGCCGGTCAATTGGTCGACTTCGCCTGCGCGACGTAAGTTTTCACTTTTTCGAAATCGCCGCCGAGCACTGTGCCAACGAGACGGCCACTTCGATCGTAAACGTTCACTTGCGGAATCGAGTGAATGTTGAATTGCTCCGCGACTGCCGTTTTCCAACTGATGATATCAATCTTGCGCAACGCAATTTCGGGATCATTCAGCGCCAGCTTTTCGAGACTCGGCGCGAGTTGCCTGCACGGCCCGCACCAATCCGCATAAAAATCCAGGACCGTCACAGCACCGAGCGCGAGATGTTGATTGATGTCCACCGCGGTGCCGTGAGAAATCACTTTGACCGGCTCCCCGCGCCGGGCAGCAGCCATCGTGGACTGATTGACCGCTTGTTGTGCGGAATAAGCCGAGGCAATCGCCACATTGTAATGAAAACGTTCCTGAACATCTTTAGGCAATTCGACGAAATAGACTTTCGAGATTCCCGATTTTGTTCTTAGGACGATGCCGTCAGGCTCTACGCGAGTGACGGTGACATTCTTGTATTCTTTTCCGCTAACCAATTTGAAATCCTCCGCAACGGCGACTGTTGTAAAACCGAGAATCAAGAACGGAAGAAGCTTCATAGAGCAATTACGCGGTCGTGTTGAGGAATCACGTTGTGCAACACAAGAGTTTTCTGGCTGCAATGCAATGAGAAATCGGAGTTTGATTAACACTCACTACTGGCAGGAATATGATGATTGTTGTCATTGCTGCCACCGACCTGTCATCCGAGAATCGGATTATGAATGCACGTACGATCAATACAATAGAGTTTGTTTACCGCGCAGCTCGATTCGGTTTCCTGCTTGCGCTCTGTGTGCTGGCGCTTAGCGCATTGTTGGCCAGGGGAGCTCCGGTCAAAACAGATAGCCCGTCGACACAGAACGATGTCGCGACCGATCTAAGTTCGCTGAAACCGCCGGAGAAAGGTCAGATTCCCGTCGCGTTTCTGATTTCCGACGGCGCGGTGGTAATTGATTTCTGCGGACCATGGGAAGTTTTTCACGACGTCACGATCCCGGGAACCGAACAAACGCCGTTCCGTTTGTACACAGTGGCCGAAACAAAGAAGCCCATCCGCACCAGCGGCGGAATGCAGATTGTTCCCGATTACACGATCCAAGACGCTCCACTGCCAAAAGTGATCGTCATTCCCGCCCAAAGTGCACCGAGCGCTACAGTGTTGGATTGGGTCACAAAATCTTCAAAAACCACCGATGTCACCATGTCGGTTTGCACAGGCGCATTTGTTTTGGCGAAAACCGGACTGCTGAATGGCAAATCCGCGACCACGTATCACGGCGCGTTTGGACGTTTCGCCAGCCAATTTCCGGACGTTCAACTCAAGCGCGGCGCTCGCTTTGTCGAAAATGGAAACCTCGCAACCGCTGGCGGTCTTTCTTCCGGAATCGATCTCGCGCTCCGCGTAGTCGAACGCTATTACGGCCGCGAGGTTGCCCGCAAAACAGCCTACGATATGGAATATCAGGGAG
>Ga0310813_10001016_pt1 | contig 17006 bp, 16 predicted proteins | sample YN3metagenome_FD_203086 | JGI IMG/M metagenome (GOLD analysis project Ga0310813, IMG submission 203086) | Soil microbial communities from experimental microcosm in Duke University, North Carolina, United States - YN3 | ecosystem: Engineered > Artificial ecosystem > Soil microcosm > Unclassified...
TTCTCTAGATCGGCGCCGAATTGGATGACGCCAAAATAACAGCCATCGCCGCCGAGATGTCCGAGCGATTCCACCTTGTATCCGAGATTCTTGGCGGGCGTAGATAGACGTTGCAGTTCCTTGCTTTCACGGAATACCGTGCCGATATGGTCGTGTCCGCGATCCCTGGGTAAGTTAAAATCCACTAGCATGACTCCGGCGCCCATATCTTCGACATTGCAGAGAAACTCGAACGCATCCGCGAGATTCACAATCAGTTTTGTGTATCCACTACGGGGATCGTATTTGTCGCCCTCAAAGTAGTTGAACATGCTGTGGAAATCCGGGGTGCAGAGATCCATGATTCTGCTCTGGATTCTTGGAGCAGCGGCGGGCGAGTGGGACTATAGATACGACTGCGCCGCGCTCGGGTTCGCGCCACGAGATGGATCGCGCATCCCAAAGATCGTCGATATGTTTCTGTATGACGGCGAGGTGGAAGCGCTCGAGATGCGCGTCGAAGAATACGGGCGTCTTGCGGATGAGATCCTGGTGGTGGAAAGCGCGTACACGTTTACAGGAAACGCAAAGCCTTCTTATATACACACCATACCGATCCGTTATTTCTATCGGAATCGATTGCGCTTCTTGAATGTGTCTATCCCTCTACATGATTTTGGTGGTGCATACGAGTGGCGGCGCTGGGGATTTACACCGGAATTCCGCAGAGAGCACCGGATACGACAGAACGCCTGGGCGGCAATGGAAGCGACGATCCATCTGGATCCAGGAGATATCGTGATCTTTAGCGATGCCGACGAGATCTTGTCGCGAAAGATGGTCTGGGCTTTGAAATACTGCGACGGATTTACGCTTCCCGCCGGATTTCCCGTGCAGCTCTACTACTATTCCTTTACGTGCAAGGGCGGGAATCCGTGGACGATTCCAGTTCTCAAATTCGTGGGCGAGGGGATGGCAGTGGATGCGCGGATACGTAATTTGCCAATGCATCCCGGATTCTCGCATGCAAATCCCGTCGGCTGGCACTGTTCGTGGTGTTTTGAGAGATACGAGGATTTCATTCGCAAGGTGGAATCGTACTCGCACACGGAACACAATAAGGAGAGATACAAAGAACGAGATTGGATACAAGCGGCGGCACGGGATTGTCGCGATTTATTCGAGAGATCTGAGAATCCACTGCATCCAGTGGAAATTGGCGATCTACCGGCGATCTTCAGTCGGCATCCTCACAAGTTTCCGCTTCTACTAGATCGGGCAGATCCTCGTCCGTATCACACAGATCTCCACGGAATTGGGTCGGAACCAGATATGGGTTATCGCAACTTCTCGGCCATACCCAAGTCGGATACCTGAATCCGACGAGATCGTATTCTTCTTCCGCGACCAATGGAATCGCGTATCGATCCACCCACAAGATCTTGTCCCTGGCGAGATCGTCATTGATTCCAGTGGATGTGAACGGATTCTCGGGTGCCGCCATGTGCTGAAACTCGACGGCGCCAGATGTCTCCACCAGCGCCTGGACGCGGACGGCGGCGTATCTGGTATCGATTGCACACTCGTCGCGCTTGACTTTCATAGGCGCTGTGAATGCGAATGGAAGATCATACTGATAATAACCACCCTTTGGATATGCATCCCGAGAATAAAGATGCGCGAATGCGTTGTGGTAATAGATGGCATTCACTTGACCGGTTTCCATCAGCTTCACGAGAAACATACCGAGAGTTCCCATAGCAAATTCCAGGCCTCCCATGAGCTCGTCGCAAGCCGAGCACAAGTACTTGTGATTGTATCCATGAAGTGCCATCGTCGGGGAATTCCGTGTGGCGCACTGGAAACGGCATACGTACAAATCCACCATGAGCGCCGATAGAGCTTTACTTATGGTTTCCAAATCCACAGATCCGGGATGATATATCACAGATCTCAATGCCGCCACCTTGTTATGAATGGATTCCTTGACGATCCGGAGTGGAATCTCCTCCTTGCCACCATAGTGATGCGCGAACGGACCCGTCAGAAGCATGAGCTCGGGCGGATTCGGGGCGGATTCCATGTTCTTAGATTCTGATTCCGTGAGTTTCTCGGGATCGCGCAGACTCTCAAGTCCGGCCAATACGGCCTTCTCGCGAGCCTTATTACTGCGCATTCTCTCCTCAGTCTCGAGCCGCCGCGCGGTCATCTCCACCACTTCATTCCATGCGGCCATTCTGAGATTGGGCTTGAGATTTCTCGCAGCGGCACGTCGTCGGATCTGGAACTTGAATTGCAATCTGAAGGTAGAAAACAGAAGATAGACCAAGCACGACCCACCAAAATGAAAACGTGGTGAAATAGAGACTATCGAACAAGTTCAGGAGTGCATAGATAAGGCCCCAAGAAGCCAAGATTTGCGGATGCAAGTAATCCGCCAATTCCCATCGGATTCCATGCGCCATATTTGAATCTCTACTAATCCTTTATTTGCACGTATATTCGTATGAGATACACTCGCTAGTCTTGTTTCTTGGCCGCCCGTCTCTGCAATTCCGCATTCAATTCCACCGCCATCTTGCGATGCGCCGTCAGTCTTTCATAGGGCGTCGTCGTGGTATCCTCGTATCTCGTAATGATGTAGTAGAGAGATGCGGACATGAGCGTGAGAAAGGCGGTGATCACAGTCGCAACCCAAATGGGCGTCAATCTGGTAAAGAAGAGCCAACCATAGCCTATCATTAGGGGAATCCGAAGGAAATCGGTCCAAGAGGATTTCCCGGATTCCTTCTCCGCTTCCGAAGCCATCTTTGAATCTCTACTCTTCCTTTATTGTCATACGCGCCACAGATATAGGATACGAGAACAAACAATGCAAGAGGAGCGGATGCGAGTTAAACAATGGAGATTTCGTGGATTCCACCGCATTCTTGCGGATTGTATACATGGGAAGCACAGATCCTTGCCATCCGTTGACGGATTCCATCTTGTACAGATCCACGGCTCTGAGCGGGGCCGCGCACGTGTACGGAAGAATATCGTAGATACTCACGCATCCACGATACGTGGAATTGTCGGCGGGCGCGTGCGGAATGCCCGGATTCTTGATATGCATCTGCGCCGTATTCACTTCCGATGCCTGGATGGCCTGGAAGTATCCGAGAAACTCAATGCAGGCGAGCAGATTCATGAACGCCGTGAGATTGGCGGGCGCCGATGGGAGGGGCGGATACACGACCGGCATGGATTCCGCTACGTTTTCGAGATGCAAGAATGCCTGGAGGTCGTTCCAATCTCCTCGCCGCGGCGGGATCTCCTGTGTCTCGCCCATGCCCATGGACGTGTTCTTCTCGGGCCTGAGTCGGATGCCCATGAATACGCAGCGCACGTCCACTTCCTCTAGCATATCGCCAATCAACAAACTGTAGAGATACGCGACGGGCGGCAGTGGATACTCGTCCACTTGCTGCGGGATGTCCACGTACGCGCCATAGGAGAGAATCGTATCGGAGTCGATGCGCACGTCAAAGATCTTGTTGATGATCGCGAAATGGGGGTAGTATTTGTGCTGGAGCTCGGGATCTTGGTTGAACTTGCACTTGAGCAGATCGATCGCCTCGAATGAGATGATGTGATTCCGGTGCAGATCCAGGAATGCCAGCAGCGCCGTGTACAAGTTGTTGGTATACATGTCGATTCCCGTTATCTTGGATTCCTGCCCCGCGCCGCCCGGGCTGTAGATTTTCAGCTGTTCCGCGCGTCCGTACATTTCCATGGCCAGATCCCATAGCCTGGTCGGGAATCGCGCGATGATGCAGTGGAGCATCGCCATCATGGGCAGAGTGGATTCCGTGATGGTAATCGGCGGATACGATTCCGAGATGATCAGAGTCAATGCGCGGACGACGCATTCCATGCCTTTAGTGTCCATATCATAGAGTGCTTGCATATACGATCGGACCAGCATGGGATACAATGGGACGGTGCCGGGCCTGGATGCGAGGACGGGGAGGATCGCGTATCTCTGCAGGCGAGCCGCGTATTCCGGAGATACATACAGGAATCCGTCCTCATAATACACGGATCCGTCGCCAATGAGTTGTTTCCATGCAGATAGGGTCAGTTGCGCGCCCTGTTCCGAGATTTGGATTCTTTCGCCGGCGGAATAGGGGATGAAGTTCACGTCGGCACACTCCTCGACGGGCAGGCGGATCTCCTTGAAGAATCCGGCGGCGCCCCAGAAGATCTTGGCCACGGGATCTTCCTGCTCACTCTCAGATTCCATCTCAAAGATCTCACCAAAGATGGAATAGGTAGTGGAATCGTGTCCATCATTTTGAATCCCGTCCCGTATCTTGAGATAGATGTCCAAGATCTCGTCGCCACTCGAATTCGAGATCCATGCGGCGACGGCCAGACACGCCGCGGATACGGTTTCGACGCGATATCTGGTAGATGCGACGCGGATTCCATTCCTGTAGAGTGCAATGAAGTTGCCATCCCCGTGGGATTTGATATGATCCGCATAATGTCCCATATCCACGAGCGTCTGCACGGCCCATCTGGGTTTGAACACACAATCCAACGAGACCGTCAATTCCACGGCGCGGCGGATAAATGTCGGGATGCACAACGCGCTCTCGATTCTCTGCATCCATGCGGATCTCGCAGGATTCCAGAGCACGGATTCCAATGCGTGATGCAAATGCTCGGCAGAGAGCCGGATGCTGTCTAAAACAGAGTTGGATAGTACCAAAAAGGCTATAGGAGCGGACGAGGATTCGCACGTGAAATCGTCAATCGCCAATCTCAGTGCACGGTGGAATTCGCCATAGAAATCTGCCTCGTAATAGAGCGGCGCCCACTTTTCCATACGCGCGAGACACTCTGTGCGACGGAATCCATCGCTTCGCAGCCAATCGGCCGTATCCATCCTGACATTCGCCATCGCAAGAAAAGGGAGGGCGGAAAAACACCGACTTAGTTCAAAACTGGGACGGGCGATCGAGAAGCAAGTCGAATCTCAAACTCGAATCTAGGAAACGAGAAAATCAGACCTTCTGTCATGGCTGGAAGAGCCTATAGCAAGGTGGGGGCGGACACGAATGTCCCCATGGCGGAGATCCCCATGAGCCGCGCGCATCCCAATGGAGTTCCACCGAGCCGATTCGCGGGCGGCAAGGTGAATCCGGTCGGATTTGATGCGGATGCGGACGGGAAGCAGGCCGGATTCCCGTGGCTGAATGCGGAATACCGTGGGATTGCGCATCAATATGCCCAAGATCCCCATCCACTCCCCCCCGCCGTGCAGGAAAAGTACGACAAGTACGATTGTCCCAACATCTTTGGCAATGCGGAGATGATGTATCTCTGGGAGCGGCGCCTGCAGTGGACGCACATCTTGCTCTTCATCGGATGGGCGGCGTCCTGGATCTCGCAGGCGGCCGTGTATGCGACCTCGAACAAGTTCAATGTCTGCGTGAACGTGGGGCACGATATGCTGAATGGCGTGCCCTTGGCGGGGACGGAGAAGCGGATCGGCGGCCCGCATCTCTTCTGGTGGACGATCTGGCCGCCTCTGTTGATGTTTCTGTTCCACGGGACGCTGAGTCTGTTCCCCAAGTACTTTTACGACTGGTATCATCTGAACGTGCGCCACGAGCAGGCGGCGGTCAAGTACTTTGTATCCGCGGTTCCGTGGTTCTTCTTGACGCTGGTGCTCGGCTCGGTGGTCGGGATCACGAATATCTTTGTGCTTTTGCCTTTGGGGATCTTGAGCGGAATCGGGGAGATCTGCATCGGAATCATGGAATGGCACAACGCCAATGGATTCAAGAAGCACAACGAATCCGTGGCGAACGTCCGCACGATCTTCACGGAGAAGGATTCCATGGGCTGGTTCGATGACATTCTGCACAAGTTTGTGATTCCGGACGTGTATTGGGGGCCCATGTGGATCTGTGGATTCTCGCACATGATGGTGGTCGGGACGCTGATGGCCTACTTTGGATTCGCGATGGCGCACCATGGATCGGAGATGAGTGTCTTTGTGATTGTGGCTTTGTCCGTGTATATTGCGACACTTGGATTGGAGATCATCCAGTCTGTCTTGTACTGGAAGAACGTGTATCCATGCATTGCCTACGTCAATATGGAATGGTTGCATCTGGTGGGCCGATTCATCTTCTGGAATCTGGTCATCTTCTTGATTCTCGGCGGCCTGGGCAATCACGGCCACGGATCTGCGGACGGATGTCTGTATGCGCTTCCGTAATCTTGAGATCTCTCAAGGGCGTTTCAATAAATCCATTGTTTCTTTATTCAATCCATGATAGGGAGGCGGAAATCGGATTGGGCGTAAGATTCGTCGTCGAGATTCAGGATTTCCGTGGGGCATCCATAGGAGATGCGGCGGACGAAGGAGTCGTGATTCCATAGGTTGAGGGATGGATCCGGGATGAAATCCGGGTGCCATTCGACCATGATGGCGGAGATTTTGCGGCATAGAAGATACGTGTGAACGAGACGCGGGATGATGAGATATTCCGCGCCTTCTGTATCCACCTTGACGAGAACAGTACTCGAGGTCGGGATCTGTTGGAAGATCTCGGCGACATCCACGGATTCCACCTGGATTCTCATAGATTTTGAGTGCGTTCGACCATCTCTCCAATGGAATCCGCTCGCCCAATCGGCGTGTTCCGTGTCGCGGACGACGAGAAAATCACTTGAGCTTGAGGATTGATTGGATACGGCAATCTCGGTATGGATTTTCACCCGGAAGCCATTCTGATTGTATATCCATTCCAGCACTTTAAGTGTCGGCGTGAGATGCGGGTTAGGCTCGAATCCGATACTGCAAATCTCGTTGCGCGGGATCTCGGCAAATACGCGCCGGAATACGGGCAAGACGGCGGCGTCTGGATATAGCTCAGATTCATAAAGTTTGCGGATCTGGATCCCGCGATTCGTGCCGAGATCCACATAGAATCCACGGCATTGGCCGTTCCATTCTCGCGGGATCCACTCTTTTCCATTTCCGAGAATACATGAGAGGAGAATGAGAATGGAGATGGCGGACGACGGGTACATCCTCCCGACGATCGAGCGGAAATCCGTCAAGCAGAAGACGCGAGATCTGTATCTGGATTTCTTTGGATTCTTGAGACACGACTGGTCTGGAAACGGATGGAGGAAGCGGCTGGGACATGCATTCGATCGGCTGACTCGCGTGCATCTGAGTATTGTGGTGACCTGGGCCTATTTCCAATTGGCGCACTTTGAAAAGGAAGATGGATTCGGGGAGTTCTTTTCCGGGCTCATGCTCGGGATCTCGATTCTTGTGGCGGGATTCGGAATTCTGGTGACGCTGCATTTCCTGTATCTCTTCATCTTTCGATATCTCTTTGGCGCTCTCTTCTGGCGATTCCCGCTGTATCTGCGCGGGATCTCCGGATCTGGCGAGAGCACGATGGTCGGATTGCCTCCGACACTCCGATGTGAGAGTGACGGGGAAGACGATGTGGTGGGGGGGTTGGATCTGGACTTGCCGACGGGCGAGCGCGAGGATCTGGAGCCGGTGGAATCGGCATCCCGCAATTCTCTAGAATTCCAGACCAAGGAAGAGGAGGATCATCGCCGCAAGTTCGAGGAAGCCATGGAGCGTGCCCGGAATGCATTACGAGAACGGGAATCCGCGGAATTCGCGGGAGAGGAGGAATTGATTGCAGAGAATGGGAACGGTGAATAAAACAGAGTTATCTTGTGAGATCCATATAAAACCATTGGGATTCCATTGAATACAGTATCGCGATCTAGGCGGGAGAGAGACGAGTAAAGAGAATGTCGGGATACAAAGGCAAAAACCTGGATACCGCGGCAGAGATCCGCCAGATCGGGGCGAATCCCGACAAATGGGATTCTGTCTATGAAGGAATCCAGTCCAAGATCCGGACGCAGATTGAGACAAGTGCAAAGGAACGGGATACCGCGCGGATCATCTACGAGGCATTTGGCGATCCGAATAATTTCACGGCGGGATGCATCAAGATCTTGGAAGCAGTGGAAGCGCATTTCCTGGAGAGATGCGAGAAATACTATCGCGTCTATCTCCGTGTCCCAAAATCCTATGTAGAGGACGGACGCGTAGGAGTGACACTGCCATGGGACAAGTTCTTCTGGGTGACGGATCAGCAACTGTGTATGGTCTACAGGATCTTGCATCAGATATGCCATCGGCCACCTGGGCGACTGGGTATCCAACGCAAGAGGAAGGGGATCTACGTCGGCATGCATTGGGATGCCACACTAGAGGAGACGGAGCGGATCACTGCAGAATTGCGTGATAGAATCGCGTGTTGGTACAAGTATGACTGGAATCCGAATGCGGAAGCGGATGCGAAAACGGATACGGGAGCGGATGCGGAATCTCAGGAAGTGGAAGTGGACGATAAAGTGGAGACTGAAAATAGCGAGATGGTCGAATAGTTTCGTTTCCCATTTCGCGAGTCAAGTTGAATAAACATGAACGTATCTCCTAGATCTAGCCCGGAATCCGACCAAGATCTGTCACAGGATTTCCTGGGCAAGTGCAGTATTGTCCGCAGCGTCCGCGCCATCTACGCACCAGACGTCGCATCGCAGTGGATTATCTGGATCGCGCAAAAGCTGGACCGTATGGGATACGGTGGGATTCGCATCGAAGCGCACTACTGGATACACAACCTCAACGAGGATTCGCCTCTTGAACTCCAACACACGATCCTGTATTACGACGGGAATCCGCGCCATTCTGGGAATCTGCCTGGATTCGACGTGATCCGCAAGATCTCATGTCGGTGTATGCGGCCGTGATTCCGGCCGCGGAATCCATCCCGCGGCCGGCGGATACAAAGGACAAGATCCGTCTACTCGTCAGCCAAGAGATTGAGAGGAAGGGGCCGATATGCCAGATCGGGATTGTGGACATCACCTCGACTCACTTTGGCGCGGAATTCCGGCAATGGAAGCGGAAATATACGGATTCCAATCCCGCAATCATGGATTTTGAGCGGATTCTAGTGGAAGTGGCGCAGGAGTTGCACACCAAAGGATTCCGGGGCATTACACTGTACAGAGAACGAGAAATGTCATCCATCGGAACCGTGATTGGATTCTACTATTCTCTCGGATTTCTCTGGGATGCGGAAATGAGAATGAAGAACCAAGACGAAGAACCCATCACGGAAATCGAGTGGTTGTAGATTCGCGGCGAGATAATGCGCCGCAGGAATAAACGTATCCATCTCATAAACCAAACCATTCTTGAGATTTGAGATTTGAGACACGAGATTCGTGATTCAATATGGCGCAGGCGTGGCGGCAGCAGGCCGCGTCCGCGGGGAGCGGGGATGCAGACCCCGAATCGGAATCGGAATCCATATCCGTGCCCAAGTGGATGGAAGATGTGGACGAAGATGCCTATTCGCGAGACACATTGTTTCTACCCTTCATGCAAGGATTGTTTGAATCCGTACAGAACGGGATCTTCTTTGTCACATCCATGGCGATCGTGATGTTTCTGGCGATCGGCGTCGGATGGTTTCTCGTATACCAGATTGATTCCGTCAAGGAACAGATTATCACCAAGGATTTCTCCAACGCGTTCGGGCCGATCACGTTCATTATTGCGCTCATCTCGAACGAACTGATCCGCCAGGCCCGGGCCAAGACCACATCTCGGACGACCATGTATGGAGATCTCGTGTCGAATCTCGAGATCTTGATCCGCAAGTTCGCCGGGATGCGACTGGCGATCATCCACGAAGGCCCGGACCGGGAATGGCGACGGAATCCGACAGAATATACGGGATCTTCTGCGCCCGAGAATGCGCAGATTGTCCACAAGCAATTGGACGATCTGTTCATGTATCTCTTTATTATGGCGCGACACAGCTACACGCTCTTCCAGTCGCACGATCCGTATGCCGATTATCTGGATTTCGTGGATGCAAACAAGTACGCAAAGTTTGAGAATGTCGTCCGGACGCCGATCGGCGCACAGCTCAAATACGAGACGGAAACGTCTATATTCAAGAACGCGATCTTGTACATGGAAACGCATCTCATCCATCTCAACCATAGTGGGGTGATTCCGAGTTCCATCTATCTATCGACAGTGGAAGTGCTCAACTCAATCTCCAATCAAGTGGGCGGAATCGTCATGTCGCAGCGGATCGCGGTGCCCAAGATCTTTGACCAGTTGTACTATGTGGCGCTCGGATTCTGGTTGCTGATCTTGGTCCCATTGCAAGTGTATACGAGCGTACAGGGATGGATTATCATGATATATCCGCTGATTCTCATCATCTATCTCGGGCCGATCATCTACGGATTCTGGCTTGGCGATCCGTTCATGCGATATCCGAGATTCGACGGTGGGGCGAACGTTTTATCGTGGAGACACAAGCTATATGCGGAGATTCAGAGTTTGTTGTTTGAGGACGTTTATTTGGATATCGTCGACCGCGTCTCGCATTCCAAGCATCCGGAAACGGTGTTGATGGAAGAACTGCGGAGACGGAATACACAGATACGGGGGGATGAATAAATCAAGACACGGGATCCAATTTCATGTCCACGAATGATTCCACCACTTCTTCGGCACAATCCGGGACGGGATCGGGATTCGCTTCCGCGGCGATCAACTTGTCAACTGTCTCACCTATCATATCCATCACGGGCGGCAATTGCACACTGAGACTTTCCATGAGATCCCTCTGCCAATCCCCGAGAGCGATATCCTGGATCTCGTCTGCCAATCTCTCCTCGACCACTTGCGTCCCGGGGAGGAACTTGCCGTACAGGGCGCAGATCGCGGGTCGATACGCGTAATCTGGTGGTTGGAATTCGTCCAGCCTTGGTTGGAAGAGAAATGCAATCGGTTTCTGGCCTTGGAATCTGATTGAGTGTAGAGTCTGTACGATAGAATCCAACTGATCCATGATCCTCCTAATCTTGGTAATCTCGCCGCATCCGCGGTAGATCTCCTGTTCCTGTCGTTGGATTTGAGCGCAACGGTGGTTGCCAAACCATACCATAATTGGGATTGGCATGGATTCGGGCGTACATTCCATCTCGCCGAGACATTCATTGACAAGGGCGACAATTTGGGGCGTCTTGGGATACATGTCGGCATACTCCTCGATGGAATCCGGAATTGTGAGATACGAGAATCCGAGATCGGAGATGCATTGTATGATATGCGCGCGCATATCTCGCATCATCCGCTCCCGGATATCCGGATCCAGACGGAAATCCTTGCTGAAATCCGGCTTGAAGACGTTCCCCGGACTCTTGGTCCACATGGTTTCGAGATCCGCCATGGATTCCGTTTCCGTGATGAGATGCAATATACACTTTATTGATATCGATCTCTAACTTGCGAGATGCACACGGAATTCATAAACATCTACCATACTTCACTATTTGCGCGAGGTCAATTTCTTCTTGCGGTGCTGGACGTGTCCCGCGATCGCGGGCCCGCCGCCGCGCGGATAGCACGTCTTGAGATACGTGCTACTCCGCATCCCCTTGGGTTTGATAGTACGGACGCGTCCGCCGGATTGGACGCATCTGTCGAATTTGGCGGGCATCTTCACCGCGCGCACTGCAGACAATCCACCAAGCACCAGCCAGCGATCCGTGAGCAGAAACCGGTATGCCATGCAGATCTTGATCCCGCACAATCCTGACAGATCCGGGCGTGTTGTCGGCGATCTCGATGTTTATATGATCTTTCACATATAAGACACACGAGATCTATCTCGGATGGAATCAGATCTGTATCTGTGGATGTTTCCTCCTCCATTTCTGCTATGGCAGGGCAAAGGAAGAAGAAGTGGATTCAGAAGGCTGTGCCTGCATCTCACGAGGGCCGGTTCACGGATTACTGCAAGCGCCAAGGATACAAGGGAGTGACGAATCAGTGTATCGCCAAGGCGAAAAGTAGTGGCACGATCAAGCGGAAACGACAGGCGCAGTTTGCATCCGCGATGCGGAAGAAGTAATGTCAGATTAATGGATTGGAATGTTTAAAGAGTGGGATTCTCTATTGTAGGAAGAGGAGATGGAATAAACGGAGATTTCGAGATTTGCGAATCCATAAAATGTCGACGCTCGGGATGCCGACGTGGCTGCGGCGCCGCGATGAGGGAAGCAGGAATCCGTATCCGCACCCGATTCCGCCGTACATTCCGCACGAATCCAAGATGATTACGAGATTCGAGGATCTGGAGCCGATCTTGCATGAGTTTCTGCGGAAATATGGGAATCACTGGGAGATGAACGATTTCGATGAGGGGGTATATTACAACCATCGCCCGAGATCGGTGAGCGGACCCTATGGAATGAGATCGCCGTTGGTGGGCGTATTCTGGCCGAGGAAGAAGACGGTGGGGATGCCGGAGAATAGCCGTTTCGGTGTGCAGTTGCCGTATGGTCATGTTATGGCGTCGGGCGATGTACCGTTCGATCTGCCGCTGATTGTAGAATTCGCCAGTATCCACCACGAATCCACGAGACTCTTCAATCCACCCGCAGAGACGCACGAGATTGGGAGTATCCGGAACAGGATTCTGGATCCCGCGACGAACGAGTTGAATCCATATCCTCGACAGAGACATACGAGAGGCACAGATGGCGGGAGCTGGGCAGAGGATTATGACAGACTGTTGAATGCCGGGGTGGAGATGAAATTCCAGTATCCACCGTACAACGGGGTAGCGGGCGCATATGTGCCGCCGTTCTTGCCGGGATTCTCCCAGCTGGAGGAACTTAGTTTCACGGGCCTGTATGATTTGTACGTGTATAGACTGGATTCGGAATCGGATCGCCGAGATCTGGAGGAGATTCGGAAGAATGTGGATTACATCTATGAAATGTATCGGAATTCCGGGATTGTGATGAAGATCTTGGAATTGGAGCGGATGATGCAGTTGAGATATGATCACCAAGGCGACGTGCGGCGCCGGACGACCGTGACATGGGAAGATCTGGAGAAGAAGTTTGCCGAGATCTTTGCATTGGATGCGGATACGCGGCGCCGGAATCTGCAGCCGTATGCGGGGAAGAAGGAGAGTGAGGGAGGGAGTGGACAATAAAACGCAGTGCTTTATTCACGAGATCTCATGAGATACAATGTGGAATCCGAGATTACCAGGAGATCCGGAGATACAATGCCCCATCGATAACCTCATCCCTGATTGTGAATCCGCCCTGTCGTGCAAACATGGATTTGAGAAAATCCATGGGGATATTGGTGAGTCCGTGGCATACGCATAGACACGTCGGTTGACATTTCCGGCGGGCATCTGCAATGGCCGTCGCGATCGCATTGCATTGGATTTCCAAGGATTCCAAGTCTTTCTTGTGCTGAATCCGCGCTTCCAATTCTGCCGTCTCCCACAACTTCCGGTTGTATTCTTGTCTCAATTGACGCGCGGAAGGAATGGTCTCCAACGCGGCGCCAATCTGTTTCCGGTAATCCTCGTGACGCGCCTGTAACCACGCCAATTGCGGAGACAGATCGTCACTGGATGCGGGATCCGGAGTGGATTTCGCATCCACAGATGTCGGCGCGTACACGGCCTCAGTCGGCGCGTATCCGGATTCGGATACGGATTCGGATGCCATGGTAAAACGAGCGTTGAATAAACACAACTTGACTTGATTTTGCAACGAGGAAAACTGATTTATTGACGTGTTGCAGGGATACGTCTTGCACTCCCCCCCTCGCCGATAAATTGACTCGGTCCTCCGGGATGACCGGGTCCACCGAATCCGTCACGAATCCACGCGAATCCATTGGCGAATCTACGTATCGGATTGTAAAAGTAGAATGAGTAAGCCAACAGGTAGGAGAAGCAATGGAATAAGAGTTCCGACAATGGGATTCTCGTGCATAAACGGGGGAACGCTAGTATACCTCTCTGGCCAATAGTACAATCCAATGAGAAACGCGGCGAGAAGCAGAAGCACAGATCCGAGATACATGATCGGAATCTCGATGGCCCAATCCTTGGCGTATTGGATGTATCCCCATCCGATCCACACCCAAGATGTGAGAATCTCAAAGACGGGCACGAGAAGACGCTTGAGCGCAATGACGATATTCTGCCACTCGATATACCACAAGTAGCTGCTGATCCATGCGATTGCGCGTCCAATCCACTTGCAGAATCGGACGGCGTAATCTCGCGCCAATTCCAGGCCGTACGAGAAGCGGAACTTGGTTTCCGATTGCGCCACGTACACTTCCCATGCAAAGATCGCAAAGATCGTGATGGCGATACATGCAGAGATCTGGGCGGAATCCATTCTCTTGGAAGTGGTGGGAGACGCGGGAGGAGACGCAGGAGAGTCTTTCTTCTTCATTTCGTTTATTCACAACTTGAACTTGAACTCAACCTCGGGATTTTTCAATTGTCCACCATCATGCGATCGGACACTTCTGTCATCTCAATCTCGGGCGCGGATGCGATGGCGTCCTGAATGCGCGTGGCGAGTGGACGCATCTTGGCGTGGGCGTAATTCCTGTAGTCGTATGGAAACGAATGCTCGTCGTGCATGAGCTTGGATCTCATATTCTTGACGATATTGCTGAGCCGCATCTGCCCCGGATCGGATGCGAACCACTTGCGGCAATCCTTGTCGCAGAACGGAATATACACGAGCTTGTACGTCTCGATATCGTCATACAAGAGATAATACGTAGTAGGCTTGTTGCGGCGCGTCGGTGTGTTGCACCAGTAGCAGATATGCTGACGCACAGGGATGCCGTGGACGGAATCCGGCATGGCGTCGTAGTCCGGCTTGGATTCCGCGGCATTCCATGGGATCCCGAGTTTCTTGGCCATGGCCTCCTCGCCCTGGATGCAGCATCCGCACCACAATCCAATCTCGGTGAACTTTTCGCGCGTATACTTCATGGGGCATCCGCACTGTGGACAGAGCAGATACATGGATTTGTAGAGTTGGAAGATGCGGCCGAGTAAATTGACTTTCTTGAGCGGCTTGAACGTGCACTTCTTCTTGGATTCCATAAGAGTTGTATCCTCCTCGATCTCGATATCGAGATCTTCCACGGGATTGCAAGATCTCCGATCGCCGCGCTGGCTCTGGCTGGTGCAATACTTGAATCCGGTGACGGGATCCACGGATACGCCTTCCGGGCCGATATTGAGCGTATTGACGTATCCCTTCTTGGGGTATTCCGTGCCGACCTTGGCGGCGAGGATGGCGCGGTGATCCGGGCAGTAATATATAGTGGATGCAGATGCTGGTAAAATCTCACCGGATTCCACGAGATCCAGTTTCTCGTGGAGCGCCGCGACTTGTTTCTGCGTGGTATCTCGGTCGATGGGGTAGATACGGATGGATTCGTACTGGAAGCGCTGCTGGAAGAAGTCGTCGAGGATCCAAAAGTCGCGCGGATGGACGGATGCGATGGAGAAGCAAGCATTGTATGGCGCGCGGCGGTTGGTTTCCGAGAGCATGAGATCTCGTGCCTTGTTGATGGCCTGGACGCTCTTGTAGCTGATTCCGAATGCAATCATCATCCATTCAACGCTAATCTCGCGGGACGGCGGGAAGTTTGTGATGACGGTATGGATGAACTTCTGGACGTCGTCGCGTTCCGTGGATTCGTAGATCTCTTTGGCCTTCCAGAAATTCTCAATGGCGACTCGGTCATGGATGCGCTTCCGGTTCTTTGCGGATGCAACTATGGAAGGTTGGAATCCAATGGAATCCGTGTCGGATTCCGCATCTGCGCCGAGATCAAAGCAGGGATCCTTGATTTCCCGGGAATTCTGCATGAGGATGCGCACCGTGCGGCAGCTGGATACCATCTCGTCGGCAAATGTGGTCATGCGCGGGCGATAGCACCACGCGAGACAGGCAATGTACGCCTGGCTGAGGCATTTCTCGAGACTCAAGCGATCTGAGACGCTATGATATCCGATGGCGGAGGTGGATGTCGTGGGACGGATCACGCGGTGGACGTCAAAGGATTCCACGAGAGATACAATCACCTTGAGAAGACATTGGTCGTGGACGGCGGCGGAGCAGATACACTTGAACTTGGAGATTACGTGATGCTGGATTTCCTGTGCGCGCTTCATGCAATTCCAGTAGACGGATTTCCCCTTGGCGGTCGTTTCGGCGGCGCTGGCGTACTTTTTGGGGAGCGCCGGGATGATTTCGCCCTTTAGAATCCGGCTGATGCAATCCAGGTAATCCTTCTTGGTCTGTTTCCACGAGGCGTGGCGGCAGCATTCCTTGAGGAGAAGCCAATACAAGATGATCTCGCGGACGTATCGCTCGGTCTGCGGATCTGCGGGAAGCGCGGCGCCAAACTGCTCGAACTTGCCGATATACGTGAATCTCCAGAAGAAGAAGCGGAGGAGATCCGCCGTCTGTGGCCGGTCGTACTTTTGGCAAAAGTAGTAGATGCACGATCCGTCGTTATCTAGGAGCGCGCAGTCGATGACGAACGTGCTCTTCTTGTAGATTTCGGAGACTGGATGCATGGATTCGAGGACGCGCAAGACGTTCTGGACGCCCTCGTCGAATCTCACGCGGACGCGATCCATGCCGTGGAGGACGTTGGTGCGGATGGACGGATATTCGTACAGTTCCTGAAAGACGCGGCGCAATCCGGGGGTGGAATCCATGTGGAATATGTGATATTCGCGGAGGATGAACGTCAGCAGAAGTTTGTGGTCGAGCATCCACAAGCGCATCTCCTCGATACTCGGGACGTCGAACGAGAGCCATCTGTACAATTCCCGGCGCGTCCTGTATCCGACGACGTATCTGGCGTGGGGGTAGAATCCGGCCAAGGAGCAGAACATGAGCTTGCACAGGACGTGGACAATCTGGCGGCGGTCGAATCTCGGACTGCGGTCGCCGAGTTTGGGTTCTCGGAGTTCGTTGCACAAGCTTCGATTGATCTCGCGGACCTTGCTGGGCTGGAACACGGATTTCAC
>Ga0310813_10001018_pt1 | contig 16998 bp, 13 predicted proteins | sample YN3metagenome_FD_203086 | JGI IMG/M metagenome (GOLD analysis project Ga0310813, IMG submission 203086) | Soil microbial communities from experimental microcosm in Duke University, North Carolina, United States - YN3 | ecosystem: Engineered > Artificial ecosystem > Soil microcosm > Unclassified...
TCTGTACCCATCGCGCAGTCGACTTCGCATATCGCGATGTCGCCGGCCCGCACGCTACGCCCGGCGCTCGCGGACAACAGTTTTTCGGAGAGGGTCATGCCTCGCATCTGATCGTGCCTCGCATTGAGGTTGGCCGGCATTTTTGAGGTTCACGCTGTCTCCCGCGCGACCGGTGTGCCGAGTATCCCAAACCAAAAGCGCGCGTAACGGGAGTAAAAGGCATTGCGACGGATGAATTAAATTCATAGGTCGCGGGCAGCGTAAGATGCCGTGTTTGCCGGCAAGCCTGATCGAACGGGGCTGACGCTCCCTTTACCGCTACCCGCCATGCTCACACTGAAACAGCTCGAAGCCGTCTACTGGGTCGCACGCCTCGGCACCTTCGGTGCCGCCGCCGACCGGCTGTACACCACGCAGTCGGCGATTTCGAAACGCATCGGTGAACTGGAAGAGTTCTTTGCCGCGCCGCTATTCGACCGCAGCCGCCGCACGGTGCAGCTGACGCCGAAAGGCCGCGAACTGCTCGAAGCAGCCGAGGAAATGCTGCAGCTACGCGACCGGCTGCTCGAGCGGATGGGTAAGGAAGTCGAAGTCGTGCGCCACTTCCGGCTCGGCATTACCGAGCTGATCGCGCTGACCTTTCTGCCGCGTCTGGTGCAGGAAATTCGCTTCGCTTATCCGACCGTATCGCTCGAGCCGCAAATCGACGTCAGCGCCAATCTCAGCGAAAAGCTGCTGCACGGCGACGTCGACTTCATCATTGCGCCGACCGTGCTGCGCGATCCGCGCTTTATATCGGTGCCGCTGAAGAAGCTGCAGCTGAAATGGATGGCGAGCCCATCGCTGATCGGCACGGCAACCGCCTTGTCGGTCGAGGAGATCGCGAACTATCCGATCCTGATGCAGATCGGCACGTCGGGCGTCGACGCGATTTACGAGCGCTGGTTCGAATCGAAAAAGCTGGCGATCCGCCGCACGTATGCGGGTAATAGCCTGATTGCGTTGAGCTCGCTGACGGTGGCCGGATTCGGCGTCAGCTATCTGCCGGCGCAGTATTTCGCCGACCTCGTCGACGACGGCTTGCTCAGTGTGCTCGATTCGCCGCAGCGAATCCCGGCTGTGCGGTATTACGCGGTATACCGGAAGGATGGGCCGGCGCCTTTGTCGTCGGTGGTCGCCGATCTTGCGCGGAGGCTGTGCGACTTTTCGAAGCCGGAACTGACGCCGGTTGCGGCGTAGCGGTGTAACGGCGTCGGCGCGGCAACAGGATTGCCGGGTGGACGGCACGCGCCGCCCACCCGCATCACAGCGCTTAATGCAGGATCTTCGCGAGGAAATCCTTCGCGCGATCCGACTTCGGGTTCGCAAAGAAATCTTCCTTGCGGTCGTCTTCGACGATCAGGCCCTTGTCCATAAAGATCACGCGGTGCGCGACCTTCTTCGCGAAGCCCATCTCGTGGGTGACGCACATCATCGTCATCCCTTCCTGCGCGAGTTCGACCATCACGTCGAGCACTTCGTTGATCATTTCCGGGTCGAGCGCCGAGGTCGGTTCGTCGAACAGCATCGCAATCGGATCCATCGACAACGCACGCGCAATCGCCACGCGCTGCTGCTGGCCGCCGGACAACTGCCCCGGATACTTGTCGGCATGAGCGCGCAGGCCCACACGATCCAGCAGCTTGATTCCCTTCGCCGCCGCTTCGTCTTTCGAACGGCCGAGCACCTTGACCTGCGCGATCGTCAGATTCTCGGTAATCGACAGATGCGGAAACAGTTCGAAGTGCTGGAACACCATGCCGACCTTCGCGCGCAGCTTCGACAGATTGGTCTTCTTGTCGGTCAGCGACTGGCCGTTGATCACGATGTCGCCTTGCTGGAACGGCTCGAGGCCGTTGACGGTCTTGATCAGCGTGGACTTGCCCGAGCCCGATGGACCGCACACGACGACCACTTCGCCTTTTTTGACTTCGGTCGTGCAGTCGGTCAGCACCTGAAACTGACCGTACCACTTCGAAACATTCTTGATAGAGATCATCTTGCGACCTTTTTCTGAAGACTTTTGACGAGGCTCGACGCGATCACGCAGATCACGAAATAGCACGCGCCCGCGAACAGTACCATCTCGACGATCGTGCCGTCACGGTCGCCAATATTCGCGGCGGTACGGAAGAAATCGGCGAGGCTGATCACGTAAACCAGCGACGTATCCTGAAACAGCACGATGGCCTGCGTCAGCAGCAGCGGCACCATCGCGCGGAACGCCTGCGGCAACACCACCAGTTTCATCGCCTGGCCGTACGTCATGCCGAGCGCGAACGCCGCGTTCACCTGTCCGCGCGATACCGCCTGAATGCCCGCGCGAATGATTTCCGAGTAGTACGCGGCTTCGAACAGCGAGAACGCGATCATCGCCGACGCGAGCCGGATATCGATGTCCGGCGACAGCCCGAGCAGGTTCTGCAACACCTGCGGCACGATCAGGAAGAACCACAGCAGCACCATCACCAGCGGGATCGAGCGGAACAGCGTGACGTACAGCCGCGCGAACCATTCGAGCGGCTTGATGCCCGACAGCCGCAACAGCGCGATGAGGGTGCCGAGCACGATGCCCGCGACGATCGCGATCGCCGTGATCTGCAAGGTGATGATGGCGCCGGTCCACAGTGTCGGCAGCGCGCCCGGAATACCGCTCCAGTCGAAATGATGCATCACTTGCCTCCGATGTAACCCGGCAGACGGGTCTTGTGCTCGACGATCTTCATCAGCTGCATCACGACGAGATTGATCACCATGTATGCGACCGTCACCGCGATAAACGACTCATACGACTGCGCGGTGTAGTCGACCAGTTGTCGCGCCTGCGCGGACAGTTCGAGCAGACCGATGGTCGACGCGACCGCCGAGTTCTTGAAGATGTTCAGAAACTCGGACGTGAGCGGCGGCACGATGATCCGGTACGCGACCGGCAGCAGCACGTAGCGGTACGTCTGCCATTGCGTGAAGCCGAGCGCGAGACCCGCGCCGCGCTGGCCGCGCGGCAGCGCGTTGATGCCCGAGCGCACCTGCTCGCAGACGCGCGCAGCGGTGAACAGCCCCAGACAGATGATCGAAGACGAGTAGAACTGCACGAAAGGCGGCAGCTGCTTGAACCAGGTGCCCATCGACACCGGCAGCAATTCCGGTATGACCAGATACCAGACGAAAAACTGGACGATCAGCGGGATGTTGCGGAAGATCGCGACATACACGGTGCCGATCGCAGAAAGCGTCCGGTTCGGCACGGTACGCAGCACGCCGAACAGCGACCCGACGATCAGCGCGATCACCCATGCCGCGAGCGACACGGTGATGGTCACCCAGAAGCCGGACATCAGCCAGCCGAGGTAGGTGGTCGGCTCGCCGGTGGAAACCGGACTTAGCAGAATGCCCCAGTTCCAGTTGTAGGACATAACGAAGCTCCAACAAAAAGAAACGGAAGAAGCGCGCGGCCCCTTCCGTTTCGTTTAACGCGTGGCGTCAGTAACGGTGAGTAACGTCAGCGTGAATGACGTCAGTCGATCGCCTTGTCGTTCGGGCTCTTGTACAGCGCCTTGATGTCGTCGCTTTCCGGGAAGTTCAGGTTCAGGCCCTTCGGCGGAATCGGCGATTCGAACCACTTCTTGTAGATCGCATCGGCTTCGCCCGAGGTCTCGACCTTCGCGATCGCGTCGTCGACCACCTTCTTGAATTCCGGATCGTTCTTGCGCAGCATGCAGCCGTACGCTTCACGCGATTGCGGCGCGCCGACGATCACGAAATCGTTCGGGTTGTTCGACTTCGCGCGCTCGCCGGCGAGCAGTGCGTCGTCCATCATGAACGCGGCCGCACGGCCGGTCGACAGCGTCAGGAACGATTCGCCGTGATCCTTCGCGCTGATGATGTTCATGCCCATGTTCTTGTCCTGGTTCATCTTGCGCAGCAGGCGCTCGGACGTCGTACCTGCGGTCGTCACGACCGTCTTGCCCTTCAGATCGGCCCAGTCCTTGATGCCGGAATCTTTCTTCGTCATCATGCGCGTGCCGATCACGAAAATGGTGTTCGAGAACGCCACTTGCTGCTGACGCTCGGTGTTATTGGTGGTCGAGCCGCATTCGAGGTCGATCGTGCCGTTCTGCACCAGCGGAATGCGGTTTTGCGACGTGACCGGCGTCAGCTTCACCTTCAGGTTCGGCATGTTCAGCTTCTGCTTGACCGCGTCCACCACCTTCAGCGCGAATTCCTGCGAGTAACCGACGACATTCTGTTTGTCGTCGTAATACGAGAAAGGAATCGACGATTCGCGATGGCCGAGCGAAATCACGCCCGTATCCTTGATTTTCTTCAGCGTGCCGGCGTCCTGCGCTTGAGCGCCGACAGCAAACAATCCGAGCGTGGCGAGAAGCAGCGCAGCTTTTTTAACTTTCATTTGTGATCTCCTTGGCAAGAACGGGCGCCAGTTTATCAAAGTAATAATTCTGAAAGTATGGTCGTTAACCATGTTCAGAAGCAGGTGTTGCGTAAAGCCCGCAAACACTGGGCGCGAACCGGTACGCAAAAGCGGACGGCATCTTACAATGCCGTCCGCCTGTAATGTGTGCGACCTAACGATATCGCACGCAATTGTGTTGTAAAGCTGCGAAATCAGGGGTAAAGCCCGCGCATTTCGCGTGCTTGCAGAATCCGTTTGCAAGCCACGATAAACGCCGCGGTACGCACCGATACTTTCTGCTCGTCCGATACCTGCCAGACGGCCGCGAATGCCTCGCGCATCACGCGCTCGAGGCGCTCGTTGATTTCGTCTTCGGTCCAGAAGAAGCTCGAGAAGTCCTGCACCCACTCGAAATACGACACCGTCACGCCGCCCGCGTTGGCCACCACGTCCGGAATCACGAGGATGCCCTTGTCGTGCAGGATGTCGTCGGCCGCGGTCGTGGTCGGGCCGTTCGCGCCTTCGACGATGATTTTCGTGCGGATTTTGCCCGCGTTTTTGTCGGTGATCTGGTTTTCCAGCGCGGCCGGAATCAGGATGTCCGATTCGACGCTCCAGAAATCTTCGTTGGCGATCTTGTCGGCTTCCGGGAAGCCGCCGACGCCGCCGTGCTTCGCGACGTGATCGAGCAGTGCATTGGCATCGATTCCAGTCGATTTGTATAGCGTGCCGGTGTGGTCCTGCACCGCCACCACTTTCGCGCCGGCTTCCTGGAACAACCGCGCCGCGATGCCGCCGACGTTGCCGAAGCCCTGCACCGCAATCCGCGCGCCTTCGATGCTGAAGCCGATGCGCCGCGCCGCCTCGCAACCCACCACGAACACGCCGCGACCCGTCGCTTCGCGGCGGCCGAGCGAGCCGCCAAGCGTGATCGGCTTGCCGGTCACGACGCCGGTCGCCGTTTGGCCCTGGTTCATCGAGTAGGTATCCATCATCCACGCCATGATCTGCTCGTTCGTGTTGACGTCCGGCGCGGGAATATCGGTGTTCGGCCCGATGATGATGCCGATTTCACTCGTGTAGCGGCGCGTCACGCGCTCCAGTTCGCCGCGCGACAGCGTGCGCGGATCGACGCGAATGCCGCCTTTGGCGCCGCCGTATGGCACGTTGACGGCCGCGTTCTTCACCGACATCCATGCGGACAGCGCCATCACTTCGGATAGCGTCACATCCTGGTGATACCGCACGCCACCCTTGCCAGGACCGCGCGACACGTTGTGCTGCACGCGATAGCCTTCGAAGTGGGCCACGGTGCCGTTATCGAGTTCGATGGGGACGTCTACGATCAGAATGCGCTTCGGGCGCTTCAGCGTCTCGATCCAGCGGGACAGCGAACCGAGATACGGGGCGACGCGATCGACCTGACGCAGGTAGTTGCCCCACGGGCCGAGATCGTCTTTATGCAGATAGGATGGCAGGGATTCCGGCGATGCTTCCAACTTCGCTTCTGACTTCGATTGGGACGACATGGACACTCCAGCGGTCAACGAATGACGCCATTGTCGAAAATCGGCTGAAGCAAGGCCAATGCCGTTTGCTCATCCCGTTATGCATGAAAAGCATAACCTTTATTAAGACTGCCGCGCCTGCTGTTCCAGCTCTGCCGCGACCACGCCCCACAGCGCGCGCACCAGTTGATGACGCGCATCGTCGCTTTGCGCGGCCAGCTTGTCGCGATATAGCCGGATTTCCATCGTCAGCGTGAACTGGCCTTGCGGCACGCCGCGCATCGCACGGTCGAGGCGAATCAGACGACCGTCGGCGACCGCATCCTCGACCGCGCTATGCGGCAAAAACGCGACGCCGTGACCGGCCAGCGCCATCGCCTTCAGGCCTTCGGCCATATCGGTTTCATACACGCGATCCAGATGCAGCGGATGCGGACCGTTCGCGATGATCACTTCCGTCATGCGGCCCAGATACGCATTCGGCGTGTACGACAGGTACGGCGTGGGTTGTTCCGCGCTGCCCGGTAGCGTATGCCGCGCGCGGCCGGCGCGGCCTGGCGCCGAGAACGGGCTGATCGGCTCGACGCCGAGCGTCAGCATGTCGTAGCGCGCCGGATCCAGCGCCACCGGATGGCTCGGATGGTGATAGCCCATCACCAGATCGCAGCCGCCTTCGACCAGCGACAGCACTGCATCGTGCACATTCAGCGCGCGCAGCCGCGTGTGGATCGGACCGAGCTGCGCCTCGATGCGCTGCAGCCAGCGCGGGAAATACGTGAGCGACAACGTATGCGGTACCGCGAACTCGATGGTCGCCGCCGGCGTCGCGGTGTGACCGCGCAGCAGCGTGCGCGCCTCGTGAAACTGCGACAGCATCGCGAGCGCCTGCTCGTAGAACACCTGGCCGGCATTGGTCAGACGTGTCGGGTACACCGAACGGTCGATCAGCTCGGTGCCGAGCCATGCTTCCAGCGCCTGGATGCGGCGCGAAAACGCCGGCTGCGTGACGTGCCGCAACTCGGCGGAGCGGCTGAAACTGCGCGTTTCCGCGAGAGAAACGAAGTCTTCGAGCCATTTCAGTTCCATGCGAAATCCGGCCGCGGCGGGGATGGGAAGTCAGCATTCTAGCGGCGCGCCGCGCAGGCTGGATCAGCCGCGCCCCGGCCGTTGCGGCGTGCGGTGGTAAAATTCGCGGTTATCCCCGTTTCCGTCCTGACGCCTCGCGTCCCGCCGATCATGTCCGACACCCGCCCCGATACCCTGTTCGCGCTCACCGCGCTGTCCCCGCTCGACGGCCGCTACGCGCCGAAAACCGAAGCCCTGCGCGACTGGCTTTCGGAAGCCGCCTTTATGCGCCACCGCGTGAACGTCGAAATTCACTGGCTGATCGCGCTTTCGCATGCCGGCTTTGCCGAAGTGCCGCGTTTTTCGGCTGAATCGGAGCAGTTCCTGCTGCAACTGGTCGAACGCTTCACCGCGCATGACGCGGCGCGCATCAAGGATATCGAGCGCGTGACGAATCACGACGTGAAGGCCGTCGAATACTGGCTGAAGGAATCGGTGAAGGGTCAGCCGGAACTCGAGCGCGCCAGCGAGTTCATTCACTTCGCGTGTACGTCCGAAGACATCAACAATACGTCGCACGGCCTGATGCTGGCCGGTGCGCGTGAGCATGTGATTCTGCCCGCGCTGCGTTCAGTGCATCAGCGCCTGGTTGCGCTTGCGCATGCGCAGGCCGCGCAACCGATGCTGTCGCGCACGCACGGTCAGCCGGCCAGCCCGACCACGCTCGGCAAGGAAATCGCCAACGTCGCGGCGCGGCTCGCGCGTGCGATCGATCGCATCGAGAAGGTCGAACTGCTCGGCAAGATGAACGGCGCGGTCGGCAACTTCAACGCGCATCTGTCCGCGTATCCGGAGTTCGATTGGGAAGCGTTCTCGCGCAAGGTCGTCGAAGAACGGCTGAAGCTGACTTTCAACCCGTACACGATCCAGATCGAGCCGCACGACTATATGGCCGAACTGTTCGATGCCGTTGCGCGCGCGAACACGATTCTGCTCGACCTCGATCGCGACGTGTGGGGCTACATCTCGATCGGCTATTTCAAGCAAAAGACCAAGGCCGGCGAAATCGGTTCGTCGACGATGCCGCACAAGGTCAATCCGATCGACTTCGAAAACTCGGAAGGCAACCTCGGGCTCGCCAATGCGACGCTGCGTCACCTCGCCGACAAGCTGCCGATCTCGCGCTGGCAGCGCGATCTGACCGACTCGACGGTGCTGCGCAATATCGGCGTCGCGTTCGGTTACTCGCTGCTCGCGTATGACGCGTTGATCCGCGGTCTCGACAAGCTCGAAGTGAATCCGCAGCGTCTCGATGAAGATCTGGACAACACGTGGGAAGTGCTGGCGGAGCCGGTGCAGACCGTGATGCGCCGCTACGGCATCGAGAACCCGTACGAGCAGCTGAAGGAACTCACGCGCGGCAAAGGCATTACGCGCGAGGCACTGCAGACGTTTATCAGCGGGTTAAATATCCCGGCCGATGCGAAGGAACGGCTGCTGGCGATGACGCCGGGTTCCTATGTCGGCAAGGCGGTGGAACTGGCGAAGCGGATCGCCTAAGCAGGTGGTAAGAGGCTTATAAGCAAATGCCGTTCGGCGGGGAAGCCGAACGGCATTTTTGTTTTTCGCGGCATACGCGCCCGATCAGCGCGTTTTGAGTTGCTCCAGCACGCTGTCTACAATCTGCTCCGGCGCGAGCTCGATGCTCACCGTGATCGCTTCGTCGTCGCCCGGCTCTTCGAGCGTGTCCAGCTGGCTTTGCAGCAGCGATGGGTCGAAGAAATGCCCGGTGCGCGTATGCAGGCGCTGCTCCAGCACCTCGCGCGTACCCTTCAGGTACACAAACCATACGTCGCGGTCGCCATCGCGCAGAATGTCGCGATACGAACGCTTCAACGATGAGCACGTGAACACCGCCGTTTCGTTGGCGCGCTGCTTCTGCTCGATCGCCGCGCGTATCGCCTTCAGCCACGGCCAGCGGTCGTCGTCGGTCAATGGAATGCCCTTGTGCATCTTGTCCTTGTTGGCGGCGCTGTGAAATGCATCACCGTCGGTGAAACTGCACGCCAGCCGCTGCGCCAGCAGTTCGCCAATCCGGGACTTACCGGCGCCCGACACGCCCATCGCAATCAGAATCATCGAACACTCCTTACACGACCGTCGCCAACGCGAAGGTCAATCCTAAACCGAGCACAGAGATGATCGTTTCGCACAGCGACCATGTCTTGAACGTCTGCCCTACTGTCATTCCAAAGTATTCCTTGATCAGCCAGAAACCGCCGTCGTTGACGTGCGAGAAGATCAGCGAGCCCGCGCCGGTAGCCAGCACCAGCAGCTCGGGCTTGACCGGCAACGCATGCGCGGCGGCGATCGGCGCGACGATGCCGCAGGCGGTCGTCATCGCGACCGTCGCGGAACCTGTCGCGAGGCGAATCAGCGCGGCGACGAGCCAGCCGAACAACAGCGGCGACAGATGCGCCGAGGTGGCCGTTTCGACGATTTCCTTCGAGATGCCGCTGTCCATCAGCACGCGGCCAAAGCCGCCGCCGGCGCCGACGATCAGCGTGATGCCGGCAATCGGCGCCAGACAGTCGCCGCAAAACTTCTGGATCTGCTCGCGATTGAAGCCGCGCTTTGCGCCGAACGTCCAGAAGCTGACCAGCACGGCGATCAGCAGCGCAACGTCGGAGTTGCCGACGAAGTGCAGCAGATCGTTGGCCAAGGTCTTCGGCGCGAACACGAGGTCGGCCCAGCTGCCGATCAGCATCAGAATGACCGGCAGCAGAATCGTGAACAGTGTGATGCCGAAGCTCGGCAGCTCGCGCTTCGTCTTCTCTGTTTTTTCTTCGCTATCGACGAATTGCGCGGCAAGCGGATTATTCTCCGGCAGCTTGATGTGCCGGTGCACCAGCAGCGCGAACAGCGGCCCAGCGACGACCGCAGTCGGCACGCCTACCAGCAAGCCGTACGCAATGGTTCTGCCGATATCCGCGTGATACGCCTGTACCGCGAGCATCGCCGCCGGATGCGGCGGAATCAGTCCGTGCACGACCGACAGGCCGGCGACCATCGGCATGCCGATCAGCAACAGCGACTTACCGGTGCGCTTCGCGACATTGAACGCGATCGGAATCAGCAACACGAAGCCGACTTCAAAAAACACCGGCAAGCCGACGATAATCGCGACGAACATCATCGCCCAGTGGATGTTCTTCTCGCCGAACCAGTCGATCAGCGAAGTGGCGACCCGCTCGGCGCCGCCCGATTCGGCCATCATCTTGCCGAGCATCGTGCCGAGCCCGACGACCACGGCGATATGCCCGAGCGTATTGCCGTTACCCGTTTCGAACGACTTGACGATCGTGCCCATCGGCATGCCGGCCACAAGCCCCAGCAACAGCGACACGATGATCAACACGAGGAACGGATACACCTTGTACCGCGTGATCATCAGAATCAGCAGCGCGATCGCGATGACCGCGTAGACCAGCAGCATGCTGCCGTGGACAGCGCCCATGAAGCCCCTCCTTTTGGTGTTATTGGTTCGACGGCCCAGCAAATTGCACGCCGCGTGCCGCGACGCGGATTCTACTGTTGACGCAGGCCCATGCTCGCATGCTCGATGCAAGCGCGCAGGCATGAACTGAATCGCCGTGAAAACGAAAGAGCCTCGCTTCGCAGCCTTCAGGCTGAATCGGCGAGGCTCCGTGATGCTGAACCAGTCTCGTGCTGGTGTCAGCGGTCAAAACGCATAATCAGTGCGCCACGAGTGCGCTGGCTGCGCGCGCGAGGCGCGTCACTTCGTCCCAGTTCTGCGCGGCGAGCGCGGCCTTCGGCGTCAGCCACGAGCCGCCGACGCACACCACGTTGGGCAACGCGAGGAAGTTCGGCGCCGACTCCGCGGTGATGCCGCCGGTCGGACAGAACTTCAGCGTCGGGAACGGGCCGTGGAATGCCTGCAACATCGGCACGCCGCCGGCCTGCTGCGCGGGGAAGAACTTGACGATTTCATAACCGAGCTCGAGCGCGACGATGATGTCCGATGGCGTCATCACGCCCGGCAGCAGCGGCAAGCCGGCATCCTGCGCGGCTTTGTGCATGTCCTTCGTCAGACCGGGCGACACGCCGAATTGAGCGCCCGCCTTCTTGGCCTGCGCGCAGTGCTCGGGCTTCGTAATCGTGCCGACGCCCACGACGATATCTTCGGCCAGCTGGCTCGCGCGCTCGATCGCCTTCAGGCCCGCCTCGGTGCGCAGCGTGATTTCCAGCACCTTGACGCCGCCCGCATGCAACGCACGCGATACGTTTTCACCCTGCTCGACCGAATCGAATGCCAGGACCGGAATCACCGGGCCGAGCCGCACGATATCGCTTACTTTTTTTGCCGTCATGATCAGACTCCTTACTTGTGTATCGCGTGGCTGGGCTGCGCGTGGGTGCCCTTCGCCGGGTTGTGCGCATGATGTGCGGCATTCGCACCCGCCGCAGCGGTGGCGTGCGTACTCCCACCGTGACTGTGGTCGGCCTCGCCGACCAGCGGACCGAACACCGATGCGCCAAGCTCCGCCGGCGCCGCCGCGGCACGGAACACGCCGAACAGTTCGCGTCCGAAGCCCACTTCGTTCTCCGCCTGGTGATGGCAAACCGCGAGCGGCCGCGCGTCCCATTCGGCCGCATCGATGTCGATGTCGAGCACACCGGCCTCGGCGTCGATGACCAGCGTATCGCCGGTGCGCACCTTGCCGAGCGGGCCTTGCAGCAGCGCTTCAGGCGACACGTGGATAACCGCCGGCACCTTGCCCGATGCGCCCGACATGCGGCCGTCGGTGACCAGCGCTACATGAAAACCTTCATCCTGCAGCACGCCGAGCAACGGCGTCAAACGGTGCAGCTCGGGCATGCCGTTTGCGCGCGCGCCCTGGAAGCGCACCACGGCAACGAAGTCGCGCTTCAGTTCGCCTTTGTCGAAGGCTTCCTGCACCGCTTCCTGCGATTCGAACACGATAGCCGGCGCTTTCACTGCGCGATGCGCGGGCGCCACCGCAGAAATCTTGATCACGCCGCGGCCGAGCTTGCCCTGCATCAGACGCAGGCCGCCATCGGGCTGGAACGGCTCGGCCAACGGCCGCAGCACCGCGGCATCGTGACTGTGCTGCGCGCCGTCCTGCCAGGTCAGCTTGCCGTCGATCAGCTTCGGCTCTTGCGTGTAATGATGCAGGCCCTTGCCGGCCACGGTGTTCACGTCCTCGTGCAGCAGCCCGCCTTCGAGCATGTTGCGGATCAGGAACGCCATGCCGCCCGCTGCGTGGAAATGATTCACGTCGGCCTTGCCGTTCGGATAGATCTTCGCGAGCAGCGGCACCGCTTGCGACAGCGTATCGAAATCGTCCCAGTCGATGATGATGCCGGCGGCACGCGCCATCGCGACGAGGTGCAGCGTGTGATTCGTCGAGCCGCCGGTCGCGAGCAGCGCGGCGATGCCGTTGACGACCGCCTTCTCGTCGACCACGTGGCCGATCGGCGTGTAGTTGCCGCGCTCGACCGTCAGGTCCAATACGCGGCGCGCGGCCTGCGCAGTCAGCGCGTCGCGCAGCGGCGTATGCGGATGCACGAAGGCGGAGCCCGGCAGATGCAGCCCCATCACTTCCATCAGCATCTGGTTGCTGTTGGCCGTGCCGTAGAACGTGCAGGTGCCGTGGCCGTGATACGCGGCGGCTTCGGCTTCAAGCAGCGCGTCGCGGTCGCAGCCGCCGGTCGCGAACGTCTGGCGAATCTTCGCCTTGTCGTCGTTCGACAGGCCGCTCGTCATCGGGCCGGCCGGCACGAAGATGGTCGGCAGGTGGCCGAACTGCAGCGCGCCGATCAGCAGGCCCGGCACGATCTTGTCGCATACGCCGAGGCACAGCGCGGCGTCGAACATGTTGTGCGTCAGCGCGACCGCGGTGCTCATCGCGATCACTTCGCGCGAGAACAGCGACAGTTCCATGCCGGCGTTGCCTTGCGTGATGCCGTCGCACATCGCCGGCACGCCGCCGGCGAATTGCGCGACGCCGCCGTTTTCGCGGGCGGCCGCCTTGATGATGTCCGGGAAAGAAATATACGGCGCGTGTGCGGACAACATCTCGTTGTACGAGGACACGATGCCGATGTTCGGCTGGCGGATCGCTTTGATCGCCAGTTTGTCGTTGCCTTCGAGGCCGGCGAAGCCGTGCGCGAGATTCGCGCAGGACAGCGCGCCGCGCGCCGGGAACTTGCCCTGCGCCTGATCGATGCGCGCCAGATAGGCTTCACGAGTGGGTTTGCTGCGCTCGATCACGCGCCGCGTGACGTTCATCAGTTGCGAATGCGGGGAAACCATCGATGCTCCTTCTGCGCCGGGTGGCGGTTGCGCGCGTGGCGCCGGATTCGGTATCGCGGGGAACACGGCTGCTGAGCCGTGCACCGGATATTAGTAGAAAAACTACATCCAATCAATGTGGCAGTTGCTGAAATGGGTAGCCCAAGTGATTCGCAGAGAACCGCACCAGTACTCGCTTTGACGCGGGCAGCCGTGTATTAGGGAAATCACCTACGTGCCGATATGTAGTTTTTGTACCTATCCTGCTAATCAGCTATAGTCCATCCGTTTCTTCAGCATAGTGCGAGTTCTCCGATGATGTTGTCCCAGGTAGAAGCGATGCGCGACCAGCTTCGTCCGTCCGAACGCAAGCTCGCCGACTATGTGATCGAAGCGCCGCGCGAGGTGCTGGATCTGTCGATGACCGAAGTCGCGGCGCGCGCTGGCGTAAGTCAGCCGACCATCGCGCGCTTTTGCCACGCGCTCGGCTTTTCGGGTTTTCGCGAGTTCAAGATTCGTCTTGCACAGGCGATTGCAGGAGACGTGCCCGCCGTTTATCGCGACGTGCGACCCGACGAACCGGCGCCCGGCGTCGCGGCAAAAGTGCTCGATCGCACCATCGGCGCGCTGATCCAGGTGCGCAACAACCTTTCGACGGATAGCGTCGCGGCGGCGATCGAATTGCTTGCGCATGCGCGGCGTATCGAGTTTTACGGTGCGGGCGGGTCGGGCGTGGCCGCGCTCGATATGCAGCACAAGTTTTTCCGGCTCGGCATGCCGAGCGTCGCGTATTCGGACCCGCACACGTTTCTGATGTCGGCTACGCTGCTCGGCAAAGGCGATGTGGTGGTGGCGATTTCGAACACCGGCCGCACCCGCGATATCGTCGATGCGGCAAAGTCGGCGCTCGCGGCCGGCGCGAAGGTGATTGCGCTGACGCACGGCAATTCGCCGCTCGCGCGCATCGCATCGATCGGGCTGTTCGCCAACGTGGATGAAGACACCGATATTTTTTCGCCGATGACGTCGCGCACGTCTCATCTGGCGATCGGCGACATTCTTGCGGTGGGCGTCGCACTGCAACGCGGACCGGAGCTGGCGGAGAAGATGGCCGGCGCAAAGGATCTGATTACGCGCAGACGCATCGGCGCCGATGAATAAGCACGAAGGTGCGCGCACGGGTGCTGTAAACGAAAAAATGGGCTCCCGAAGGAGCCCATTCTGCTTGCTGCGTGAAGCGATCTGAGTCAAACCTCAACTCGCAGTCGAGCGGCCTTGCTGCACCGCTCTCCCGCTCATCGCCTTGCGCTTACCACTGGTACGAAGCGCCCGCACCGACGGTGGTGCCGTTACCCGGCGCCATGCCCGCACCGAGCTTGGCCTTCAGGTTCTGCGTGATGCGCACCGAAGCACCCAGCGCGACAGCCTGGTAGCCCTTGTAGTTGGCGGTGCCGACACCGACCGCGATCGTCTTGCCTTGATCGACGTCCGGAATCATCGTCAGTGCCGTTGCCGCTGCGATACCGCCGTAGGCGTTCTTCGCGACAGTGTTCACTTGCGACTGCATCGAGTTGATGCGCTGGTCCGTGTAGTCCTTGGCAGACATACCGCTCGGCAGATCGCCAACACGTGCATCCGTGTAGCCGTTCGCACCCGCCACCGCCTCGTTCAACTGGCCGACGTTGACTGCATCGGTCGCTTCGGTGCCGGCCGCGACGTTGGTGATCTTGTTGCCACCTGCGTCGTTGTTCCAGCTGCTGCCGCCACCGCTGATGTTGGTCACCTGGCCTTCGACCACCGTCACGCGGTTATCGAGGTTGGTCACCTGACCTTGCAGAGCCGACAGCTGACCGAAGTTCACCGCGTCGTACTGGTTCTTGCCGTCCGCGACGTTGGTCAACGTCACAGGAGCCGTCATCGTACCGCCCGCCAGACCGCCCAGCGTGATCGAGTCGTGCTTCGACGAGTCGTACATCACTGCATCGCCGATATGATCGAAGTTGTAGTTGATGTCATCGATCCGCTTGTTCGTCGCGAACAGCTGCGAACCGTTCACGGCGTCGGTGCTGGATGCCGACAATTCACCCGCCGCCACGTTGTGCAGCGCCACCGGAGCCGTGGCTCCCTTGCCGCCGAACGTCACGGCGTCCTTCGCCTTGCTGTCGTACACCACGGCAAGCGATTCGCCCGTCGTGCCGTCGATCACACCGCCGTCAACCAGCGTGTTCTTGATGTTGGTGATGTCACCGGTGTTCTGCGTGACACGTCCATCAATATTCGTGATCGCATCGCCGACCGTATGAACCGTCGTCGAGCCTTCGTTCAGCGCGTACGTCGGAGCCGTGATCGTGCCGTCGCCGTTCACCGTCGAGCCACCGCCCAGCGCTGCCGCCGTGCTGTTCGCGACGTTGTACAGCTGCGAACCGTTGACCGCGTCCATGCTGGTGGCGTTGACCGCGCCGGCCTTCACGTTGGCGATCGTCGTGCCGCCCGTGCCGCCGAGCGAGATCGTGCCCTTCGACGCATCGTCGTACGAGACGAACGAGTTCGTCACGTTGCCCGACGTATCGACGTTCAGGCCCGCCGCCTTCAGCTGCGCAACGTTCACTGCGTCCTTGTCGGCTGAACCGGCGTTCACGTTCGACAGGATCGTGCCGTTCGCGCCGTTGAACGTGACGCGATCGTGCGCCGACGTGTCGTACTTGATGCCGTCGACCGAGCCGGTTGCCGACTGCGCGTCCACCGCGGCGAGGGCCGAACCGACGTCGCTATACGTATTGCCTGCGACGTTGTAGCTCGGCTTCTTCACCGTGCCGTCCGCGTTCACCGACGAACCGCCGCCGAGCGCCGCCGCCGTGCTGCTAGCGGTGTTGTACAGCTGCGAACCGTTGATCGCGTCCGTGCTGGTCGAGCCAACCGCGCCCGCCTTCACGTTCGTGATGGTGGTGCCGTTCGCGCCGCCTGCCAGCGTGACCTTGTCGTGCGCCGACGAATCGTACTTCACTGCGTCCGCAAGCTGACCGTTGATGGTCGTGACCTGCGTGTTCAGCGTCGTGATGTCGCCGGTGTTCTGCGCGACGTTCTGGTTCGTCGTGTACAGCTGCGAGCCGTTGACCGCCTCCGTGCTGGTGGCGCTCAGGTCGCCTGCCTTCACGTTCCTGATCGTCGTGCCGGTGGCACCGCCTGCCAGCGTGATCGCGCCCTTCGTCGAGTCGTCGTAAGCGACGAACGCGTTCGTCACATTGCCCGACGTATCGATGTTCAGGCCCGCCGACTTCAGCTGGGCGAGGTTCACCGCGTCCGTGTCGGCCGTGCCGGCCTTCACGTTCGACAGCGTCGTGCCTTGCGCGCCGCTGAAGGTCACCTTGTCGTGCGCCGACGTGTCGTACTTGATACCGTCGACCGAACCGGTGGCGGCTTGCGCGTCCACCGCGGCCAGTGCCGAACCGACGTCGCTATACGTATTGCCTGCGACGTTGTAGCTCGGCTTCTTCACCGTGCCGTCCGCGTTCACCGACGAACCGCCGCCCAGCGCTGCCGCCGTGCTGTTCGCGACGTTGTACAGCTGCGAACCGTTGATCGCGTCCGTGCTGGTCGAGCCGACCGCGCCCGCCGTTACGTTGGTGATCTTCGTGCCG
>Ga0310813_10001019_pt1 | contig 16992 bp, 20 predicted proteins | sample YN3metagenome_FD_203086 | JGI IMG/M metagenome (GOLD analysis project Ga0310813, IMG submission 203086) | Soil microbial communities from experimental microcosm in Duke University, North Carolina, United States - YN3 | ecosystem: Engineered > Artificial ecosystem > Soil microcosm > Unclassified...
CGATACGACTGACTTCGCCATCTACGCGCAGCGTCGGCACGATGCGATCGTCGGTCTCTTCGCTGATTTCCAGAAGGCAGAGCGACTAATGCATCTGCCAACCAAGTTTGAGCTGACAGATCAATCTGTGGCGGAGATTCTGAGACCGCGCGCAGGGCGGGCAATCAGGCTCGTGCGAGACTCGTACTACAGGCACGTGCTGTACCTGCCGCCGGAACTCGAGGGGATTGCGACGCTAACGCGCCACGCATTCCTCACCATCTACATCGGCTTGACTCTCCGTCCTGACCGGGTGCAGGGGAAGGAGGAGCGCGACGAGGCGCTGGCGCGCTTGCGGGCGCGCCTTACGTCATTCCAAAACGCCGCGAGAGCAGAACTCTCGCGCGCACGAAACCCATTAAGCCCGCCCGACCCATACCAGAAACCGTACCAACTAGCAGCGACAAACGATGAAAGACCGACAGTGTAAGTGACTGTCGGTCTTTCCGTTGACTCTTTATCGGGACGGCGGGATTTGAACCCGCGACCCCCTGAACCCCATTCAGGTGCGCTACCGGACTGCGCTACGTCCCGTCCGCCACCTGACACAGTCAGACGGACAGAAGAACAAGTCTAGTCGCCGCCACCCCTTCTCACAATCGGCGCACCGCCACAGCGGTCGCCGGTCACGGCTTGTGCTTCATCCCATCCATTCCGCCGGCGTGGTGCTCTCCGCGTTGAAACGCTATGAACTCGTGAATGGCCGCGACGGCCGCCGAGTCTTTGGTCGTGATCACCACCTCTCCACCGCGCGGCAGATCGTGCGGCTCGTAGCGGATCGACGCACGCTTCGCTCGCATCACCTTCGTGCCCGGCACGTCCTGCATATGCACGAAACCCGGCGTCGTGAAGTCACCCGCCGCGAACGACTTCGCGATCTCGCGCATGTGCGCGCGGATCTGCGCGACGCCCGCGGCGTCGATCGTGTCTCGTTGCAGCTCGATGCGACCACCAGTCGGCGTTGCGTCGAACTTGTGCGTCGACGTGTACTGGTCGACCCCCATCGCTTTCTTGCCGCGGTTCTGCATCGCGGCAAACGACGTGTCCGACGGTTTGCTGCGTTTTGTGGCCTGAGCCTGAGCGATCGCCGCGCTGACCGGCAGCGCGAGGGCGAGGGATAGTTGTACCAGTCGCATCCATTTCATTGTGAGACACATTCTCGGTCGTTGGCTCAAGAACAGCAGTCCGGTCCGCAGCACGACGCGCTCGGAAGCGCGCGCACTTTCGTTCCAAGCTTTACGGGCTTCGTGGCGCGGATGAACGCGCTCATGAACTTCCCTTCGATCTGCTCGGCAAAGGTGGTCGGATCCAATCCACTCCCGGCGAGGAACGCGGCGGCATCGGAGGCGGCGTAGACCCGCGTCGGCTCGACCTCGATCCGACGGAAGCCGGCGTCGGCGAGCAGGTCGCGATACTCCATTTCCTCGAGAGCGCCGGCGACGCAGCCGATCCACAGCTCCATATTTCGTCGCACCTGTTCAGGCACCTCGCCGCGAACGACGACGTCCGAGACGGCGAACCGTCCGCCGGGACGCAGCACGCGAAACGCTTCGCGCAGCACGCGCTCTTTGTCGGCCGAGAGGTTGATGACACAATTCGAAATGATGACGTCGACGGAATTGTCGGGGAGTGGGATATTCTCGATCTCACCTTTCAGGAATTCCACGTTCGTCGCGCCGGCTCGTCGCTTGTTCTCGTTGGCGAGTGCCAGCATATCGTCCGTCATGTCGAGACCGTATGCCTTTCCGCTCAACCCGACACGTTTGGCGGAGAGGAGGACGTCGATCCCGCCGCCGGACCCGAGATCGAGAACCGTCTCTCCCTCGTGCAATTCCGCGAGGGCGGTCGGGTTACCGCAACCCAGTGACGCGAGCAGCGCTTCGGCCGGCACGCCGGCTTTTTGCCCATCGTCGTATAGGTCCGAGGTGATCGGATCCCAGGCCTCGGTTGTCCCGCCGCAGCAGCCGCTCGAACCGCAGCACTCGGCGGCCACGTTGCCTTCGATGACGCGCTGCGCCGCCTGTCCGTACTTCTCGCGGACAGAGGCTTTGAGATCGAGCGCGCTTCCACTTTCAATCGTCATCCGCGTCACTCCTTCGATTCAATCGAGTTTTCTTGATGATTAAGAGACAAAAAAAGTCAGTCGCACGATGAGGCGCGCACCGACAGTCGGCGATTCAACTTGAGACCATCCAAAATGCCGCGCGCTTCGGTGAGCGCGTCTGGATTCAGCGAGTAGTAGTTCCACCGCCCTTCCCGCCGCCCCGAGATGATGCCGGCGTCGGAGAGCGTCTTCAGATGCCACGACAATCGCGACTGCGCGAGATCGAGCTCCGACATCAGGTCGCATACGCACCGCTCGCCGTCGACCAACATCGTCACGACGTCCACCCGAATCGGATCGGCGAGGGCGTGGAACAGTTCGGCGGCACGGGTCGAGTCAACGCGGGTTGCTGTGGTCACAAGAGAGAACATAACGAGTTTTCTTGATGGATGCAAGACAATGCCAACCCACAGACTCAGTCTTGGTGCATCGTCGGAAGCATCCGGTCCATCGCACGCGCTCGGGCTCGCGCGTCGGCCATGTCGAACGTTCGCCACAGGTTGACCACGAACCCGAGCGCGCCGAGAGCGAAGAGCGTCCCGCCAGTCGCCGTGATCCACGCCGAGCGCGCGCCGATACTCGGCTGCGCCACGAAACCCGCCACCATTCCCGCGAGCCCGACGTTCGCGAGCCACCAGTGCGCGACCGCCAGCTTACGACTCCATAAGCCATGACCGAACAGTCGCGGCAACAGCTGATAGCCGACACCGAACACCATCATCGTGAGAAACCCGACGACATTCATGTGCGCGTGCGCCGGGCGATAGATGACCCACGGCGGGTGAATCGCCATCGCGATCCCCAGCAGGACGCCGAGCGCGAACCAGGCAAGACTGGCTCGGATGAAGGCTTTGACGAACCATTCCATGATGTGAATCTGGCGGCGTCAGGCAGTTGCCGTTACCGCCGCAGCTGCAACGAGAGCAGCCGAGGAATCGCCGGCGACGCGGCGCCCGTCTCTGTCCACTCGTCGAGGCGCTGAATGCTCAGTCCGGACGCGATCGCGGCATTCACGTACTCGGCGATCGTGTGCTGGAAAGCCGGAGCGAACACGACCTCACCAGACCACTCGTCGGTGAAGTGCGCTTGGCCGCCGCGTAGTTGCCGGTAGGGATGAAGCTCGCAGGAGTACATCACGCCGCCCGGCCGAAGCACGCGCGCCGCTTCGGCGAAAATCGGCGCGACGTTCGATACGTGTTCGAGGATCAGATTGCCGATCACCAAATCGACCGACGCGTCGTCGACCGGCCATCGCTCGCGTATGTCGTGCTGGACGAGCGTGACACGCTCCGACGGTACGCGGCCGCGCGCCACATCGAGCATGCCGGGCGAAAAATCCATTGCAACCACTCGCCGTGCGCGCGCAGCGAGCCATCGCGTGTTCTTCCCCGTGCCGCAGCCGACCTCGAGGACGTCGCGGCCGTCGATGGCGAGCGACGATTGCCGAAGCACGTCGGCGTCCAGGTCGCGCGTCGTATTCGCGTCGGTGTCGTAGGTTCGCGCCCACCGATCGTACGCGCGCGCAATCTCGGCGCCGGCGTCGGCGGGTCGCGACTCAGTCGAATCGTTCGAGTCGCTCACGCGCTACAAGCTAGCGCGTGACACTCGAAGTCGCGTCAGGCGCCGACGCGCCAGCTATCGCTCGGAGCGAACAGCCGCTTGAGAACCCACCCGAGGATCAGCAGCGGTACCAGCACCACGATCGCAATCTTGATCGCGACCACGCCGACGGAGACGAATGCCATCAGCACGCCGAACACGGCGCCGAGCAGACCGGCCACGACGGCGAAGATGATCAGGAACGGAAGACCAACGAGGAACAGCACGAGAAGTACCGGCAAAGCCAGCGCACCGAGGACCGCGATGATCGGAAGCCCGATCATCGCGAGCAGGATTCCCACCGGAATGAGAATCAGCAGCGCGAACGCTCCGAAGAACAGCGCACGCAAGAAACCGAACATGGATATTGCTCCTTGGCGTCAACTAGGCCGGATCGACGCCCCCGAGGGGATCGCCCTGCGGCGGTGGCGGCTCAGAGGGACGCGGCGGCGGCGGCGGCGGCGGCGTGCTCTCGCCCGACGAACCCCCGTTCTTGCCGCGACGGAAAATCCACGAGAACAGCTTGAACGTCAGCCAGATCGGAAGCACGACGAAGATGCCGATCTTGAGCGCGGCGATTCCGATCGTCACGACCAGGCTGAGGATGCCCATGATCGCCCCGCCGGCCAGGAAGACGAGAAAAATCGGGAGGCCGAACAGGAAGAGCAGGATGAGCAGCGGGATCGCGATGATCGAGAGCACCGCGAGCAGCGGCAACCCGATCGCCTTGAGCAGCATTACGATCGGAATGAGAAACGCGAGGCCGCCGAGCTTGAAGAGCCACCGAATGGCCGCCAGCCGCAACACCAACCAACGAATCGCCGACCACATAGCTTGGTCCCCGCGTTGTAAACGTGTCTTGCTTCAGTACGGGGGGGCGGTTCCGGCGGTTTCGCGCCCAGTTGCCGTTGCTACGGCCCGACCAGCTTTCCGACGTAGAAGTCGCCGAATTCCGCGTACTTCGCGCTCACCTCGTCGAAGCGCATATCGGTGACGAGCTTCTTGAAGTCGAGGGGATCCTTGGCGAACAGCGTTACGCCCCACTCCCAGGCGTCGAGCCCGATGGCGCCGGTGATGATCTGGAGCACGCGACCAGCATAGCGACGTCCCGTCAAACCGTGGGTGTGCATGAGGCGGCTGCGCTCGTCGAGCGAGAGTTGGTACCAGTTCTGGCCCGCTTCTCTCCGCTTGGACATGGGATAGAAGCAGACATAAGGCATGTCCGGGGGCAGCGGAGGGAACAGCCTTCGTTGAACGTGCGGGCTCTCCCGCTCGGCCGCCGCTCGTTGCGTCAGCTCGGCGGCGTAAGTCGCGTCACCGACACTTCCGCCGCGTGCCGCGGCGTCGCGCGCGAGCTGCGCGGTGAGGTGATAGAGCCCTGCTTCGGTGACGCTGAGGAACGAATACGTCAGCGTAAGCTCGAATGCGCAGGCCACCTGCCGCATGCCGGCTTGCACACTCGCGATCTCGTCGAGCGTTGGCCGAAAGTGAACGGCGATGATGTCACCGCCCTTCGAGCCGACCAGCTGCGCCAAGGCCGACCAACCAGCTGCCGGGCTTTCGAGAACTTGAGCTGACCTCTCTCGGATGCTGCGAACGTCCGCTTCTTTGGACGGCGGAGCCGAGAACACCTGATGGAGGGCGTACCATCCCTCGAGGGTCTCTGGAGGATGCGCCAGGGGCGCGATTTCCGGGGTCATGCGCGGAAACTAAAGCCTCGCACCGCGGGTTGGTGCGGCATTCACCTTGCCATTAGTCGGAGTGCGGATGTGATGGCTATTTGATGCACCGCAGGAGCGGATATGTCGGAACAGACGATGGGGCGGACCTCTCTGAGAGGGACCGGCGGAATGGACGGAGGCGGGCGGCGGCGTCAGTTGCGAGCGCTCTTGCTGTCGGCGGCTGATACGGCTCGCCAAGTGAGACGGGTCGCGCTGGATGGCCAAGCGGACGGGCGGCGGATGGGCCGAGCGGTCCGCGATCGAATTTCGATGCTTTTGAGCGCCGCGGGCTGACTCGCGGCGCTTTTCACGTCAGCGGCGCCGCTCGGCAAATTGGTCCGGGCTGGCGAACAAACGATGCACCGGCTTGGCTTGGGAGCAGTAGGTCTCTAGCTGCTCGTCGGTGCACTGTTCCCAACCGTCGGGAATCGGCGTCAAGCGACGGCGATCGACGCCGCGCTCGAAGCACAACCAGCCTTCGTGCGCCTGACTGGCGAGCATCGACTGCCCGCCGATCGTCAAGCGCCGATCGTTTTCCCCACGCCGATCAGTGAACGAGTCACTGGTCTCCGCGGACCGACGGTCGCGGAGCCGCCTCTCAGTGTCGCGAGGAACGACGTCGAACGCGCTCCACTCGCGACCCAGGGAATCGACGAATGTCCGCAAGCCCATTCTCCCTCCCTCCTTCGGCTAACCGATCTGTGCCGGCAAGCGAGCCCAGCACGTGGCGCCTAAATCAGTGCGCAGGCTTAATGCCAGTCAGCTGACCCCGGCTAATCAACCGTCCGGACGGGAAAACGCAAATGGGCCGAACTACTCAGGCGGCCTGTACTTAGGATGCTTGGCGGTCCATTTGAAGCGGAAATAGGCTCCGGCGGCGACGACGATCCCGATGCCGATGATACCCAGCTTCTCGGCGTCCAGGATGTCGACGGGAGAGTCGTCGAGGTGCTGATCGGTAAGCGTACCGTGAATGACGAGGAGCAGCGCGACGAGGTAGGTCAGGTAGTGCAATGGCTTCCAACGATGACGGCCGATCTCCGCACGGTAAATGGACGTGACGACGGTGAAAGCGAGGAGGTAGAGGGCAATGGCGCCGAGGAGGTTGATCGTCGGCTGCTCGGGCGAGGAGATCGGGAGAGCGATGTCGAAGAGGGTGAATCGCTTTTTGTCGAGGAAAAGCAGCGGGATGGGGTGCGCCGCGGAAAGGGCCAGGGCCACGTAGGCCGTCCAGTTGTGGAGCTTGAGCAGGTTGATGCGCCGGTGTGGCCACCGCTTCCATGGATTGTACCGGGCAGCCATGAGCAGTCCGAGAAGCACGTTGACTCCGAGCAGGTAGACTGCCGCGAGTCCGAAGTACGTGGTCAGGTCCTTTGCGTCCATGCGCTGTCTACGATTAGTCCGGGTTGACCGTTCGCCGCCGAGGGGGCCGATCCGGCATGGCTGGTGCAATGGCGACGGGCACCCGAACGGAACGACATGGTGAAAGGAACGATAGCAGCCCGAGTGGCCGCCCTATGCCTGGCCGCGCGGTTCGTCGCGGCGCAATCACCCGACAGCTCGTCGACGCAGAAGACTTTTTTCGTGCCCCGCGACGGCGTCATCGCCGCCGGCTTTCTGGTCGCGAGCGCGGGCTTGAGCATCTTCGACGCCCGCATCGCGCGCTGGTTTACGGACACCACCCAGGCACATGTGCGAGAAGGAAAGGATCTCGCCAACAACTTGACGCACATCAACGAGACGACGCTCACGGTCGGAGGGCTCATCGTCTACGGCGTCGCGAGAATCTCGAAGGCAAAAAACGTTGCCGACGTCGCCTTCCACGTGGCGGAATCTGTGGCCGCGGCGAGCCTCACCGCGCAGGTGATTCGCGGTCCACTGGGCCGGACTCGCCCGGACAGTACTCATCCGCCCTATGACGATCAATACGACTTCAACTTCATGAAAGGCTTCACGCATTTCGACAAGCGTGCCTTCCCCTCGATCCATTCGTCTTCCGGTTTCGCCGCCGCCTCGGCGTTGACGGCCGAGATCAAATGGCGCGATCCGAGCGCCGTGTGGTTCGTCGCCGTTCCCGCGTACGCCCTCGCTCTCACGCCCGGGCTGTCGCGAATGTACCTCGGAAAGCATTGGGCCAGCGACATCCTTTCCGGCGCGTTTCTCGGAACGTTCTACGGCTGGCGCATCGTCGACTACTCGCACGAACATCCCACGACGCCGATCGATCGAATTTTTCTCGGCTCGGTCAAGCACGCGCGAATCTCGGCGGACCGCGGCGGCCTGACCCTGTCGTGGACTGCGTCGTTCTGAGCGCTGACGGACGTCGTCAGCGCCCTGCCCCGGCCTCGTGCCCCACGAGTGCCTCGATGGCGCGCTTGAGCAGCGGCATCATCGCCTCGATCTGCTCCACCGACACGACGCCGATCGATAGCCGGAACCAGCCGTTGTCGCCGGGCGCGCCAAAAGCGCCGAAGGGGACCGCGGCGAGACCCGCCGCGTTGAGCAGATAGCCGCGGACGTCGTCGTCGGTGCGCAGGACGTCGCCGCTGGGAGTTTGCATCCCGTGCAGCGCAAAGCGCGCGCTCACATAGATGGCCCCCTGGGGACGCACGCACTCGACCGGCAGACCCTGATCGCGGAGAGTTTCGAGTCCGTCGTGGACGGCGTCGAGTCGGCGCGACGTTTCGCGACGCATCGTCGCGATATACGCGTCGACCGCCGCGTCGTCGGCCATGAATTTCGCCGTCGCGACTTGCTCAGGTCGCGGCGCCCACGCGCCGACGTGGCCGATGATGTCGTTCATCGGCTTGATGATGTCGGCCGGGCCTACGGCCCAACCCACACGGAGTCCGGTCGATGCAAATGCTTTCGAGATGGCGTCGACGGCGACGGTGTATGACGCGACCTCGGGTACGAGCGCCACCGGATTCACGTGATCGACGCCGGCGGTCGTCAGCATCCAGTACACCTGATCGTAGAGCAGGTATAGCGGCCGATCTTTTCCGGCGCGGCGCTCGTTCTCTTCGACGACCAGCAGGCAGATGTCGCGCAGGGTGTCGGCGTCGAACACCGTGCCGGTCGGGTTCACCGGCGAGCACAGGGCGAGCAAGCGAGCGTCGCGGACGAACGGCCGCAGCATGCTCGCCGTCGGGAGGAAGTTCGTGCTCGCGTCGCATTCGACGAGGACCGGCCGCGCGCCGACGATCTGCGTGTAGTGATCGTTGTTCCACGACGGGACCGGGAACACGACCTCGTCGCCCGCGTCGACCAGCGCGCGGTACACGGCGTAGATCGCGGGACGGGCACCCGACGCCACGAGCACCGACTCGAGCGGGAATTGGAGACCGAGACGGCGATGATAGAACTCTCGAATCACCTGGCGCAGCGATTCCAGGCCAATCGGCGGCGGATAGGTCGATTCGCCGGCGCGAAGCGCGTCGACGATCGCGTCCTCGAGCGCTTTCGGGATTGGGAATTGCTTGGAGCTGAAGTCGCCGACCGTCAGATCGAGCAGGGGTTTTCCGGTCTTGGCGAGGGCGCGGACTTCGCCCGCGATGCGAAGGATGGCGGAGCCGTGCAGGTTGGCGGCGAGCCGCGAGACGCGCGTGTTGGTCATACGTACAAATTCGCCGCGCAGGCCGATCAGCGGTAGGTCGCTCGGCTCCTCGGGCGGCCGGCGACGCGGATGCATGTTCATCGCGATACAAGTCACAAAACGCTGGTCCGCTGCTTGCCTTTTGACGGGCGAGTCGACGGTTCGTTGAGGTCGGCTCACGGGTCGCTTACAACGCGGAGACCGACCGGCCAAAAGTGCGCCGACGGGAAACCAGCCATGAGCGCGAGCGAACGACCAGAGTCCCAGGATGGTGAGACCGGCACGAGCGCCGAGCGAATGCGAGTGGCCATTCGGGCAGTGCTGGACGGCCACGGCACGACGGAAGACCTGCACGCCGCGGCGTGTCAGCTGGTGACCGAGCTTCGAGCCGCGAACGAACCGCCGGAACAGGCGCTGGTGCGAATCAAGCAAACGCTCGCCGACGCAGGCTTGCGGCCAAGCTACGCTTCAGACGGTGACGGTTCGCGCGGGCTGGAGGGCACGATCTACCGAGACATCATCGCCTGGAGCATACGGCAGTACTACGGCGCGACGTCGTGAAATTGAACGGCCGTCTCGCGCTCGAGCGCCCAGCGTAAGCCCCAGGCATCCTCGAACAGAATCAGCGGATTGCCTTTGGCGTCGTAGAGCAGCATCCGCCCGCGGTCGCGGGCGACGCGCTCGATCTCGGCCGCCGGTCCGGTCACCCATCGCGGATAACGCGCCGAGATGCGCTCGATCCGGCACGCGGCGCCGTACTCGTGTTCCAGACGATGCAGCATGACGTCGAACTGCAACATGCCGACGGCACCGACGATCGGCGTGGGGCCGGTCGTCTCCGAGCCGGACGTGTAGAAGACCTGCGCCGCCCCCTCCTCGGTGAGCTGACGGAGGCCGGTGTCGAGCTGTTTGCGCTTCATCGGTTCACCGAGGATGATGCGCGCGAAGTGTTCGGGCGCGAAGCGTGGTATGCCGCTGAACTCGAGCTCGGCGCCGTCGGTGAGCGTGTCGCCGATCCGCAGGCCGCCGCGATCCATCACGCCGATCACGTCGCCGGGCCAAGCCTCTTCGACCGCGGTCCGCTCGCGCGCCAGGAATTGCTGTGGCGACGGGAGGCGGAGCGCCTTCCCCGTCCGCACCTGCTTTACTTGCATCCCCGCTTCGAAATGGCCCGAGCAAACGCGGACGAAGGCGACGCGATCGCGATGCCGCGCGTCCATGTTCGCCTGGATCTTGAACACGAAGCCGGTGAACCGCTCGTCGGTCGGTTCGACGACGCCGGCGGTCGATTCGCGCGACACGGGCGACGGCGCGAGCTCGAGGAATTCCTTGAGGAAAGGCTCGACGCCGAAGTTGGTGAGGGCGCTGCCGAAGAACACCGGGGACAATTCCCCGTCGAGGACGGCCTGGTGGTCAAACGGGTGGCCCGCTTCGTCGAGTAGGGCGAGATCCGCCAGCAACCGTTCATGCGACTCGGCTCCAATGAGGTCGCGCAACCTTTGGTCGTGCGGATCGATCGTCTGCGCTTCGGCGCGCGTCGCGCCGTGATCTTCGCTTCGGTCGAACAGGAACACGACCCGGCGCCGCCGGTCATACACGCCGGCGAATGCCGCGTCGTTGAAGATCGGCCAGGTCACCGGGTGGCAAGCGATGCCAAGGTCCGACTCGACGTCGCCGATCAGGGCGAGCGGATCGACGCCGACACGGTCGCACTTGTTGACGAAGGTGAAGATCGGCGTGCGCCGGCGTTTGCAGACGCTGAACAGCTGCCGCGTGCGATCTTCGACGCCCTTGCGGTTGTCGAGAAGCATGACGGCGCTGTCGGCGGCAACGAGCGTGCGGTAGGTATCTTCGGAAAAATCTTCGTGACCCGGGGTGTCGAGCAGGTTGATGTGATAGCCGTCGTACTGGAACTGCATCACGCTCGACGTGACCGAGATGCCGCGTTCCTGCTCCAGCTTCATCCAGTCGGACGCCGCGTGGCGCGCGGCGCGACGCGACTTGACGGAGCCGGCCAAGTGAATGGCGCCGCCGTACAGCAACAGCTTTTCCGTGAGCGTGGTCTTGCCCGCGTCCGGATGGCTGATGATGGCGAAGGTGCGCCGGGTGCGAACGGCGTCGGCGAGGCGGGTCTCGAGATCCTGCGACAACGGAACGGCCTAGATTGAGGGAGTAGAATGCAACGAAGGCCCGACCCCGCGGGATCGAGCCTGTGAACTTCCGTGTGTAAGTTAATGGGTTTCCCTACTTGAAGGAGCGCCATCGGTGACGCCGTGGGTACGACGTCTGGTCGTCGCGAACATCATCGTCTTTTTTCTACAGCAGACGGTCGCCGGCGTGACGAACGCGCTGGCGTTCGTTCCGGCGTATACCTTCGTGCGGCCGTGGACGCTCGTGACGTATATGTTCGTCCACGCGAACATCACGCACATTCTGTTCAACATGCTGGCGCTGTATTTCTTCGGGCCACGTGTCGAAGAGCGGCTCGGCGAGAGGCGGTTCATCACCCTGTACATGATCAGCGGCATCTCGGGCGCGGTGCTTTCGCTGATCTTCGCTCCGTTCTCACCGATCATCGGCGCGTCGGGCGCGGTGTTCGGCGTCATGCTCGCGTTCGCGCTCTTCTGGCCGACGGCGCTGATTTACATCATGGGCATCCTGCCCCTTCAGGCGCGCGTCGCCGTCTTGCTGATGGCGGGGATCTCGCTGTGGAGCGGTCTAAGTGGATCGCGCACCGGCGTGGCGGACTTCGCCCACCTCGGCGGCTTCGTCGGCGGCTTCCTGTACTTGAAGTGGCTCGACATGCGACAGGGCACGAAACGCTTCCGTGCCAAGGTCACGGCGACGGTCCCGCGCGACACGCTGTCGAACTGGAAGCACGTCGACCCGAAGTCGGTCCACGAAGTGAACCGCGACGAGGTAAATCGCATCCTCGACAAGATCAGCGCGAAAGGACTCGGCAGTTTGACGCCCGAGGAGCGCTTATTCCTGTCGAACTTCGTCCCGCCGGACGATCGCGTTCCGCCGCCGACATAGTCCGTCTCGAGGCAGCTCGATGGCTCGATGGTTCCTAGATCGCGACCACGCTGCCATCCAGGACTTCGGACGCACTAACGATTAGATACGGGACAACTGACAGAATTATTCAGGACAACCAACAGGAGAACTGCTGAAGACAAAATGAACAACTTCGTGTTTGTTGTCCTGTGCCGTTCTCCGAGGTCGTCCCGTATCCAATCGTTATGACGTCCAAGGCGCGCCGCCGAGTCGCCGAGTCGCCGAGCTGCCAAACGAAACGGCCCTGCCCGAGCGTTCGGGCAGGGCCGTTTCTTCTTCCTAGGTCTTACCGAGAAGCCGACCGTTCGAAGAGTGCAGTCACTCGCCTTACGGCGTCTTCTCGTCGGGCGTGGTGAGCGCCACCGACTGCGTTCCGGCGGTCTCGATCACGAACACGACGCGGCGATTGAGCTCGGCGCCCGGCTGGTCGCCCCACGCCTTCGGCGTGACGAGGCGCGTCTTGCCGTAGCCGATCGTCTCGAGCTGGTTCGTCGTCAGGCCGCCCTGCGCCGTGAGGTAGTCACGGACCGCATCGGCGCGCTTCTTCGACAGGTTGAGGTTGTAGTGCGTCGAACCGGCGGGATCAGCGAAGCCTTCCACCGTGACCTTGGACGTCGGGTAGTACTTCTGGACGACGTGGGCGAAGCGCGTGAGCTGCGTGTAGTCTTGCTGACGCACGGTCGCGTCGTTGAACGCAAAGTTCACCGGCATCGCGAACTTCAGACCATCTTCCATCGCCGTGATCTTGGCGCCAAACTCCGTACGCAGCGACTGCAGCTCGGTGCGGAGCGCCTGGATGTCGCCGCGAACCATGCCGAGGTCGGTACGGAGCGAGCTGTCGGTCGCCATACGCTCCGAGCGCTCGCTGGCAAGGGCTTGCTGGTTGGCAGCGGCCGCCGCGGCCGCTTCCTCACGGGCGCGCTTGACCGAGCCGGTCGTCGCGCAAGCGCTGAGCAGTGCCGCGGTGCACGCGAGCATCATTCCGCTGTGAAGGCGCATCGTTCTTATCTCCTCTGGTGTGGTGAACGGTCGGTGTTTGAGCATGCCCTGGTGCAAGAAGCGGGCAGAACTTCGGTGATGTCGATCACAGGCGAAATATTCCCTGCGTCGGTGTTTAGCATTTTTACACCTGGCACAAGACGGCAACAATGCGCTGAATCACATCGCCGGAGTGACTTTGAGTGACGAGGCACACGGCGCGGATTCTGCTCCCCACGTAACTCTCGGCGCGACACAGCGCTCACAACATCACCGACGATCGATGCAGGGTCCCGTCGAGGCTCCGACGCCTCAAGCGCTCGCCGACCTCGTAGCGCGTTGCAAGCAAATCGCACGCTACGCCGTCCAGCTGACCGAAGCGGAAGAAAGCCGGATCGCCGCGCTGGCGTCCGGCATCCTCGCCGCGCGCGGCGTCCTCGAGCTCGACGAGATCGACGCCTCACGGCTTCCCGCGCGGCAGGGCCGCATTCGCCATTGGGCGCTCACCGGCGGTCATCTGTCGGAGTTGATGACGCCGCCGATGAAACACCTGCACGGCACGCTGGCGCTCGACGAACACGAACAGATCAAGATCCTGTCGCGACGCACTTGGCGCGGCGCGTGGCGCGTCGTCACCCTGTGGCGCGACGGCGTGCACGGCTGCGCGGCGCGCGACCTCATGGAGTATTTGGCGCAGCTCGCCGCCGAAGCCCAGCGCCGCGCGCCCGCGGCGGCGCGCGCGCTCCTCGAGCGCGGCAAAGCGATCGCTGCCACGAAAGAGCTTTCACCCGCCGGACCGCGCGCTCGCGCCGACTGAAACGCGTGGCGCACCTCCTGCTCTTTGGGCCGGCATGGAACCGACGCCGCGCCGGGATGGGGCGGGGGGCGAGTACGCGGCCGCGCCGATTTCCGCTGAGTCCACCGCAGCACACCGAACAGACCGACGACTTGCACCTCGGGCGTACCGCGAGCGGATCGAAAACCGCCGCGAGCGCTTGCGATCTCGCGCGCGGGAGCTCGGCCCCGGATTAATCACCGGCGCCGCGGACGACGATCCGTCCGGCATCGCGTCCTACTCGCAAGCGGGCGCTGCCTTCGGCTACGCCACTCTGTGGATCGCCCTCGTCACCCTGCCGCTCATGGCCGCGGTCCAGCTGATGTGCGCGCGGATCGGGATCGTCGCGCGTAGCGGACTGGCCAGTGTGCTGCGCGAGCATTATCCGCGCTGGCTGCTCTGGCTCGCCTGCACGATGCTGCTCGTGGGAAACACGGTGAACATCGCGGCCGACCTCGGCGGCATGGCGGCCGCGGCAAGTTTACTTACCGGCCTGCCTTCGCTGTGGTTCGTCCCCGCCTTTGCGATTTTGATCCTCGCGCTGTTGGCCTTCGCGTCGTACGAGCGAATGACGCACGCGCTCAAGTGGATGACCCTTGTCCTGTTCAGCTACGTGCTCGCGGCGTTCCTGGCGCGACCCGATCCGGGAGCGGTCATCGTCAACACGCTCGTTCCGCACATCGAGTGGTCGCGCGAGTTCCTCTTCATGCTCGTGGCGATCCTCGGCACGACGATCTCGCCGTACCTCTTTTTCTGGCAAGCCGCGCAGAACGCCGAGCAGGACGCGTATTGGCGGCAGCGGCTGATCGGACGTCCGCAACGCGCGATCCAGCGCGAGCTTCGCGCGGCGACACGCGACGTCAACGTCGGAATGTTTTTCTCGAACGCGATCATGTATTTCATCATCCTCACGGCGGCCGCCACGCTTCACCGGGCCGGTGTGACGGACGTCGAGACGGCGGCCGACGCGGCGTCGGCGCTCAAACCGCTCGCCGGACCAGCCGCCGCTGCCCTGTTCACGATCGGCCTCGTAGGAACGGGAATACTCGGCGTTCCCGTGCTGGCCGGATCAGCGGCTTACGCCGTCGCCGAAGCGGCGGCGTGGCGCGCCGGGATGGACGAAAAGGTCCACACGGCGCGGCAATTCTACGGCGTGATCGCGTTCGCGATGATCGTCGGCATGCTGCTCAACTTCGCGCACGTGAACGCCATTCGACTGTTGATCTGGTCCGCCGTGATCAATGGCCTCCTCGCGCCGCCCCTGATCGTGATCATTCTCGTCGTGTGCAACAACACCGCCGTGATGGGCGAGCACCGGAACGGGCGAGGCTTGAACGTGCTCGGCGCGCTGGCGGCCGTCTTGATGTTTGTGGCGGCGGGAGCACTCGTCTATTCGTGGCTGACCTGAGAAGCTGATAGCTTGCCCCAATGTCCTTCGCCAATCCCTCCGACGACGAGCTCCGTGCCCTGCTCATGTCCGCGCGCCGCATCGCGGTGGTCGGCGCATCGGCGCGACCTGATCGGCCGTCGCTCGGAGTTATCAAAGTGCTCATCGCCGCGGGGTTCGACGTCGTGCCCGTGACGCCGATGGAGCCGAGCGTTCTCGGTCGAGCCACCTATCCGACGCTGGGCGATGTCCCCGGCGACATCGACATCGTCGACGTCTTTCGCCGTCCCGCGGACACACCGCCAGTCGCTGAAGAAGCGGTGAAAGTCCACGCGAAGGCGTTCTGGCTCCAGGAAGGAATCGCCAATGACGAAGCGGCTTTCATCGCGGCGAGCGGCGGTCTCACCGTCGTGATGGACGCGTGCATCGGCAAGACCGTCCACCGGCTCGACATTCGGGTCGGCCCAAAGCGGCCGGCGCAGGCGTAGCGGCTGGTGGTCTTGCGCGAGCGTTCGGGTTCACACAAAATGAATTCGGCGGCGATTCGCGCCCAACCTCTTCGACCCTCCCCCAGCGAGGGTCCCAGCGAGGCAAAGGGGGGAAGACTCCCGGATCGGCTTGGTGATGCCTTTGGCGCCTCGGCGCCGCTGCTGGGGGGCGTGCGTCGTGGCCTGACCAAAGGATGAGACCAACACCATGCCGACCAACAAGGATTTCAAGCGCGTCGTGCGCGCTCGCATGCGGAAGACCGGCGAATCGTACACCGCCGCCCGCGCTCAGCTGTTGAATGCCCCCCCCACGCCGACCGCGAAAAAAACGCCGGCGCGCCGAATAACGAAGCCAACGCCACCACCGTCGATCGTTCCGCCGGCGCAGTACGCCGCCGTCGCCGGAATGAGTGACGCGGCCGTAAAGGACGCGACGGGCTGCACCTGGGAGCGATGGGTGAACTCGCTCGACTATCATCAGGCGTACACCTGGTCGCACCGCGACATCGCGAGGTATCTGCGTGAGAAGTACAAAACACCGTCGTGGTGGACGCAGATGGTGACGGTGGGCTACGAACGCATCAAGGGCCTCCGCGCGCAGGGGCAACAACGGAGCGGGAGCTACACCGCCACGCGCAGCAAGACCATGGGCGCTTCGCTCGCCGCGCTGTTCGCGGCGTTCGAGAACCCGGAGCGCCGAGCGCGATGGCTTCCCAATTCGCAGGTGAAGCGCGCAACGAAGTACAAGTCGATGAGACTCGTGCTCGACGACGGCTCACAAGTCGTCGTCGGATTCACCGCGAAGGGAGATGCCAAGAGCCAGGTCGCGGTCGAGCAAACCGGCTTGGCCAGCGCCGCGGCAGCAGCCGAGTGCAAATCGGCTTGGTCGAGCCGCTTCGAGACGCTGGCGGTTCAGCTCTTGGATTGAGCAATGAGCGGGGTGGTCGTCCGATGGACGACCACCCTGCGCTCCGCCGCCTGTTCCCGTAGCGCGAGCCGCATCCGAGTATGCGAATGCGTGCATTTTCTACTAGCAGCATAGTTGACACCTTCGCCGCGCGCTAACAGGTTGTACTAGCATCGTAGTAGCTCGTCGCTTCGTCAACCTTCGCGTGCTTTGCCGAATGAATCGACGCCGTGCGCTCGCCGCGACGCTCGCCCTCCTCGCCCTATTTCCAATCGCCGGATC
>Ga0310813_10001020_pt1 | contig 16988 bp, 14 predicted proteins | sample YN3metagenome_FD_203086 | JGI IMG/M metagenome (GOLD analysis project Ga0310813, IMG submission 203086) | Soil microbial communities from experimental microcosm in Duke University, North Carolina, United States - YN3 | ecosystem: Engineered > Artificial ecosystem > Soil microcosm > Unclassified...
GCAGACCCGCAGCCTCCGCGCCGGCATGATCGGCATGGGGATGATCTTCGAGGAAACCTACCGCCCGATGTTCGAGCAGCTCCACGCGGGCGGCCTCTACCGCAAGGACTTCGGCGTCGCCGCCGTCGCCCTCGCGGCCGTCGCGACCCGCACCGGCTCCCGCGCCCGCGCCTACAAGAAGGAAGCCGGCAGCAAGATCGCCGACTTCACGAGCTACGAGGGCGCCGACGCCGTCGACAAGATGCTCGCCGCGGGCGTCGACTTCGTCTGCGTCGCCTCCCCCGACGACCGCCACTTCGAGGCCGCCAAGAAGGCCATCCAGGCGGGACGCCACGTCATCATCGAGAAGCCTTCCGTCCTCAAGCTGCAGCAGCTCGACGAGCTGACCGCGCTCGCCCAGGAGAAGAACGTCCTCGCGAAAGTCGTCTACCACAAGCTCTGCGACCCGGACCACAAGAAGCTCCGCACGCTCGTCCACGACGGCGAGCTCCAGCACATCAACAACGGCTACTGCTCGCTCCTCGAGCCCAAGAGCATCTCCAAGGGGCAGTTCGCCGAGTGGATCAAGGGCCGCAACCCCGGCACCTACGTCGCCGTCCACTACATCAAGCTCATCGACTTCACGTTCGGCGGGCGCCTCAAGACCGTCACCTGCGCGGGCCAGCGCGGCCTCGTGGGCCCGGCCGACGGCAATACCTGGGACTCCACGCAGCTCCGCCTGGTCTACGAGTACCCCGACGGCCGCGAGGCGGCCTTCGACATCCACACGAGCTGGGTGACTCCCGACAACTTCCCCGGCTACGTCGAGCAGGAGGTGCAGTTCCGCTTCGACAACGGCGTCTGGAACGGCCACTCGCGCAAGCGCGGCATCGAGTGCACCATCGAGGGCAAGACGCCGAACAGCTTCAAGATCACGATGAACACCCACTACAACGGGACGTTCGTCGAGCCCTGGGGCGACCGCAGCCAGCGCGGCTACGGCATCGAGGTGCTCCGCCGCTTCGTCGAGGAGGTGGCGTACGTGGAGTACGGCGGCGCGGCCGACGCCCGCCGCAGCCGCCTCGGCGAGATGCGCGCGCTCCGCTACAACGACCTGGCCGCCGACCGCCAGGTCGTCGCCGCCGTCCAGGCCATGGAGGCGATCCTCGAGCACGCCGCCAAGGGCTCCCCGGACGGCGTCGTCCGCATCGACGCGAACGGCCGCATGGCGCTGCATCTCCCCGGCGCGTCCGATCCGATCATTCTTTATTCGAGATAGACATGCCTATCCAACACCCCGGCGAGAAGAAGTCCAACGACGTACGCCGCTCGATCGGCGAACGCGAGCCCATCGCGCTGCGCACCTTCACGCCCTCCCAGGCGTCGATCGCCAAGAGCGCGGGCGTCTTCCACTGGACCTCGGACGGGCGCAAGATCTACGACTACACCTCGGGCGTCCTGGTCACCAACCTCGGCCACAACCCGGTCGACTGGCAGAAGAAGTTCCTCGCCTACATGGGCTGGAACGGGAAGCCCGCCGGCAAGGGCTACTTCCAGGCGGCGCCGCTGACCGCGTACAACGCCATCGCCGAGGTCGAGGCCGAGGCCTGCCGGCGCCTCGTCAAGAACCTGCAGTCCCGGCCGGGCGGCAAGAAGCTCGAACAGATCCTCTGGGCGGCCTCCGGCTCCGAGGCGATCCAGAAGGCCCTCTGGGCCTCGCTGGCGCTCGATCCCAAGCGCGACCTCATCGTCGCCACCCGGAACGGGTTCCACGGCAAGAAGGGCCTCGCCGAGGCGGTCACGGGCGACGAGAACGACAAGAACCGCGACCCGCGGGTCCGCTTCGTCTCCTTCCCCAAGGAGGAGTGCAAGGACCTCTCGCTCCGCGGCGCGGCCTTCGATCCGGCGCCCTACAAGGCCGAACTCGACAAGATCACGGCTGAGGGCCGCGGCATCGCGTGCCTCATCACCGAGCCCTACCTCGGCGGCGGCGGGTCCTTCCATCCGCCCAAGGCGTACCTTCAGATGCTGCGCGACTTCTGCAGCCGCGTGGGCGCGATCTTCATCCTCGACGAGATCCAGGCCAACTTCGGCCGCACGGGCAAGATGTACGCGTTCGAGACCTACGGCCTCGACCCGGACATCGTCGTGCTCGGCAAGGGCCTCGGCAACGGCGTCCCGGCCGCCTGCGCGGTCGGGCGGGCCGACATCTTCGGCGCCCTCAGCTACGGCGAAGGCTCCGACACCTTCAGCGCCAACCCGCTCTGCTGTGCCGCGGTCCTGGCGACGCTCGACCTCTTCGAGAGCCGCGACGTGCTCGGCGCCGCGCGGAAGTCCTCGAAGATCATCGAGGAGGGCCTCGTCGCGCTGAAGCAGCGGCCCTTCGTGAAGCACGTCCGCGGCGAGGAAGGCGGCATGGTCTGGGGCGTCGAGATCGGCGAATTCGCGGGCAAGTCCGCGAACGAGGTCGCCAACGCCTGCGTGCTGGCCGCCTACCGGGGCGACGACGACGGCCGCGCGGTGCACCTGATGGGCCCGCTGGCCAAGAAGGTGATCCGCATCGCGCCGCCGCTGACCATCACGGAGGCCGAGGCGCGCGACAGCGTGCAGGCGCTGGGCGCCTGCTTCGCGGCCGTGGAGCGCGAGCTGACCGGAGCGCCTAAGGAAGCCAAGCCCGCGAAACTCAAGAAGGCCCGCGCGGCCCGCTAGGTCTGTCCGAGAATCGCGGCGGACCTCTTCTTCCGCGATTCGCGATTCAGGTCTTCTTGGATTCCTTGACCGCGACCAGCTTGCAGCGGACCTTGACCGCTGCGGGTCCCCGGTTGAAGACGACGATGTGGTGCCCGCCCCAGGCGTAGGTACCGGTGGCGCTGTCTTCCTGACCCGCCTTGAACAACTTCGCCTTGTAGAGCGGCTCGTTGGGATTGTAGACGACCATGGGCCGCGCCTCGCCCGGCTCCAGCCAGGCTTCCACGTCCCCTCCCTCCGGCGTGATCGTCAGGGTGAAACTCCCCATGCCCTCGAGGGTCACCTTGTGGTACATGAACTCGCCGGGCTTGACCTCGAAGTTCCCGCCGACCACGGATTTATTCGGATCGGAAGGGGCGCAGCCGGAGGCGAGCAGGAGGAGGAGCAGGCAGCGTCTCTTCACACGGAAAGTATAGCCCGCCGGCCTACTTCCCGACGGCGTGCTCGATCACGCGGCGCACGTACTCGTTCTTGTCGCTGGCCGCGGCCTTGATCGCGTCCCGCACGGGATCGGCTTTCGGGCCCAGGCCGTCGAGCACCGTGGCGGCGTGGAGGCGGACCCACTCGTTCTCGTGCTTGAGGCCGCGGACGAGCGCCGGAAGGGCGTCGTCGAGACGGTCGAGCTTCGCGAGCGCGGTCGCGGCGGCGACCTGGACGCTCGGCGACGGGTCGGCCAGCGCCTTCGTGAGCGCGTCGATCGAGGCCTTCGCCTGGAGCTGGATGCAGCCCGTCGCGCCCCAGTAGCGGACCGCGGGGTCCTCGTCCTTCAGGAGGTCCACGCACCTCTCATTTCCCCACGACGCGTAATCGGCCGCGTCCAGGATCTTCTCCAGCGGATAGCTCTTCGGGTCCTTGCGGACGGCCTCGTGGGGCGGCGTCGTCCCGAAGCGCGTCCTCAGCTCCGCTTCCGGCAGGAAGCCCAGGTCGCGGATCTCGAGGATCCAGCGCCGCAGCTCCGCCCGCATCCGCTTGAGCGTCTCCTCGTGGGCCGGGTCGGCCGCCAGGTTCTTGATCTCCCAGGGGTCCGCGACCGTGTCGTAGAGCTCCTCCACGGGCTTTGTCCGGAAGAAGCGGTCCTGCACCTCGCTGAGCTTCCCCTCGTCGTGCAGGCGCTGCCAGGCCTTCATGGTGGGCATCTCGTACATGTAGCTGATGTACTGGGCCCAGATCTGGTCGGGCCGGTAGTTGCGGATGTACTTCCAGCGCGCGTCGCGCACGCAGCGCAGCATGTCGATGCGATCGTCCATCCGGTCGCGGAATCCGTGGATGTACTCGCGCGGCTTCTCCGCCGCCTCGCCCAGGAAGGGCTTCCCCTGCATGTGGGCCGGGATCCGGATGCCGAGCAGGCTGAGGATCGTGGGCCCGTAGTCCACGAAGCTGATCATCCGGTCCGTCGCGCTCCCCGGCGCCGACGGCGCGAGGTGTTTCCACTTCTCCGGGAAGCGGATGATCATCGGCACGCGCAGGCTGGAGTCGTAGAGCCAGCGCTTGCTGCGCGGCATGCCCGCGCCGTGGTCGGAGTAGTAGAAGACGATCGTGTCGTCGGCCAGCCCGTCCTCCTGGAGCTGCTTCAGGTACTGGCCGACCTCCTTGTCCATCGCGGTGATCATGTCGGCGTAGCGCGCCCAGTCGCGGCGGACCTCCGGCGCGTCGGGATGGTACGGCGGCAGCGGCGCCCTGGCGGGGTCGTGGCGCTCCTGCGGCGTGAAGTCGGCCGTCCGCTTCTGGTACGCCGCCTCCGGCAGCCGGATCTGCGACTCGTGCGAGGTCAGGATGTTGAACACGGCGAAGAAGCGCTGGCCCGTCTTGCGGTTGCGCCAGTGCGCCTTCTTGCTCGACTCGTCCCACGCGGCCTTCGGCGGCGGGAAGTTGTAGTCGGTCTTGTCGTTGTTCGTGCAGTAGACGCCCGCCTCGCGGAGGTATTCGGTGAAGCAGCGCAGGTAGTCGGGCCGCGGGCCGTTGCAGCGCATGTGCTGCGTCCCCGCCGAGGACGCGAAGGTCCCCAGGATCAGGGTCGAGCGCGACGGGGCACAGACGCCGATCGGCGCGAACGCGTTCGTGTAGCGCACGCCCTGCGCCGCCAGCCGGTCGATGTTCGGCGTCACCGCGTAGGCGTCGCCGTAGCAGCCGACGTTCGGGCTGATGTCCTCGCAGGTGATCCAGAGGATGTTCGGCTTGGCCGGCTCCTGGGACGCGGCTCCCAGGAGCAGCACGAGCGCGGGCAGCAGACGGCGCATGAAAGGTCCCTCCGGGCGACGGGTATAGAACACCCGGAAGGCCCGCGGAGTTACTGGACGATCTTCGCGGTCTTCACGTAGTCGAGCTTGCCGAAGTCCTTCTTCAGGTACTCGTTCCCCTCCGCGGTGATCCGCGGCTGGGTCGGGCCCTGGCCCCGCGGGCCGCCCTCGCCGTAGCCGTTGTAGAGGGCGTCCACGACCTCCATGCCTTCGACGATCTTGCCGATGGGCGAGAAGCCCATGCCGTCGAGGTTGGCGTTGTCCTTGAAGTTGATGAAGACCTGCGTCGTCCGCGAGTTCTTCCCGCTGGTCGCGAAGGTGACCATCCCGCGGGTGTTGCTCTGGGTGACGGGGTCGTCCGGAATCTTCGCGTTCTTCCAGGCGGCGGTGACCTGCGGCTCGCCGTTCATGCCGAACTGCGCCATGAAGTTCGCGATGACGCGGAAGAAGCGGACGTCGTCGTAGAAGCCGTTCTTCACGAGCGCGTAGAAGCGGTCGGCACCCTGCGGGGCCCACTCGCGGGTCACCTCGATGGTGAAGTCGCCCTTGCTGGTCGAGAACTTCGCCTTGAACGTCGCCGGCGCCGTCACCCGCCACTCGGGCGCGGTCGGATCGAGCAGCACCTTGGGCACGTTGGCCGGCGGGGCCTTGGGCTTGTCGTCCTGCGGAGGAGGAGGCGGCGGGGGCGGAGGCGGAGGCGTCTGCTGAGGCTTCACCTCGACCTTCGGGGTCGGCGGCGCCTTCTTCTCGGCCTTGGCCACGGGCTTCGGCTCGGGGGCCGTGGTCCGGACGGGCGGCTGCGGCTCTTCCCCGCAGGCGGCCAGCGACGCGATGAAAATTGCGGTGATCATTTTCTTCATGGGCGCTATTTTACTGAGGACCGCCGCCGAGGGAATCAAATTCTGGGTCTCTCCGGCCGGTAGTATTTCCAGGGACGTCGATTCACTCGCGACTGGCCACGGAGCCCGCCGAGCCCTCCGAGAAGAACACCTCCGTGGGCTCCGAGGGCTCGGTGGCCAATCCGATCGGGACTGGGAGATGCCGATGAAATGCCTGCCGATCCTCGCCGCGCTGCTCGCCGCGTCCTGCTCCGCCCCGCCGCCCCGCGGCGGCGAGTTCACGCCGACCGCCCAGGACCGCTTCGTCCCCCCGGGCGCCGCCCTGGAACTGCTCTGGAACGACGGCGAGTTCACCGAGGGGCCCGCGCGCGCGCCCGACGGCTCCATCTACTTCAGCGACATCGGCAACCGCATCCTGCGCTTCGACCCGAAGACCGGCAAGACGGCCGTGGCCCGCGACCCGAGCGGCAAGTCCAACGGGCTGAAGTTCGACGCCCAGGGCCGCCTGATCGCGTGCGAGGGCGCCAACCAGGGCAACCGGAGGATCTCGATCACCGAGGCGTCGGGCGAGGTCCGGACCCTCGCGGACCGCTGGGAGGGCAAGCGCTTCAACGCGCCCAACGACCTGGCCATCGACGGCCAGGGGAACGTCTACTTCACCGACCCGCTCTACGTCGGCGGCGAGAAGCGCGAGATTGACTTCGAGGGCGTGTTCCGCGTGACCCCCGCGGGCGTCGTCACGCTCGCGACCCGCGACGTCCAGAAGCCCAACGGCATCCTCGTCTCGATCGACGGGAAGACCGTCTACGTCGCCGACACGAACAGCGATCCCAAGGGCAACCACCACCTCGACGCCTTCCGGGTCCGCCCCGACGGCAGCCTGGGCGATAAGCGGGTGCTCTACGACTTCGGGCCCGATCGGCGGCCGATCGACGGCATGGCGATGGACGCCTCGGGCAACCTCTACGCGACGGGCGGCTCGGGCGAGCGCGCCGGCATCTACGTGTTCGGCCCCGAGGGCGAGCCGCTCGCCTTCCTCAAGCTCCCGGGCGATCCGACGAACTGCGCCTTCGGCGGCCCCGCCGAACCCACGACCCTCTACATCACCGGGCAGGGCCCCGAGGTGGCGGGCAAGCCGCGCAAGTACGCGCTCTTCCGCATCAAGCTCGCCATGAAGGGGCGGCCATGATCTCCCTCGCGCTCGCTCTCGCCCTCCTCGCCCCCCAGGAGAAGAAGGCGCCCTTCGAGTACGTCTGGGGCGAGGCCACGCACATCAATCCCGAGACCACGAGCGAGGAGTCGGGCTACTTCTCGCTCTGCGAAGGGATCGACGGACGCCTCTACGTCGGCACCGCGAAGTACGGCGAGAACAGCTTCCTCGTCGAGGTCGAGCCGCGCACGGGCAAGCAGCGCATCGTCCTCGACACGAACGCCGTCTGCGGCCTCTCGGCGAAGGGCTACGCCGCGCAGGCCAAGCTGCACACCCGGAATTTCGTCGGCCCCTCGGGGAAGATCTACGTCGGGTCGAAGCAGGGCTACCGGAAGAAGGACGACACCTCCGAGTATCCGGGCGGCTACGCGATGGTCTACGACCCCTCGAGCGGGACCTCGCAGAACCTCGGCATGCCCTTCCCCGGACAGGGAGTGATCGACATCGTCGCCGACGAAGCCCGCGGGCTGGCCTACGTCGTCACCTGCGAGGACCAGCACTGGATGCTCCTCGACCTGAAGACGAAGAAGGTCCGCGAGCTCGGGCCGATGCTGACGCCCTACGCCTCGACGCTCCTGGATCCCCAGGGCCGCGCCCACTCGATCACGAAGGACTTCAAGCTCGCCGTCTACGACCCGGTCAGCGAGCAGGCGACGGTCCGGGACATCGTCGTTGACGGCGAGGTCTGGACACGCCCGGACCACAACTCCATTCCCACCTGGCAGCTGGCTGCCGACGGCCGCACGGCGTACCTCGTGCTCATGAACGACGCGCGCCTGATCCGCCTGGACCTGCGGGACCCCGGAGCCGCGAAACGGATCGGGACCATGGTGAAGGGCCGCCACCCCGATTCCCGCGGCGCCCTCACGATCGGCCCGGACGGCCGGGTCTGGACGCTCGTCCGCGTCGACAACGAGACCGGCTTCGGTGCGGGCTACCTCCACCACCTCGCGGTCTACGATCCCGCGTCGGGCCGCATCGACGACCGGGGCGTCCTCGCGATCCGGAACCCCGACTACTACGACTTCGCGGCGAAGAAGCCCTACAGCCACGGGTTCCACCGCCTGCCCGACGGCACCCTGACGCTCCTGCACGTCCACATGGCCCTGGCGGCCGCGCGGGACGGCAGCCTCTACGCGACGAGCATCTACCCGTTCACCCTGATCCGCATCCCGCCGCCGGCGAAGAAGGTCGCGGTCGTGACCACGGCCTACTATCACAACTCGCACGCCGACGTGATCGCGAGCCGCCTGCTCGAGAGCGACACGCTCGACGGAAAGGGACGCGTGCCCTCGCTGACGATGGCGTCGCTCTACACGGATCAGATTTCCGAGACGCCGCCGGACATCGGCCAGGCGCTCGCGAAGCAGCACGGCGTCCGCGTCAGCCCCTCGATCGAGGACGCGCTCACGCTCGGGAGCGAGCGGCTCGCCGTCGACGGCGTTCTCATGATCTGCGAGCACGGCCGCTATCCCCGATCCGCAACGACCTCGATCCAGTATCCGAAGCGCCGCTTCTTCGAGGAGATCGTGAAGGTCTTCGAGAAGAGCGGGCGGGTCGTGCCGGTGTTCTGCGACAAGCACCTCGCCGACACGACCGAGGACGCCAAGTGGATCCTCGACACGGCCGCGCGGCTCAAGATCCCCCTGATGGCGGGCTCGTCCCTCCCGGGACTCTGGCGCGAGCCGGCGGTCGACGTCGCGCGCGGCGAGGAGCTCGAGGAGATCGTCGCGATCTCCTACCACACGCTGGACGCCTACGGCTTCCACGCGCTCGAGATGGTCCAGACGCTGGCCGAGCGCCGCAAGGGCGGCGAGAGCGGCATCAAGGCGGTCCAGTGCCTCGTGGGCGACGACGTCTGGAAGGAAGGCCTTTACGATCCGAAGCTGCTGGCCGCGGCGTTCCGCCGCCAGAAGGGCGGCCCCGAGCTCGACGAAAAGGCGAAGCGCTCCGTGAAGGAGCCGGTCCTGTTCCGGATCGAGTACGCGGACGGGCTCCGGGCGAGCGTCCTCACGCTGAACAACGCGGCGCGCGAATGGGCGGTGGCATGGCGGACGAAGGCGGGGGCGGAGCAGTCGACCCGCTTCGCGACGCAGGAGGCCCGGCCCTTCATGCACTTCGCCTACCTCCTCGAGGAGATCGAGGCGATGATGCAGACCGGCGTCGCGATCCGCCCCCTCGAGCGGACCTTCCTGACGGGCGGCGCGCTCGACCGCCTGCTCGTGTCGAAGCAGCGGGGCGGCGCGCGCCTCGAGACGCCGGAGCTGCTCGTCCCCTACCGGAATCCCCGAGACTGGCGGCAGCCCCCTCCGGCCCCGCCCGACCGCCCGATCCAGGGAAAGTAGCGAAGACTGCGTGACATCCCCGGCCTCTGTCGTTATATAGGGGAGTCGAAAAAGGAGACTGAACCCATGACCCGTGCTTTCGTCGTTGCCGCCTTCGCGATCCTGACGAGCGCCGCCGTCGGGCAGGACAAGCCGAAGACCGAAATCCCCGCCGCCGGGGCCGATGGCTGGATCACGCTGTTCAACGGCAAGGATCTGAGCGGCTGGGAAGGCCTGGAAGGCTACTGGTCCGTCGTAGATGGCGCGATCCAGTGCTCCGAGACCAAGGAGAATTCCAAGCAGTCCGACCTGATCCTCCTCTGCTCCAAGGACAATCCCGAGAAGTTCGCCGACTTCGAGCTGCGCTACAGCTGGAAGATGGTCACCCCCGCGGGCAATTCCGGCGTCCAGATCCGCGGCAAGATCGACAACGCCAAGATGCTGCACGTCGGCGGCTACCAGGCGGACATCGATGCGACCAACGGCTACACGGGCATCATCTACGACGAGGGCGGCGTCGCGGGCGGCCGCGGCGTCATGAGCAAGCGCGGCGAAAAGACGGTCTGGGACGCGGAGAACAAGCGCAGCGCCACGCCGCTGGACAAGAACGACGCGGAGATCAAGAAGGCGATCAAGCCGGTCGGCGAATGGAACGAGTGCGTCGTCCGCGCCGAGGGCAACCACATCGTGTACAGCATCAACGGCCAGGTCACCACCGATCTGACCGACGACAGCCCCAAGGCGTGCAAGAGCGGCGTCATCGGCCTTCAGATGCACGGCGGCTTCACGATGACGATCCAGTTCAAGGACCTCAAGATCAAGTTCCTGGAAAAGAAATGACCCTTCGTGGATTCCTGGTCCTGACCCTCGTCGCCAGCGCTTCAGCCGCGGCCGGTTGCGCCGACTGCTGCTGCTGCGCGCCGGAAAAGCCCGCCGCCGCGGCCGAGACGAAGCAGGCGACGCCCGCCCCGAAGGCGCCCGCCGGCAAGAGCCTCTTCGACGGGAAGACGCTCGGCTCGTGGAAGTCCGTCGAGTTCGGCGGCGAGGGCGCCGTGAAGGTCGAGAATGGGGCGATCCGCGTCGATCAGGGCGCGACGATCTCGGGCATCCAGTGGACCGGCGAGGCGCCTCCGCGCACCAACTACGAGTTCAGCGTCGAGGCCATGAAGGTCGACGGAAGCGACTTCTTCCTCGGGATCGTGTTCCCCGTCGGCAAGGAGCAGTGCAGCTTCGTGGCGGGCGGCTGGGGCGGCGGCGTGACGGGGCTCTCCAGCGTCGACCACATGAACGCCTCGGAGAACGAGACGGCGAGCGACCAGACCTACAAGAAGAACCAGTGGTACACGTTCCGCCTGATCGTGACGCCCGCGAAGATCGAGGTCTGGTGGGACGCCAAGCAGGTCGTGAACCTGGAGCTCGCGAACCGGCAGATCTCGGTCCACCCGGCGGTCGAGTCGGCCGCCCCGCTCGGCCTGACGAACTACCAGACCACGTCGCTCTTCCGCAACATCCAGCTCAAGTCGCTCAAGTAAGCCGCGTCTCACACGGATTGGCCACAGAGCCCTCCGAGCCCACAGAGCAGGATTTCTTCTCTGAGGGCTTTGTGGGCTCTGTGGCCAATCAACGGCGCTGCTCGGGCGCCCAGTGGGGAGAGAGGGCCACGAGCGAGACGCCGCCCACGAAGAGGACCAGCAGCGCGAGCGCGAGCAGCGAATCCCCCCGGCCCCCGATCGACAGATACCCCTGCGGTCCCGGCTCGCTGAGCCGCGCCTGCCCGCAGGCGTAGGCCAGGAGCCCCGCCTCGAAGAGCGCGGTGCCCGCGAGCACGTGCTTGGCGCGGTCCCAGCGCAGCTCGAGGGTCCGCCAGGCCCAGCAGGCCCCCAGGGCCAGCACGCCGAAGACGAGCGCCGTCACGGGCGGAAACACGGCGAGGACGATCGCCAGCGCCTCCGGGCAGTGGATCCATTCGAGGAAGCGGATCAGCCCCTTGAGCGGGAGCTGCAGGGCGAGTTCCACCCGCGAGCGGCCGTTGCCCGCCAGCAGGACGCTCCACGCGAACGAGGAGTAGAAGAGGCCCGCGAGGCCGAAGCCGATGAACCATCGAAGGTACGAGCGGCGCGCGGCGGAAGGACGGGATTGAAGGACCGGTGGTGGAACGGAAAGCCCGACGCTGAACGCCATGGGGTCCCCCTCTCTCTCTCGGGGGGAGTATAGCACGACTTGGGGCCGCGGCCGGGCCTAAAGAAAAAGACCGCGGGGGTCGCCCGCGGTCTTCTTGCTTCGTTCGGTCGGTCTACTTGTAGTGAGCGAGCACCCTGGAGCGCAGCTCCAGGGGCGAGTCGAATCTACTTCTTCTCGATCTCCGCGAAGATCCGGTCCTGCTCGGCCTTCGCCTTCTCCTTCTCCGCATCGGACTTCTTGCCCATGCGGCGGAACTTGTCGATGTCGTCCCACATCTTCGCGCCCCACTCGAGGTCGGCCTTCGCGGCCTTCTCGGCCCTGGCCACGAGCGCGTCGACGTCCTTGCCGGCGCCCAGCACGGTGATGAAGGCCTTGAGCTGCTCGGCATACGAAAGCTCGGGGGTCGGCGCCGCGGGGCCTTCTTCAAGCTTCAGCGCCCAGCGGATGCCCGTGAGGAGGTGCTCCTTGAACTGCGGGTTCGTCCACGTGCCTTCGTTGTGGCCGAGGTTGGTGTAGAAGAGACGACCCTTCCCGAACTCGCGGACCCAGCAGACCGGCACGTGGTACGGCATCTTCGTCTTGCACTTCGCCATGTTGAGGCTGTAGATCACCCGCACCGACTTCGGGTCGTGCTGGCGGTACTGGTAGATCTCGTCCTTGATCTGGAACTCCGCCGGCCACGGCTTGGCCACCACGTGCGTCGTCTCGTGCACGGTCATGGTGCAGGTCTCGCCCGAGCCCCAGGGATGGCCGTCGAAGGTGCCGTTGATCAGCGACCAGTACGGCTTGAAGTCGCCGAGGGTGTCCGTCGAGCTGTGGACGCCGATCATGGCGTGGCCGGCCTTCAGCCACTCCTCGAAGGCCGGGAAGCTCTCTTTGATGGGCAGGCCGCCGGTCGTATAGAACATCACCGCGTCCAGGTCCTTCAGCTTGTCCGCCGTCAGGACCGACGCGTCCTGCGTGCACTCGACGTCGAAGAGCCCGCTGGACTGGCCGATCTCGGTCACGGAGATCTCGGACGGCGCCAGCGGCGCGTCCTTCTTCCGGTCCACCGACCCGTGCTTGAAGCCCTTCGACTGCGTGATGTAGAGGATCTTGTACTTCTTCTTGTCCTGCGCGACGCCGGCCGCCGGGGCCAGCGCGATCAGGAGCAGCAGCGCGCGGATGAGATGACGCATGTTGCAGCCTCCGTTGAGTACCTATAAATAACGTCGGGCAGGGGGCTTGTTACTGGTCGACGGTGAATACGACGGCGCGGCCGGCCGCGGCGGCCTTTTTGTAGAGCTCGCGGATTCCGACGAAGCTCTCCCAGGTGGCCTTGAAGTCCTCGTCCCCGTGCCCGCCCTCGTAGTCGTCGGCGTCGATCAGGCCGTAGCGGGTGCGAAGGTCGGCCTGGCTCAGGCCGTCGAGCGCGGCCGCCACGTCCTTCACCTCGTTCGGCGCCACGTACGCGACGACGTAGTCGTCTCCGTCGTAGAGGTGCTTCCCGCCCAGCACGGCCCGATTGAGCGGGTACTCCCCTTCATCATAGTAAAGAGTGCCGTTCGAGAGGCAGCGGTGGACCGCGTCCCAGGCCTTGTCGGACTCCGCGAGCCAGCCCTCGTCCCAGCGCTCCTCGATCTCCTCGACGACGGCGAGGACGGCGGCGTTGTCCTCCGCCGCCAGCAGGCGCCGGGCTTCTTCCTCCGTGGGCGCGAAATGCACTCCGCGACAGGCCATGGACTTCATGGTATACAGGTCCGGCATGGATCCCATCAAGAAATCCCGCGAAGGCCTCTGCTCGAGCTGCCGGCACCGGAAGGAGAACCGGAGCGACCGGGGTTCCATCTTCATCTTCTGCCGCAAGTCCGAGAGCGACCGGCGCTTCCCGAAGTACCCGCCTCTGCCCGTGCGGGCCTGCGACGGCCACGAGCCCGCCGGCTCCTGAAAGATTCAATATTGAGCCCCTGACGCCGGAACGCCGGTGCTATCATCCATTGCGGCCGAGGTTCAATTGGGACAGGAAATCGTCCACTGCTCCGTCTGCGGAAACCGCCTCCGAAGCATCGACTTCGAGAAAGGCGAGGCGCTCCGCATTAACTACACGGCGTACTGCCGCAAGTGCGCTCCCGCCGGCGCCACGCCCGACCCCGCGCCGGCTCCCGCGCCCCAGCTGGCGGCAGACTCGACCCGGAAGATCAAGGTCGGCTCCACGGCGCGGATTCCGCTCGCCACGGCTCCGGAGAGCTCGCGATCGCCCGGGTTGATCTGGGGCGGCGTCGGGCTCGCCGTGCTGATCCTGGCGGTGGCGGCCCTCCTGATGTCCTCCTCAGGCGAGCGTCACGCGGAGCCGCCCCGTGCGCCGGTCGCTCCGGAGCCCGTGCGCAAGGAGGCCAAGGCCCGGACCCCGGCGGCCCCGACCCCCGCGCCGGCTCCAGCGACGGCGGCTCCGGAGGCGAAGTCCGAAAGCAAAGCTCCGTCCGAGACGGCCGAGCTGGCCGCAATCGACGCCAAGATCGCTGCGGCGACCGGCGGGCGCGAGCAGGAGGCGCTCGTCTTCCTCAACGAAGCGAAATCGAAGCACGACAGCCTGGAGTGGACGGCCGCTATCCAGCGCCGCATCCACGACATCGAGAAGAAACTCCAGCCGGCGCCGGCGACTCCCGCGGCAGCGGTCGCGAAGGCTCCCGAGCCCGCTCCGGCCCCGGCCCCGGCCCCGGCGCCGACGCCGGAACTCGCTCCCGCGCCGACTCCTCCGCCGGCCGCTCCGGACCTGGGCCCCCCCGCCGCCCCCGTGGACCCGTTGGCCAGCGTCCCCTTCTCGCCCGGCGGGATGAAGTGGTCCCTGCTGACCCCGAAGAAGATGAGCGGCAGCAGCGGCTCGACCCTGACCCAGATGGGGGACGGCTCGATTCTCGTCGGCGGCGACGTCCCTTTGAAGGAGAACTACACGCTCGTCCTCCAGTCGGACCTGAAGTCGATCGCCGCTCTCCGGCTGGAAGTGCTCCCGGACCGTTCGCTGGGGTCGTTCGGTCCCGGCCGCGCCGGCAACGGCAACTTCATGCTCGGCGAATTCCGGGTCCAGGTGCTCTCCGACCCGAATGTCGAGTCGGGCTCGCCCGTCGGGATCGATCGCTCGACCGCCGACTTCATCCAGGATGGCTTCCCGCCCGCCCACACCTACGACGGCAAGAACGACACCGGCTGGGCCATCTCGCCGGGGTTCGGGCGCGCGCACGAGGCGGTCTACGAGTTCAAGACGCCGCTCAGCGCGCCGGGTCCGCTGACGCTGCTCGTCGTCATGGAACACCAGAGCATCTTCGCGCAGCACCAGATCGGCCGCTTCCGGCTCTCGGCCTGCTCGTCCAAGGGCAGCGTGCAGGAGATCCTGATGCGGCCGCCGCCCGCGATCGACCCCCGGCGGGTCGACCAGGCGATCCAGCGCGGCATCGCCTGGCTCCGCACGGCCCCCTACCCCGCCGACTACTGGATGGGCTCCAACGAGCTGGTCCTCTGGACCTTCGTGCACGCGGGCATCCCCGAAAGCGACCCGGACTTCCAGAAGCGCCTCAAGCAGATGCTGGACGGACCGCTGGAGCGGACGTACCGCGTCGCCCTGCAGGCGATGATCCTCGAGGAACTCGACCGGGTCGGCTACCAGCAGCGGATCTGGCAGTGCGCCCAGTTCCTGGTGGACAACCAGTGCAGCAACGGGCAGTGGCTCTACGGGAACCCCGCGGAGCTGCCCAAGGGGGTCGCCAGTCCCGGTAAGGCGCCGACGCCGACGGTCGCGAAGCTCGACGCCGAGGGCCACCGCATCAAGCCCAAGGTGACGCGGAAGCTGCGGGCCATCAAGACCCGCGACGGTCCCGCCGAGGGCGACAACTCGAACTCCCAGTACGCGCTGCTGGGGCTGCGCGCCTGCTTCGACGCGGGCGTCCTGATCCCCGACGAGACGATCCACAAGGCGATCAAGTGGTGGATCGAGAGCCAGTACTTCGACGAGCGCAAGGAAGGCGAATACGCCGCGAAGGGCTGGAGCTACACGAGCCCGGCGAAAGATCCGCGGGCGTATCACTCGATGACCGCGGGAGGGATCTCCTCGCTCGCCATCTGCGACTACATCCTGGGCAAGGATCAGAAGCGGGCCGCGGTCAAGGCGGGCGTGAACTGGATCGCCCAGTTCTGGACGATGGGCGCCGGCTACTACTATCTGTATGGACTGGAACGCGCCGGGGTCCTGACCGGATCCGAGAAATTCGGCCGCTACGCCTGGTATCCGCTGGGTGCGGCGTGGATCCTGGACCGGCAGGAGGCCTCGGGTGCCTGGTTGATGGAGAAGCCCGACCCGAACAAGCCCGACGACATCACGGCCAACAACCTCTACAACACCTGCTTCGCAATCCTCTTCCTCAAGCGGGCCACCCGCCCGCTGGTCGCGTCCGAGGACAAGAAGTAGCCCTCACGCCACCGTATTGCTCAGCGTCCCGATGGGCCCGATCGTGATCCGGACCTCGTCGCCGGACTGCAGCGTGAACGAATCGGCGGGCACGATGCCGGTGCCGGTCGAGAGGAAGCAGCCGGCCGGGAAGCTGTTGTCGCGCCAGAGCCACTCCACGAGCGACTGGGGCGAGCGCTTCAGGCGGTCAAGCGCGGTCGCGCCCGTGAACGCAGCGGAGCCGCCGCGGAGGATCTCGATGCGGATCTCGGTCGACGGGGGCGGCATCTCGGAGGAGACGAGGACGCAGGGCCCGAGGCCGCAGCTCTGGTCGTAGACCTTCGCCTGCGGCAGGTAGAGCGGGTTCTCACCCTCGATGTCCCGCGAGCTCATGTCGTTGCAGATCGTCCAGCCGATGATCTTGCCGGAGGCGTTGACCGCGACGGCCAGCTCGGGCTCGGGGACGTTCCACTTCGAGTCCTTGCGGATGCGCACCTTCTGGCGCGGCCCGGCGACCCGGTGGGGGGTGGACTTGAAGAAGATCTCGGGCCGGTCGGCCTCGTAGACGCGGGCGTAGAAGTCGCCGCCGCCGGCGGCCTTGGACTCCTCCATGCGGGCGTCGCGGCTCCGGTAGTAGGTCACGCCGGCGGCCCAGACCTCCTGGGTCCCGATCGGCGCCAGGAGGGGGGATTTTGCGGGATCGAACTTCAGCGGCTTGGCCTTCTTGAGGGCCCGGGTCAAGTATGCGGCCAGGTCCTTGCGGTTGAAGAGTGCGTCCCAGTCCTCGCCCTTGAGGAGGGCGGCCTTGCCGGCGTCCTCGGCGAAGGGGCCCTGTTTGGTCCGGTAGAGTTTCATTTGCGGCATTCTACAAACCACGCCAAAATAGGCCGTCTATTTTGTCGTCCCGTGCGTACGGGTTATACCGCGCCCCAATTCCGCCGGGACCGGGTATACTAGTCACAATTGAATTAGTTGCAGGAGATGAGATGAAGAAGCTGATCGGCGCCCTGTCGCTCCTCGTGCTGGCGTCCTGCGCCTCCTCGGGCGAGCCCA
>Ga0310813_10001021_pt1 | contig 16986 bp, 13 predicted proteins | sample YN3metagenome_FD_203086 | JGI IMG/M metagenome (GOLD analysis project Ga0310813, IMG submission 203086) | Soil microbial communities from experimental microcosm in Duke University, North Carolina, United States - YN3 | ecosystem: Engineered > Artificial ecosystem > Soil microcosm > Unclassified...
TTGAAATCTGAAAAATAGTCGGAGGATCGGACGGACGAGGTCCGTGCTACTGGGAGGCCTTCTTGCGGGCGGCGACCTCGGAGCGCACGCGGTCCAGGTAGTCCCGGACCTGGAGGATGACGTCGCGGGTCTGCGACATCGTGAGCTTGTCGCCGTCCATCTCGATCCAGGCGCCCGAGCGGTCCCACGAGAGTGGAGAGACCTTCTGGCGGACGTCGGCCACCAGGCGCTCGGGGGCGCCGTAGACCTCGAGCAGGTCCTTCACGGGCATCGAGTTCCGGACCATCAGGACCGTGTTCCGGGCGTACTGGCTGTTGCGCTGGTCGCGCAGGTACTGCAGGAGCATCAGCTGGCCGCGCGCCAGGAGGAGCAGGCGCTCCGTCTTGGCCAGCTCGCGCTGGGCGACGCTGGTCTCCACCAGCTTGAACTTGTCGTCGCCGCCCTGGTAGGTCCCGGTCATCTCGCGCGACTTGATGTCCGCGTGCAGGGAGAGACGCTTGTCCTCGAGCTCCTGGACTTCCTTCTCCTTGTAGACGATCTTCTCGTCCAGCAGGGTGTTCTGCCGCTTCACTTCCTGCGAGTAGCGCTCGTTGAAGTAGCGGATCTTGTCGTTCAGCCCGCGGGTCTTCCAGTCCTCGATGAAGATCGCGATGGCGTAGTCGTGCTCGTCGCGGGTCGCCAGGCGCGGACGCCGATCGGCTTCGGGCAGCGCGTAGTTGATGACCGTCACGATCTCCTGGCGGACCGTCTCGTCCTCGTAAAAATAGAGGAAGAACTCCTTGCGGACGTGGGCGTCGTAGAGGCGGAAGTCGGCGGGCTGGCGCAGGAGGTGCTCGGGCGGATCGGGCTGGTACTCTTCCTCGCGCACGCGGCTGGACCATGTGTCCTCGGGGAAGCAGCCCGCGAGCGGGACAAGAGCCAGCGCGAAAACGAGCCCCCACCAGTTCTTCATAGGATCCTCTACTATGAGGACGGCCTAGGCGCCGAAAAACTTGCGGTGGAGCGCCTGAACGGCCTTGGCGCAGTCGGCGTCTTCCACCACGAACGCGACGTTAATCTTAGAGGCGCCCTGGGAGATCATCAAGACATTTACCTGGGACTCCTTGAGCGCCTGGAACACGTCGCCCGAGATGCCGGGCGTGTTCCGGATGCCGTCGCCCACCACGCAGATGATGCACTTGTCCTTCTCGATCGCCACCTCGGCGAACTTCCGGAGATCCTCGACGGCGGCATCCAGGTTCCGGCTCGAATCGAGCGTGACGGACACGGACACCTCGCTCGTCGCGATCATGTCGATCGAGATCTTGTGGCGGCCGAAGACCTCGAAGATGCGCGCCAGGAAGCCGTGGCCCTGGAGCATCCGCGGTGACGAGATCGTGATGATCAGGTTCTTCAGGTTGTGGGCGATCGACTTGATGGCCGGCCCGCCCGACTTCGCCTTGGAGACGATGATGGTGCCGGGGTGGTCGGGCTTGAACGTGTTGAGACAGCGGACCGTGATGCCCTTGCGGATCGCCGGACCGATGGTCGCGGGGTGCAGCACCTTGCCGCCGTAGTAGGCCAGCTCACTGGCCTCCTCGAACGTGAGGGCCTCCAGAGGCTTCGCGCTCGGCGCCAGGCGAGGGTCGGCCGTCATGATGCCGTCCACGTCGCTCCAGATCTCGATCTCGTCGGCGTCGATTGCGGCGCCGAAGATCGTGGCGGAATAGTCCGACCCGTTCCGGCCCAGCGTCGTGATGCTGCCGTTCTTCGTCTTCCCGATGTAGCCGGTGACGATGGGCAGCTTCGTCATCTTGAGGACGTTCTTCTTGATCTCCGCGTCGGCCTCGGGGAGCGGCTGGGCGCCGCCGAAGTCGTCGCTGGTGAGCAGGCCCAGGTCGAAGGCGTCGTGCTGCTCGGACGCGATGCCGAGCTTGGTGAAGTACGCCGCGATGATCCTCGTGGACAGCCGCTCGCCGAAGGAGACGACGTAGTCGAGCGAGCGGGGGCTGAGCTCCTTGACCAGCGAGATGCCCTTGAGGAGCACCTCGAGTTCGTCCAGCTGGATCTTCAGGAGATCCTGGTCCAGGCCCATCTCCTTCAGGCAGTCCTGGTGGCGCTTCCGGATGGGGTCGATGGAGGGCGCGGAGCCCTTCACGGCCTCCTCGCCCAGCTTGAAGAGCTCGTCGGTGACGCCGCGGAACGCGCTGGCGATGACGAGCGGCTTCCGCGGGAGCCGGCCCTTCACGATCTCGAAGACCTGGCGGATTTTCTCCGCGTTGGCGACCGAGCTGCCGCCGAATTTCATGACGATCATAGGCGGAACATTAGACCCAAACGGGAATCCCGAATCAAGGCTCAGGAGGACACCCGAGTCCTGGATGAGAATCGCGAATTGCGAATGGCGAATTGCGGAGGAAGGGGTCCCCACCCGACCCTCCCCCTGGGGGAGGGCAGGGAGGGGGATTCCTTCGCGATTCGAGATTCGCCATTCTCTTCCGGGATCAGCGGGGCCGGGAAAGGGGCGGGAGGACCACCGAAGGGGGGACCTGGGTGTTTACCGTCACCCGGTCGAAGACCTGGATCTCGGACAGCATGACGCCCCAGCCTTTTCGGGCGGCGCAGGAGACCCGGACGTAGCGCGCGGCGAGCGGCTTCTCGAAGAGGATCCGATAGCCGTAGGCCAGGCGGCCTCCCGCGGGCAGCGAGGCGTACTTCGGCGAATCCTTGAGCTCCCAGTCGGCGTGGTCGGCCGGCGGGTCGAAAACCTGGTGATGGAGCACCTGGCCGGCCTTCGAGAAGGCCTTGCCGTCACTCGAAACCTCAACGGTGATCGCGTCGGGGAAGGCGAGGTGGAAGCCCGGCTCTTGTCCGGCATGGACGCGGACGGCGGCGACCGTTTCCTCCCGGCCCAGGTCGATCGTGGCGACGGGCGACGCGTCTTGCTGGAAGATCACGTTCGTCGGCATCCACTTTACCGAGACATACTCCTCGGGCGGGGCGACGATCCCGTCCGTGAGGTCGGATCCGCCGTCGGGGTTCTTGTCGCTCTGCTTTCCCTCGAGCGTGTAGGATTTGCCCTTCGCCAGATTCGCGCCCCAGGCATACGTCGCGCGGACGGGCGCGGCGCCCGGGCCGACATCCTTCCCGTCGGAATAGCCGGGCTTCGCCCCCTTGGCCAGGTTCATCTTCACCCACTTCATCGTCGGGTCCCGGTAGCCCGCGACGTTGATCGAGTATTCGTGCTCCGGCGACGTGACGATCTCGGTGTGCTGCCGCTCGACATTGCCCTCGTTCCGGTGCTCGATCCAGGCATACGTCACTTCGATGGGGGTGAATCCCGCCTTCCGGGGGCGATGGTGGACCGTCAGGAGCGCCGTCTGGATCCCGGGCGCGCGCCACTTCTCCGTCGGACTTGAAGACTCGAACTCGTAGCGCAGGAAGACCTGCGTCTGATCGGGGGGCGCCTGGCCCGCCGTCGCGAGGACCATCCGATCGTAGGGCAGGGCGCCGTCGACCTTCTTGAAGTCCTCGGCGAAGGTCTTGCCGTCCCAGGAGTGGAGCAGGCTGGTCCGATCGCCGGCCGCCTTGACCGTGACGTTGCCACCGTAGACGGCGTCGACGATCGGCGTCGGCGTCTCGATCTTCCACGTCACGGAGGCTGGGCCCTTCGTCGCGGGCCGGAGCGTGGATACGTTGTAATAGGGTTTCTCGTTCACCTCGACCGACTTCTCCTCGAACAGCGACTTCCGATGATTGCCCTGGACGAGAGAGGGTTGGAACTGCAGCGTCTCGACCTGAGGGCCCAGCCGGATCTGGACGCGGTTGGCGCCCCGGACGAGCTTGGGCAGCGCCGGGCGGTTGATCTGGGTGATCGTCTCGGCAGAGAACGCCTCCAGGGTCGATCCGGCGCCGTCCAGGTCCACCCGGACGAGGTACTGGGTCGTCCCGGCGACGTCCGGCTCGCCCGTCACCTTCGACCACGTGATCCCGGCATCGCGGGACGTCGACGCGCTCGCTCCCGTTCCCTTGAGGCTGAGTTTGGCCGAGGTGACGACGTTGGCCGCATCGACCTTGAACGTGATGCTGCCGGGACCCCGAATGCCCGCGGCCGTCCAGGTCACTCCCGTCTCGGCATGAACGCCCGGGTGCTGCGAGAGCTCGGGCGCATAGACCCAGACGCCGTTGGCGCGGTGGCCGCCCTGGTCCGGGTCCTTTCCGCGCAGGGGCCGGTAGTAATGAGGATCCGGCTTGCCCGCGTCGAGGGTCGTGAAATGGCGCGTGTAGGTTTCGTCGGGGCGCAGCGTGACCGCATACGTCCGACCCCAGCGGACGGCCAGGTGGTCCTCGATGACGTCGTTGGGGGCCAGGAAGGAATCCATGCCGTTCGCGAGCGTGCGGTTGTACTCGACGGGGTGGTCGCAGCCGGAACGCCAACCCTGCTGGTCCTGCAGCCCCTTGACGGGATTGGTGCCGCATTCGGGCGCGAAGTTCTCGAGATAGAAGCGCGGGTTCTTCTCGATCTCCCGCGTGTCGGCGACTTCGCCTTTATCGTTGAAGCAGTAGATGCTCATCGAGTTGTCGAACATGTGCCAGGTCTTGCCGTCGTCCCAGGAGCACTCGCAGACGGTGTGATCGCCCAGCTGGACGTAGCGGGCCTTCCAGCCCAGGCGGAGCCAGAGCGAATTGTCGATTCCCGAGATGATGCCGCACATCGTGTAGCCGTAGCTGCTGAACATCAGGATCGGGTCGAGCACCTCATGGCCGTCTTCAGTGGGGTACGAGGTCTGCTTTCGAAGCCGCTGCGACCAGCGCCAGACCGCGATCGCCTTTTCCTGGGGCGTGGCGTACTGCGACGTGATCGAGCGGAGATAGGCGTCGATGTCCGTGAAGTCCGGGCTGCTGTCGGTCAGGAGCGAGATGTTGTAGTCGGTGGCCGGCTCCACGCGGGCCTGAGGCGGCGGAGGAGGGGCTTGCGGCGGGGCGGACGATAGGGCGAAGGGGAGCGTCACCGCGACCACGACCGCGGCGGCCACGGCCGACAGCTTGATCTTGATCCACAGCAGTCCGTTCGCGACGCCCTGGGCGACGGCGGCGGCGCCGCAGCCTCCCGCGCTCAGGGTCGAAAGCTTGAGCGCCACGGGCAGGGTCGGCGGCACGGCCGCCTGCGCTTCCTTGGAGAGCAACGCCACGAGCGCCGCGCTGCTCACGACGGCGCCACGGCGGGACAACAGGGTCCGGAGCTGGTTCAGCCCCTCCATGGCGCGCCATCCCAAGGTGCCCTGGGGGCAGCCCGCGGCCCGCGCGGCCTCCGCCTGGCTTCTCCCCTCGAGGTAGCGCAGGACGATCGCTTCGCGGAGCCTCGCCGGGAGCGAGGCCAGCGCGGCATCGAGTTCCTCGCGCCAGACGGAGGGGGTCGGACGGGTCATGCCGGAAACCTCCCGCTCGCGGGTCGCGCGGCGCCTGCTCGATCGAAGGAGCTTGAAGGAGGTCCGCCGCGCGACCTCGTAGAGCCAGCCGGGCAGCGAGCCGCGGACGGCCTCAGGCTGGCGGGCCAGCGCGAGGAACACGCCCTGGGTGGCGTCCTCGGCGGCGTGGGAATCTCGAAGGATCCGGGCGCAGGTCCGGAAGACCAGGGTCGCGTGGCGGGCGACGATCTCGTCGAACGCCGCCTCCGAGCGTCGCGAGCGGAACTTCTCCAGCAGCGCCGTGTCGCTGGTCCGGGGAGCGGAAACGAGGGGGTCCTTCATTCTAAAGGTAAATACCCGGAGCGACTTCCCCTATTGGGAAAATCAGTCGGATTCTTCTTCGTCGGCGGCGACCGCTTCGTGGAAGAGCCGCTTGAGGAGGACCGTGGCGTAGCTCCCCTTGGGGAGCTCGAACGAGAGGGTCATCTTGCGGCGCCCACGGTTGAGCTCGTCGTCCCCGCTCGACGACTCGAGGCCGCCGGGGGCGATGATCGCGTCGCGGACGCCCTTGCCGAAGAAGGTCTTCGCCAGCTTCTTGAGCCGGAACTGGCGCTGCTCGACCTTGTCCTCCTGGAGCAGCGCGGCCGTGATCTCGGCGAGCTCGCCCTCGAACCTCTGGGACGGCGTGATCAGGGGGATGGCCAGCTCGGCCAGGCGGTCGTGTTCGGTCGGCGCGAGCGTGCGATAGAAGACATGCTTGCCCGCGGCATACGCCACCTCGTAGGTATTCGGGAGCTTCCGGACGATCGCGGCCAGCGTGCGGTTCCAGAGCCAGCTCTGGTAGGCGGAGACATAGAGGATCCGCAGGTTCTGCTCGAGGAGCTCGAAGGCGAAGCCGAACGCGCCGGGGTGTCCCGCGAGGTACGAGGCGACGTTCCGGGCGGGGACCGGCGGGAGCTCCTTCGACAGGCCCGACCAGTCGCCCCAGCGGTCCCGGATCAGCGTCTTGAGGTCGCGGTCCTTCTTCCGGTCTTCGCCTGAAGGCGACGCCAGCGCGAGCTTCAGGGCCTTCTCGTTCTCGCCGCGCACGAGCGCGCGTCCGATGAACTCGCCCTCGCTGCCGCGGAGCGACCCGAAGCGCTGGTCGTCGAAGTAGTTGGGGACGCCGACCTTCTTCAGCGGCCCGAGGTCGGGGAGTTCGCCGAGGTCGCGCACGGTGATGCGGAAGCGGTTGGCCTGGAAGCTCGCGCGGCTGATCGGGTCGTTCGAGCGGCCGAGGTATTCGACGCGGAACGCCGAGCCGTCGAAGTTGCGCCGGGGGCCGCCGCGGATGGAGATCACCTGGTCGGTGCGGGCGTGGCGGTCCTTGAGGCCCCCGAAGGCGATCTGGGCGCGCGAGAGGTTCCAGTTCCCGGCGAGGTTGCCCAGCGCCTCGAGGGTCCCGATATCCCATTTCTCGAGGCGGTAGAGCGAGAACGCCCCCGTCGTGGACAGGTCGAAGCGGTCCATCTCGGAGACGACGAAGTCCTCGGGCTTCTGCTTGATCTTCATGCGAAGTAACGTTCCAACGACGTTGGAATGTTACTAGCCGTAGCCGAGCTCGTCGAGCTGGTTGTCATCCAGGCCGAAGTAGTGGCCGAGCTCGTGGAGGACGGTCTCCTGGATGCACTTCACCATGGCGGCCCGGGTTTTGTGGTCGCGCTCGATCGCCCGCTTGAAGATGGTGATCCGGTCGGGCGGCTGGAAGCTGTCGTCGACGCGGCGCTCGGTCCGCGGGACGCCCTCGTAGAGACCGTAGAGGGAGGTCTCGTGTCCCTTGGGTTCCGGGGAGCGGGACTGGCGGCGGTTGGGCGATTCGGCCACGCGGATCACGACGTTCTCGATGCGCTCCCGGAAGGCCTCCGGGAGCGACTTCACGGCCTCCTCGACGATCCGCTCGAACTCTCGCCGGGTCATTCCGTTGCGGTCCCCCCATCGCTATGATACGGTAGGCTTCGTACTTGTTCGGCCCCGTGGGCTTCGCCCCCCGGACCTGAACGGGAGAATAAGGAATCGAGAATAAAGAATAAAGGATTGAAGGTGCCGAAGCACTTCATTCTCTATTCCTTATTCTTCATTCTAGGTTCAGGCGCTGAAAGCGCCTGAACAATTGCAGGTATCGTGCATGAAGAAATTCCGAGGCGTGGACCTCTACGACATCGACCCGCTCCTGAGCGATGAGGAGCGGATGGTCCGCCAGACCGTCCGGGAATTCGTCGACGCGGAACTGCTGCCGGTGATCCGCGAGGCCTGGGAGGAGGGGAAGCTCCCGAAGTCCCTGGTCCCGAAGATCGCCGAGATGGGGCTCCTGGGCGCCACGATCCAGGGCTACGGCTGCGCCGGGATGAACAGCGTCGCCTACGGCCTCTGCATGCAGGAGCTGGAGCGCGGCGACTCGGGCGTCCGCAGCTTCGCCTCGGTCCAGAGCGGCCTGGTCATGCACCCGATCCACGCGTTCGGCAGCGACGCCCAGAAGGACAAGTTCCTCCCGAAGCTCCAGAAGGCGGAGCTGATCGGCTGCTTCGGCCTCACGGAGCCGGACTTCGGTTCCAACCCCGGCGGGATGAAGACCCGCGCCGTCAAGAAGGGCGACCGCTGGATCCTCAACGGCAACAAGATGTGGATCACCAACTCGCCCTTCGCCCACCTGGCCGTCGTCTGGGCCAAGGTCGACGACTCCGTGCAGGGCTTCCTCGTCGAGCGGGGCATGAAGGGCTTCGAGACGCCCGAGATCAAGGGCAAGCTCTCGCTCCGCGCGAGCGACACGGGCGAAATCGTCCTCCGCGACTGCGAAGTCCCCGAGGAGAACCGGCTTCCCAAGACGCAGGGGCTCAAGAGCGCGCTCTCGTGCCTCAACCAGGCGCGCTACGGCATCGCGTGGGGCGCCGTGGGGGCCGCCATGGGCTGCTACGAGGAGGCGCTCGACTACGCCAAGCAGCGCGTCCAGTTCACCAAGCCGATCGCCGGCTACCAGCTCGTCCAGAACAAGCTCGTCGAGATGGTCACCGAGATCACCAAGGCGCAGCTGCTCTGCCTCCAGCTCGGGCGCCTCAAGGATCAGGGGAAGTCGACCTTCATCCAGGTCTCCCTCGCGAAGCGGAACAACGTCTACCACGCCCTGGAGATCGCCAGGGCCGCGCGGGACATCCTCGGCGCCAACGGCATCCTGAACGAATACTCGTCAATGCGCCACATGTGCAACCTGGAGTCCGTCTATACCTATGAGGGGACGCACGACATCCACGCATTGATCATTGGAGAGCACATTACGGGCCTTGCCGCGTATTACTAAACGTGAAGATTCTAGCCCTCCTGGTCCCGGTCCTTCTCGCCTGCGGCCGTCAGGATGACGGCAAGGGCCAGGCTCCGCCCCCGCCTCCCGACGCGAAGTGGAAGGCCGACTTCACCCTGATGCTCGTCGAGCGCAACGGGAAGTGGGTCTTCATCGTCGACGGCACCACGAACATCCCCCCGGACACGAAGCTGCGGGCGCGGGTCTATGCCCTCGAGACCTTCCAGGACTTCAAGGAAGGGGAGCGCGAGGACGACGAGCCCCTGGTCTGGGAGGACGACGGCGGCCAGCCCAGCTACAGGAGCTTCAGCCCCGTCGGCGGAAAGTTCCACGAAGAGGTCTACACCTTCGTCCGCAAGCCCTACTCGATCCGCTACCGGGGGAAGATCCTCTACGTGCCGCGCGACCAGACGGACAACGTGACCCTGAAGGTGGGGGACGACGACTTCTTCCGCAAGTCCGACCTCCGCGTGGGGACCGACAAGGACTACGAGAAGGAGCTCCTGGACCGGGTCCAGGAAACCGCCGAAGACCTCATCGCCATGGAGAAGCTCTACGGCGACCTCGCGGACCAGTACAAGGAGGTCCGGAAGACCGGGCAGAAGGACGCCTGGAAGAAGTGGAAGGAGCCCTGGGCCGATAAGATCGAGACCTACACCAAGAAAAACGAGCAGCGCTACAGCCTCTGGGCGGTCTGGATGGAACGCCAGGCCAAGATGCGCATCGGCGGGATGTGCGAGCTGATGCGACGCATCGCGACGGCGATCGACGAGCAGCTCTTCGAGGGCGCCAAGAACGACGAGCGGATCCACGAAATGCTCAAGGGCTTCCACGACTACTACGAGGAGGCCATCGAGGTCATCGGGATCAGCGCGCCGCTGGACGTCCGGACCGTGGGGCCGCTGCTGGCGGCTTACGAGAAGGCGATCGCGCCGCTGCGCGCGTGGATCGCGAAGCCCGAGGGGGATTACGTGCCGCTGCTCCGGGCCGCCAGGCGCGACGGCCTGGGCGCGCTGCTGGAGCTCGTGAATCTTCTGCAGAACCGCAAGCGGGGATACCTCTACCTGAACGAAGTCTCCGTCCGATTTACGAAGCTTCTTGAACACTTCGACCCGAAGCCGTCTCCGGAGGCCTTGAAGAAGGGCCTGGAGGAGCACGACGCGGCGCTCGCGGAGTTCAAGAAGTTCGCCGGCATCAAATAAGCCCTCCGGACTGTCCCAGGAGGGCCTGCCCTCCAAAGCGACCCCCCGAATCCGCGGAGGAGGGTTGCACTTTCCAGTGAACGACGCTCTAATCTGAGGACTTTTATGATCATCGTGCTCAAGACGGGCCACAGCAGCGACGAGCTCGTGGCCATCGAGGAAAGCGTGAAGCGCGCCGGGGCGAGCCCGGTGCTGATCGAAGGCAAGGAGCGCTCCGTGGTCGCCGTGATCGGCGCCGCGAAGCTCGAGACGGCCCTCTTCGAGCAGCTCCCCGGCGTCGCACAGGTCATGCGGGTGAGCAAGCCCTACAAGCTCGCCAGCCGCGAAGTGAAGCATGACGACACCATCGTCCGCATCGGCGACGTCGCGATCGGCGGCGATCAGGTCGTCATCATGGCCGGTCCCTGCTCGGTCGAGAACCGGAAGATGCTCCTGGAGTCGGCCCAGCACCTCTCCGCGATGGGCGTGACGATCCTCCGGGGCGGCGCCTACAAGCCGCGCACCTCGCCCTACGCGTTCCAGGGCATGGGAGAGGATGGCCTCAAGCTCCTCGAGGAGGCGCGCGAGCTCACCGGGATGAAGATCGTCACCGAGGTGATGGCGCCGGACAAGGTCGAGATCGTCGCCAAGTACGCCGACATCCTCCAGATCGGCGCGCGCAACATGCAGAACTTCGACCTCCTCAAGGAATGCGCCGAGATCCACAAGCCCGTGCTCCTCAAGCGAGGGCTCTCGGCGACGATCGAGGAGTGGCTGCAGTCGGCCGAATACATCCTGTCCACCGGGAAGAACCGCGACGTGATCCTCTGCGAGCGCGGCATCCGCACCTTCGAGACCGCGACGCGGAACACGATGGACCTGAACGCGATCCCGGTCCTGCACGAGCGGACCCACCTGCCCGTCATCGTCGACCCGAGCCACGGGACGGGCGTCCGGTCCTACGTGGCACCCCTCGCGATGGCGGCGATCGCCGCCGGCGCGGACGGGGTGATGCTGGAGTGCCATCCGGAGCCCGAGAAGGCGCTGTCGGATGGCCCGCAGAGCCTGACCTTCGACATGGTCGAGCGCCTGCTGCGCGACCTGGAGGCGATCGCGCCCGTGGTGGGCAAGCGGGTTGCCCTGGCGCACAAGATCCCGGCCGCGGCCAAGCCCGCGAAGAAGGGCCACGCGACGTCCGAAGCGGTGGCGTTCCAGGGCGAGCACGGCGCCTTCAGCGAGAAGGCCGCGCGGCAGTTCTTCGGCGACAAGGCGAAGACCTCGCCCTCGAGCTCGTTCCGCGACGTCTTCGAGAAGGTCGTCGCGGGCGACGTGGCGTTCGGCATCGTCCCCGTCGAGAACACGCTGGGCGGATCGATCCACCAGAACTACGACCTGCTCTGCGAGTTCGACGTCCAGATCGTCGGCGAGACGAAGCTCCGGGTGGTCCACAACCTGATCGCGAACAAGGGCACGAAGCTCGCCGACATCAAGCGGATCTACGCCCACCCCCAGGCGGCGGCGCAGTGCGAGCGCTTCCTGCGGCAGCACCCGACGTGGTCGATCCTCCAGGTCTACGACACGGCCGGTAGCGTCAAGATGATCAAAGAAGAGAAGGCGCTGGACGCGGCGGCGATCGCGTCCTCGGCCGCGGCGAAGCACTTCGACATGGACATCCTCAAGGAGGGGATCGAGAGCGATCCCCAGAACTACACGCGCTTCATCGTGCTCGCCCACGGGCCGCGCGACCCCGGGCGCGGCCCCGCGAAGGTCGACAAGGTGTCCCTCGTCTACGCCACGGAGAACAAGCCGGGGGCGCTGTTCCGGACCCTGGAGGTCTTCGCCAAGCGCGGCGTGAATCTCTGCCGGCTGGAGTCGCGGCCGATCCCGGGGAAGCCCTTCGAGTACCTCTTCTACGTCGACCTCACGGGCGACGTTCACGACAAGTCGGTGGCGGGCGCCCTGAAGGACCTGAAGGAGCACATCACGTTCGTGAAGGTGCTCGGGTCCTATCCGTCGGCGTGAACAAGCCGTCGCTCCAGGCGCGCTCGTCCGAGGACGCGGGTCGCCACGCCGTCAACGCCTTCGTCCGCGACGCCGCCGCGAGGGCGCCGGCGGGCGGGCGCGTGCTTGATGCCGGCGCCGGCGAGTGCGTCTACCGTCCGTTCTTCGAGGGACGGCGCTACGTCGCGATCGACCGCGGCGTGGGCGACAGGGCCTGGGACTACGGGCGGCTCGACGCGACCGCCGATCTGGAGCGCATCCCCTTCGCCGCGGCGTCGTTCGAGTTCGTGCTCTGCACGGAGACCCTGGAGCACGTGGCGCGGCCGGCGGTCGTGCTGGCGGAACTGCGCCGGGTCCTGAAGCCGGGCGGCACGCTCGCCCTCACGGTGCCGTTCCTCCACCCGGTCCACCAGGCGCCGCATGACTACTACCGCTACACGCCGTACGGGTTGCGCCACCTCCTGGGGCAGGCGGGCTTCGAGGTCGAGGGCCTCTCGGCCGCGGGAGGCTTCTTCACCTTCCTGCATCTGCAGCTGGGCGACCTGCCCTCGCATCTCCCGCTGGGGGTGAAGGCCAGCGCGGGGTCGCTGCTCGGCTGGCCCTTCCGGGCCTTCGTCCGGGCCTCCGCGGCGCTCCTGCGCGTCGCCGTCGGCGCACTGAGGCGGCTCGATTCCGGCGACGTCCGGCCGCTCCACTACCTGGTGCTGGCGCATCCGTCCAAAGGGGAGTGACAGCGGCGGCCTTCGCCGGTATCATCGGACCCCCATGAGCGTCTCCGCCGCCCGGCCGGTCATCCGCCTCCGCGTGCCCGGCAGCCGCCGCCATCTCTTCTTCTTCCGGAAAATGGTGGTGAAGCCCGAGCAGTTCATCGAGGCGGGGACGATCGTGGATGTGCTCGACCGCGGCGGCGCGCCGATCGGCTGCGGGTTCTACAACCCGAAGTCCGAGATCGCCCTGCGCATGCTTGGGGCTCCGGAGGACGACCTCATCGAGAAGCGTCTGCGCGCGGCCATGGCGTTCCGGGAGACGCTGGCGATCCCGTCCGACGCCTATCGGGTCTGCCATTCGGAGGGCGACGGACTGTCGGGGCTGGTGGTCGACCGCTATGCGGGCCTGCACTCCATCGAGATCTTCTCGCTGGGGATGCTGAAGCAGCTCGACACGATCCAGAAGGTCTTCCCGAACGCGTTCGTGCAGGCGGATGCCCGCACGCAGGAGCTCGAGGGCTTCACGCTGCCGGCGTCGAAGCCGCCCGAGGGCGTCGTCATCCAGGAGCACGGCGTGCAGTTCCGGGTCGATTTCGCGCGCGGCCACAAGACGGGCTTCTTCTGCGACCAGCGGGAGAACCGCAAGGCGGTGGCGGAGCTCGCGAAGGGGAAGGACCTGCTCGACCTCTGCTGCTACACGGGCGGCTTCGCGGTGTCCGCCGCCAAGGCGGGCGCGCGGCGGGTGATCGGCGTGGACATGGACGAGGAAGCGCTCGAGACGGCCCGGCAGAACGCGCGCCTCAATCGAGTGAAGGTCGACTTCTTCCACCAGGACATCTTCAATTATCTGAAGCAGTGCCGCGAGAAGTTCGACGTCGTCGTGCTGGATCCGCCCAAGATGACGCGGGATGCCGAGGACCTGCCGAAGGCGCGGCGCGGCTACCACGACATGAACGCGCTGGCGTCCCGGGTGGTGAAGCCGGGAGGCGTGCTGGTGTCCTGTTCCTGCACCGGGCTGGTGCAGCCGGAGGAGTTCCTGCAGATCGTGCAGCGCGCCTCGGAGCGCGAGCTCCGGACTTTCCGCATCGCGGGCGCCGGCCCCGATCACCCCGTCAGCAACCTCTACCCCGAAGGCCGCTACCTCAAGGTCATCTACAGCGTTGTCGTCTAGCCCCAGGGAGGCTCGCCCTCCGTAGCGCCGGATCAACCCAAGAACGAGAGGCGCGAAGGAGGGGAGAGGGCCGGGGCCAGCGGGGAGGAGGGGAGAGCTGACCCCGGCCCAGGTTTCTTGCTTCTTACTTCCTCTTACTTCTTGTCGACGTACTTGACGGCGACTTTGTGGGGCTTGGCCGCTTCGGCCTTGGGAAGCGTCACCGTCAGGATGCCGTCCTTGAGCTCGGCCGTCACTCGATCCGCCGCCACTTCCCAGGGAATCGTCAGGCTGCGGACGAAGGATCCGGCGAGCCGCTCGCGGCGGTGCAACGGCGCGTTCTCCTTGGTCTCGACCTTCTTCTCGCCTTTCAGCGTGAGCTCGCCATTGTTGAAGGAAACATCGATGTCCTCGAGCTTCACGCCCGGCACTTCAGCCTCGATCTTGAGGAGCTCGCCGTCCTCCCACACGTTCAGGGGCGGGTAGAACGAGGGCTCCATCTCGTCGCGGAGCCAATCCAGGCGACTCGTCAGTTCACTCAGCGGTCCGAACATGCGTACCTCCTTAATCTCAACAATTGGCATATTGCAAACTCTGTGCCAAGGAGTTCTTGAAATCAGGCAACACAATTTATTGTCCACAAAGCACTTACGCTCGTGATTCAGCTTGAGCCCTGAAAACCTGTCAGGATGGCAGGGTTGGCCCTGGCATGCCCAGGAGTCAACAGTGGCGGGCGAATTGCGTATATCCGTGTGGCGTTAGTAGAACAGAAGGCGGTATCCATGGATCGGGACTATTACGCGGATCTGGGGGTTTCCAAGACCGCCTCGGCCGACGAGATCGGACGGGCCTTCCGCAAGCTGGCGGCCCGATACCATCCCGATCGCAACCCCGGCGACAAGTCGGCCGAGGAGAAGTTCAAGCGCATTGCCGAGGCGTATAACGTGCTCAGCGACCCCAAGTCGCGCGCCGCGTATGACCGCGGGGGCCAGGAACAGGTCCGGGCCGACACGGGGTTCCGCGGTTTCGACAGCACCGAGGACATCTTCAGCCATTTCGGCGACCTCTTCGGCGAGCTCTTCGGCAGCCGGGTGAGGGCGCGGGCCTACCGGCGCTGGCCCCAGGAGTACGAGACCGAGATCGAGGTCCATCCCGAGCCGGGAGACAGCCTGGACCTGCGGCGCGAGGTGACGATCAGCGTCTTCACGGCCATGCTGGGCGGCGCGGTGGACGTGCCGCTGGCCGAAGGCACCGCGGAGATGACCGTTCCCCCGGGCACGCAGCCGGGTCAGCAGTTCCGCCTCGCCGGCCAGGGCCACCGGGGCCGCGGCCGCCGCGGCGACGTCATCGTCACGGTGCGGGTGGAAATCCCGCGCCGCCTCACCCCCGCCCAGCGACGCCTGCTGGAGCAGGCGCGCACGGCGAGGTAACGACAGGAGAATCCCATGAGCGCCCGCGGCGTGCTTTCCGGCGTGACCTTCGCGCTGTTTACGATCGCGATCTACACCAGCGGCGTTCTGACGGGCCGGGCCTCGACCGCGGGACGCCCCGTGATCGAGAAGGTCGACCCGTCGCTTTTTGCGAAGGTCGAAGACTCCTCGAAGCCGTTCGTCATGGCCGCCAAGGCCGCCGAGCCCGCGGTCGCGCACCTGATCGTGACCAAGCTGATCCGTTACCGCGACCCCTCGGAGGAGTTCTTCAGCGACGAGTTCGCGCAGCGCTACTTCCGCCGCCGCATGCCCCAGCCCCGCGTGGGCCGGGAGACCTCGATGGGCTCCGGGGTCCTCATCCGCGAGGACGGCACGATCTTGACCAACGCCCACGTGGTCAAGGACGCCAGCGAGATCGTGGCCAAGCTTCCCGACGGCCGTTCCTTCAAGGCCACGCATTTCGCCGTGGACGAGGAGGTCGACCTGGCGGTGGTCAAGATCGAGGGAAAGGACCTGCCGGTCGCAACCCTCGGGGACAGCGACGCTCTGGAAGTGGGGCAGTGGGTGCTGGCGATCGGCAACCCGTTCGGCCTGGAGCACACGGTGACGACCGGGATCATCTCCGCCGTCCGCAAAAACGCCGGCGCGAATCAGGAGGACTTCATCCAGACCGACGCCGCGATCAACCCGGGAAACTCCGGCGGCCCGCTGATCGACCTGAAGGGCCGGGTGGTCGGCATCAACACGTCGATCTACTCGAAGAGCGGCGGCTACCAGGGCATCGGCTTCGCGCTGCCGATCAACCTCGCGCGTCGGATCACCGACCGCCTGCAGAAGAAGTGAGCGTGATCCGAGAACGGACGATGCTCAGCGGATTGGCCACAGAGCCCCCCGAGCCCTCAGAGAAAATCCACTCTGCGGGCTCTGAGGGCTCTGTGGCCAATTTCGGGGCTACTTCACCGTCATCTTGCCGTCGACGCTGAAGTTCAGCTTGATCTCCTGCTTGCCGCCGTTCTCCGCGGTGTTCTTGAAGTAGGCCGTCACGGCGCCCTTGCCCTCGGTGGCGAGCACGCGGCCCGTCTCGACCTCGAGGACGAGCTTCGTCTTCCCCTCGCACTTCGTCCAGCCTTCCTCGGCCGCGGGGTCCTTGCCGCCGTCGAGCTTGCCCGTCAGCTCGCCCGCCAGCGTCGCGATCTTCTTCCCGTCCTTCTCCTCGAGCTTCTCGAGGGTCACCTTCTGCTTGAAGTCGAACTTGGCCTGCTTGCCCTTCTCCGAGCGCGATCCTTTCCAGCTCCGCTCCCAGGTGTCGCCCTGCTTGACCTCTTTGTCGGGCATCCGCGTGATGGCCAGCCCGATGAGGTCCATCGCCTCGCCGTTGTGGTCCTGGGCGAGGTCGTCGGCGCGGTACTCCCCCTCCGGCGTCAGCGTGAAGTTCTTCCCCCCGGCCGCCAGGTACCACATCATCTGGCGCAGCTTGTTCTTGTCGTCCTCCGGCGCCTGCCCCTTCTGGAACTCGAACTCGTGGTCATCGTCGTCGTAGCGGACTTCGACGCGGGCCTCGTCGAAGTCGATCTTGCGCCGGTTCTTTCCCGACACCTGCGAGTTTCCTTCGGCGCGGAGGAGGAGCTTCTCCATGCTGAGGAAGGGATGCATCGAGCGGACGAAGTTCGCTAGCTGCTCGGTGCCGTCGATCTTGATGCCCAGGCGCATCTCGTAATAGACCTTGTCCTTCGTGGACTTATCGGCGGCGTAGCGCAGCTTGACGCCGTCCGTCTGCAGCAGCGCCAGGGTGATCAGGG
>Ga0310813_10001023_pt1 | contig 16962 bp, 15 predicted proteins | sample YN3metagenome_FD_203086 | JGI IMG/M metagenome (GOLD analysis project Ga0310813, IMG submission 203086) | Soil microbial communities from experimental microcosm in Duke University, North Carolina, United States - YN3 | ecosystem: Engineered > Artificial ecosystem > Soil microcosm > Unclassified...
GCGGAGCCGGATGTCCCCGGGATCGTCCGCTGCCACCACCTCAATGCTGCCGTTCGGAATCTTTCCAGTCACGGCAATTGCCATATTGCCTTCTCCGCTGTCGTCTGTACCGAAAAATGCGCCCGAACATGGACGCGCGCCATCGAGTACACGCGATGATGAGATGACGATGCAAGCGAAGATGTCTACTTTCCGACGATAAGCAGGCTGGCCATCTATGATGGCGGCGATCGGCCGGTCATTGGTGCGCGCGTGATTTGTTGCTCGCCATAGCGTCGATTATGCGGCGTTGCGTTGATGCACCAGCTTTTGACCGGCGATTTGCGACCGACCGCGCAGCACATAACTGCTGGCGATGCTGCCAATGTACACGTCACGTAGGTCGTTGCCGCCGAACGCCACGTTCGTTGGCTTGTTTATGAGGACGCCGGCTTCGTCGTTCGCTACGGTCACGACGTCGCGGCCGGGTGTGATCGCCACAATCCGGTTCGCCAGAACCAACGTTACCCAGAGATTGCCGCTTGCGTCGAAGGCGATTCCGTCCGGAAAGCACCGCGTGCCGAGACTTTCCGGTCCATACACCTCGGGAGCCGACAATCGGTCGCCTTCGATGCGAAAGCGGAGAACGTTGTCCGCCGTGGTTTGCGCGAGGTAGAGAAACCGCTCCTGCGCATCGAGCGCGAGGCCGTTGGGGAAACGCAAACCGTCGGCTACGATTGCTGCATCGCCTGACGGCGACATGCGGAAGATGAAGCCGTCCGGCGTGCCGTCGAGCCATTCCGGCACGCGGCCCCGGCGCGTCGAGACGCTGCACCAAAGATTGCCGCGCGAGTCGAATATCAGATAGTTCGGCGTCTTGAGTGGCGTGCCTGCCACCTCACTGAGGAGCGTGGTGACCGCGCCCGATTCGGATTCGAGCCGTTGCAGCGTTCCGGTTCCGATATTGGCAATCACGATTGAGGCGTCCCGGGGATCGATCTTGAGGCCATTGGGTTCGCCGCCCGCCAGGCCGCACCGGACGAGCCCTCCATCGGGCAGGATCCGCGCAGCGGCGCTTGCCTTGTCGGAGGCCCAGACGTTGCCATCGCGAGCCACAACGACATCTTCCGGGCGCTCGATGCCGCGGCCGATCGGCGCCAAGTGAGTAATGATCGGCGTGATGCCGGTTGCAGCACTTCCTTTGGTCACGACGCCCTCAGATTGGATTGAATTTGCGCCAGCACCCGCCGGAAGGATGCGAGCCGCCGCCTCCCTATGCCCCGAGTCGCCTTGCGCTGGGTCTCGACAGCCAGGGGCACAAGCACATGCTCGAGGGCGCGGCCGGCCAGCGTCAGATGCACGTACACGGTGCGACGGTCGACGCAGCTGCGCACGCGCTTCACGAGGCCGGTCCGCTCGAGGGCATTGAGCGCCGAGACCGTGTTCCCTCCTACCCGCCGCACCCGCTCGCTGAGGTCGATTTGGCTAATCCCGTCTGCTGCCCACAGGACTCGCAGATACGACCAGTGCGCGAAGCGGATTTCGCGGGTGGCCAATTTCTCCTGCAGTGCCGCTCTCATCGCCTCCCAGGTCAGGCGCAGCTGAAAGCCCAAGGCCTCCTCGTGCACCAGGCGCTGTCCGCGCGCCGCGCCGGCGGGGGTCTTGGCATTGGATCGGTTCGGCATCGTGACGTTGTTGGCAGAGGCGCATCCCGTACCGCATCGTCGCCCTCGACAATGGCCTTCAGTGGCGCAAGCTTGACAGGCCAGCGAGAATTAATTCAGCATTGAACTATCGTCAACGTCATACGGCGATGGCTGGAACACTGTACCGCACGGGACGGAAAACGGCGCCCATCGAGGCAATCGGCCTCGCGCGCTGACAAGTCACGGATCCTTGGAGACCATGCTGCATTGCTGTCTTGGTCTGGCTGCTCTGGAGCGCAATTCATCAGCGCCGACCGCGAGAATCGGACACAAGACGAGCCGATAAGATCTGCGCCTAGGGAGGAGAATTCATGACCCCGCTTCGCTCAATTGTCCTCGCCGTCATCCTGGCAGGGGTGTCCGCGCCGGCCGCGGCGGACGAGCTCCGCATCGGCTTTCTCAACACCACGACGGGCCAAGGCGCCTTTATAGGAAAATTCCTCGAGAACGGCTGGAAGCTCGGTCTCGAACATGCCGGCTGGACCAAGGACGGCGACAAGCTCGGCGGCATCCCGATGCGCATCTTCTATGGCGACGACCAGTCCCGGCCTGACGTGGGGATCCGCGAGGTCGATAAGCTGATCAAAGCCGACAAGGTGCAGATGATCGTTGGCCAGCTCTGGTCGCACGTACTGATGGCGACGCAGAAGCCGATCTTCGACGCCAAGGTGATGCTGATCTCGACGAACGCGGGGCCTTCGCCGCTGGCGGGAGAGCTTTGCAATCCCTTGTTCGTATCGAGCGCCGCACAGAACGATCTTGTTGCGGAAGCGACGGGCGAGCTCGTCAATCGCGATGGCGTCAAGAACCTCGTCGGATTGGCCCCAAACTATCAAGCGGGGAAGGATTACCTCAGCGGCTTCGAGCGCGTCTACAAGGGCCGCATGATCGACAAGATCATGTTCAAGGTCGCCGAGACTGACTACCAGGCGGAATTCGCGCAGCTGCGCGCGCGCAAGCCCGAGGCGGTGGTCGTCTTCGCGCCCGGCGCCATGGGTGTTGCCTTCATGAAGCAGTGGCAGGCGTCCGGCCTCAAAGACCAGGTGAAGCTCTATTCGATTTTCTCCATCGATTACATGACGCTGCCCGCCATCGGCGAGGCGGCGGTCGGCGCGACCGAGGTGAGCTATTGGAATCCGGAAAACCCGAATCCGGCAAACCAGCGCTTTGTCAAAGACTACCTTGCGAAGTTCGGCCACATGCCGTCATTCCCCTCGGCGGCGAACTACGACGCCGTGGGCATGATCGCGCGCGCGATGCAGTCGACGAATGGCAACACGAGGGATATGACCGCGGTCGCGCGCGCCATCCGCACATCCGAGCAAAACACGATCCGCGGCAAGCTGCGCTTCAACGTCAACGGCTTCTTGATCCAGCCCTATTGGCAGCTCACCGTCGTCGCCGGTCCCGGCGGCAAGCCGACGATCAAAGGCGGCGCCAAAGTCCTCGAGCGCGCCGACTCGTTCACCGACAAGTGCCCCGCCGACCAACGAACGTAATCGGGAGGCGGCGCGAAGAGGGAGGAGCGGATGTTCGTCAAGAACGCATGGTACGTGGCCGGCTGGTCGCACGAGGTTGGGCGCACGCCGCTCGAGCGTTGGATCACCAATGAGCCGGTGGTTCTTTATCGCACCGAGGGCGGCCGAGCCGTCGCACTGGAGGACCGCTGCGCGCATCGGCGGGCGCCGCTGTCCAAGGGAAAGCTGGTAGGTGACGCCATCCAGTGCGGCTATCACGGCATGACCTTCGATTGCGAAGGCAATTGTGTGCGCCTTCCCGGGCAAGCCGTGATCCCAAAAGCAGCGAAAGTGCGGAACTATCCACTGGTCGAACGCTTCGGCTGGGCCTGGATTTGGATGGGGGATCCGTCTCTCGCTGATCCTTCGTCGATCCCGAACTTCTTCTGGCTCGATCATCCCGAGTGGAAGCCGGTCGGCGGCACGATCCATTGCGAATCGAACTATTTCCTGCTCATCGACAATCTACTCGATCTTTCCCACGAAACCTTTCTGCACGCGTCGACGATCGGCAATGCGGCGGTCGCCGACGCGGCATCCGAGACCGAGGCGGGCGATGCGACGGTGCGCGTACGCCGGCGAATGCCGAATTGCCCGCCGCCGCCGCTCTTCAAGAAGGCCCGGAACTTCAGTGGCAACATCGATCGCTCTCAGGTGATTGACTTCACACCGCCGTGCTATGCGGTGGTCGACGCGCGCGCCGTGCCGGCCGGCACCAACGACACGGACAACGGCATCGAATGGCGCGTCATCAATGCGCTCGTGCCCGAATACGAGGGCACGACGCATTACTTCTGGGCAGTCTCCCGCCATTTCGCGATCGACAACCGCGAGCTTGACGAGATCATGCACAAGGCGGTGGTGCATACGTTCTCGGAAGACATCGGCATGACCGAAGCGCAACAGAAGCGAATGGCGCGGCCCTCGGCCGACCCGAAGCACGTCACCATCAAAGCAGATGCCGCGCCGATCGCGGCCCGCAAGATTGTATCTCGACTGCTGCACGGCGAGGCTGCCGGAGTCCAGACCGCATCGCCGTGAGTGGCCAGGGCAGCCGGGGTTGATCGTAGTGCGAATGTAATTTTTTTCGGAGCTCCGACTCCCGGCACAAGCACGATGTGACTCGGTGATAAATTCGGGTAGCGTCGGCGGCGATGATCGCGCTGCTACTCTTACTCTCGGACATGATTTTCGGTCCAGACAGTTTCAGTACGTCCGTTGCGCGGCGCGCATAACTGGCGATATGTCGAAACTTGGCCATATAGATAGCTCACCTGTCGGCGCCTTCTGGCATTTTGCGGCTTTGCGGGAAGTGTTTTCTCATTCGAGGAAAAAGAGCGCAGGCGCAAGCGGCGTGAACCCGCGAGACTTCCCCGCGCCGCCGCCTATACTGAAGCGTTCGCGCCTCATGCGTCCGGAGCCCCGCTTGCTGCGCCTCTCCGTTCTCGACCAAGCCATCGCCGTGAGCGGCCGCCCGCAGGGCGAGTCGATCCGCAATGCCGTTGCCCTGGCCCAGCATTGCGAACGGCTGGGCTATGCGCGCTTCTGGGTTTCCGAACACCACAACCATCCGACCATCGTCGGCACAGCTCCCGAAGTTCTGCTGGCCGCAATCGCGGTGAAGACCGAGCGCATTAGAATCGGTAGCGCCGGTATCATGCTACCGCACTATTCGCCTCTCAAAGTGGCCGAACAGTTCCGCGTGCTCGACGCACTGGCACCCGGGCGCATCGATCTCGGGCTCGGCCGCGCGCCGGGCTCTGATGGCCGCACGGCCTTCGCGCTCGACCCAAATGCTAACGAACGGCCGGCGCATTTTGTCTCGGACGTGCGCGATCTCCTCTCCTGGGTGAGCGGCACGCCGCTGGTGGAAGGACATCCATTCGCGCCAGTGAAGGCCTATCCGCAGGGAGAGACGGTGCCGGAGGTCTGGATTCTGGGCAGCTCCGATTACGGCGCGCAGGTGGCCGCGCATTTCGGCCTGCCCTTTTGCTTCGCCTATTTCTTTTCCGACGGGGCCGGCGCCGAAGCGGCCGTTTCGATCTATAAGCAGAACTACCGTCCGAGCGCCCGCCATCCCAATCCGCATCCGGCACTGTGCGTCTGGGCCCTCGCCGCACCGACCGACGCGGAAGCAGAGCATCATTTCACGCCGCGCGCCAAATGGCGCCTTTTCCGCGAGCGCGGGATTTTTCCGCCGATTGACACGCCCGAGGAGGCGATTGCCTATCCCTACACAGAGGTCGAGAAAGCCCGGATGGACAAGATGCGGCGTGACGGCTTCGTTGGCACGCCGGGACAGTTAGGTGAGCGCCTGCGTGCTCTGGCCGCGGCTTTTGACGTCGGGGAACTCGCCATCGTCACCTGGACCCACGACGAGAACGTGCGTCGCCAGAGCTATGCGCTGATCGCCGACGAATTCGGTTTGTGCAGCGCCGTGCAGACGGGTCTCGCCGCTGATTAGACTTAGACCGAGCTAGATCGAAACGCATCGAAAAGCATAATTGGAAGCAGTGCGCTGCCCTCCACCGAACGAAGATCAACTACCCTGCAAAGGTGGATGGGCTGCCTCGCCATCACCCAGCGCGATGGCCGCCTTTAGGCTGAGTTTCCCGTTCATCGATTATGCGATTTCGGTCGACCGCCAGGCTGGGAGCGCTCCAATTTGGGGACTTTTGCCGGTCCCAGGGTGCCCCCCCTTCTGTATCTGACACAGACCTTTTTACGACCCTTCGGCAAACGCACCGTCGTCGGCAATGCGAACTTCGGCCAAGATTGACCGGAATGTTGGTTCTCGCTTTTCGAGAAGGCGAGGGGCAATTGCGGAGCCGCGCCAATTTAGTGGTGATGATGGGCGGTATTCATTGACACCGGCGAACGCCGATGTGAACGTCAATCGCCGAGGGGAGAACACCATGACCACAAGTCGCTTATTTGCGTTCGCCATCGCGGCGGCGCTCGCGTCGCCGGCGGCCGCCCAGCAGGTCCAGCTCAAGGCCGGAACCTTCCTGCCCACGGTCGACACCTTCTGGTATCCACCAATCCAAAAGTTTCTCGACACGGTGAACGAGAAGGGCAAGCAAGTCGGCCTTTCGATCAACATGGTCGCGGCCGGCGGCAAGGGTATGTCGCCCTTCGAGATGGGGAACGCCCTCCAGTCCGGCGTGCTCGATCTCATCCACCTCGCCGGCACCTTCTACAACAAGATCGTGCCGCTCGCGGATGCGCAAAAGCTCTCGACCATCAGCACCGCTGAGGAGCGCAAGAACGGCACCTACGCGGCGCTTGAGCCGATCTATAACCAGCGCCTGAACGCGCACTATCTCGGGCGCTGGGGCGAGGGCGTGCCGTTTCACTTCTACATGAACAAGCGCGTCGAGAGTGCGGACTTGAAGGGCATCAAGATCCGCGGCACGTCCGTTTATCAGGCCTTCATCGAGCGGCTCGGCGGCACCTTGGTGCTGACGCCGCCGGCCGAGGCCTACACCGCCGTCGAGCGCGGCGTCGTCGACGGCCTCGGCTGGCCGCTCTGGGGCATCGAGGCCTGGGGCTGGCAGAAGATCCTCAAGTACCGCATCGAGCCCGGCTTCTATTCGGCCGATGTGAGCGTACTCGTGAACCTCGACACCTGGAAAAAACTCGCCAAGCCGCAGCAGGACGTGCTCACAGCGGCGATGATCGAGCTCGAGAACGAGTTCCCGAAGCTCCGCGCCAAGAACGACGAGGCGGCGCGCAAGATCCAAGCCGATGCCGGTATCCAGGTGATCACGCTGCCCCCGTCCGAGGCGGCCAAGTGGCTGAAGGCGGCCGAGGATGCTGGCTGGGACGATCTCATGAAGAAGGATCCGGTCAACGCGCCCAAGCTCCGTGCGCTGACCACCGGGAAGAAGTAGAGACGGGCCGCCGCGCGGACCACGCGCGCGCACGGCATGAGGAAGAAATTCGGACAGCGCTGCCTCGCGGCCCTGGAGTGGACGCTCGACGCCACGGGCGCCGCCTTCGGTCTCGTGATCGGCGCGCTGATCCTACTCATGGTGCTCGAGATCGCGATCCGCGTCTTCGGCACCGGATCGCTCGCCTGGCTGATCGAGGTGGCCGAATACACGATGGCCGGCGGCACCTTCCTCGCCGCACCCTGGGTGCTGCGCCAGGGCGCCCATGTGCGCATCGACATCCTTCTGACCGCGCTGCCGCAGCGCATCACCAAGCGGATCGAGCAGTTCGTCGACCTCGCCGGCTGTGCGGTCTCGGCCCTGCTCCTCTACTACGGCTGCGTCATGGTCCTGCGCGCGTGGCAGGCGAACATCGTCCTCTACAAGAGCTGGTGGACGCCGGAATGGCTGGTGCTGCTGCCGTTTCCGTTGGGGTGCCTGCTGCTGCTCGTCGAGTTCGTGCTCCGCGTCCTCCGCGTCGAAGGCGTGGTGAGCGACGAGATCGACCCAACGAAGCGCGCGAGCATCTGAACGATGGATTGGTCGCTGGCACTGGGCCTGATGCTGGGAATGGTATGCCTTTTCCTAGCGCTCGGACTGCCGGTCGCGTTCGCCTTCTTCCTCACCAACATCATCGGCGTCATCGTGTTCATGGGCCTCGACCGCGGGATGGTCTGGCTCGCCCGCAACTCGGTCGCCGCGGTCAGCAACTTCAATCTGGCGCCGATTCCGCTCTTCCTGCTCATGGGCGAACTGCTGCTGCAGACCGGCCTCGCCTTCAAGGCGGTGGACGCGATCGACCGCATCGTCCGCCGCGTGCCGGGGCGTCTCTCGGTCGTCGCGGTCACCGGCGGCACGGTGTTCTCGGCGCTCTCGGGCTCGACCATCGCGACGACGGCCATGCTCGGCCACGCGCTGCTGCCGAACATGCTGAAGCGCGGCTATCACCCGACCATGGCGATGGGTCCGATCATGGCCATCGGCGGCGTCGACATGTTGATTCCGCCCTCGGCCCTCGCCGTGCTGCTCGGCAGCCTCGCCCGCATCCCGATCGCCGAACTGCTGATCGCCGGGATCATTCCCGGCCTCATCATGAGCGTGCTCTTCATCGGCTATATCGTCGTGCGCTGCGGCCTCGACCCCAAGCTCGCGCCGCGGGTCGACGAGCAGAGGTTCTCGGGCCGCGAGCGCTGGATGCCGTTCTTTATTCAGGTCGTCCCACTGCTGCTGATCTTCATCGTCGTCGTGGGCAGCATCTTCAGCGGCGTGGCGACGCCCACGGATTCGGCGGCGCTCGGCTGCATCGCCACGGCGATCATCACGATCGCGCACCGCGCGCTCACCTGGCGCATCCTGCGCTCGAGCCTCATGGACACGGCCAAGGTGACGACGATGATCTTCTTCATCATCGCCGCGTCGTCCACCTATGCGCAGATCCTCGCCCTCTCCGGCGCCACCGACAGCGCGCTCGCCCAGCTCCTGAAGTTCCAGTTCACGCAACTCGAAGCGCTGCTCTTGATCATCTTGATCCTTCTGATCATGGGCTGCTTCCTCGATCAGGTCAGCATGATGCTGCTGACCCTGCCCTTCATCATGCCGCTCGCCGATCAGCTCCACATCGATCTCATCTGGCTCGGCGTCATCCTGCTGATCTCTATGCAGATCGGTCTGCTGACGCCGCCCTTTGGTCTCCTGCTGTTCGTGATGAAGGGCGTGGCGCCGCCGCATATCAGCATGCGGCAGGTCTACGTCGCCGCGTTTCCATTCACAGTGCTGACGTTGCTCGTGCTGCTGCTGGTCGTCGCGGTGCCGTGGCTCGCGACGATCCTGCCGAAGTTGATCAATTAGAGCGAAGTCCGTTCAGACGGAATCGCTTTGGTGTGACAGCACCTCGCTGGCTTCCATCCTTCGAGGTGCTTCTCCCGGCGGCGTATCCACTTGATCGGACTCTGCGACCAAGTTGCCTCGAGTCGTTCAGGTTTAGCGCTTGCCCAACTTGAACACGCGCACCGCGTTCTCGCGGAGGAGATACGGCTTTGACTCGGGACGGATCGTGAGCTCACCGATCTCGCGCATCGCGCGCTGCGGATCGACGACGGGCCAATCGGTGCCAAACATCACCTTCTCGCGGCCATATGTGTTGATGTAGTGCACGAGCTCGGCCGGCCAGTATTTCGGCGCATAGGCGTCAGTGCCGATGAAGACGTTCTCGTGCTTCCAGGCCATCGCGATCATCTCGGCGGTCCACGGGATGCCGATGTGGATGCCGATGAGCTTGAGCTCGGGAAAATCGCACGCCACCGCGTCGAGCGTGATCGGCCGCCCGACGCTCCGCCGCCGACGCGCGCGCTGATAGACGAGGCTCTGCCCGACCTGCATCATGATCGGGACGTCGAGCTCGCAGCATTTCGCATAGTACGGATAGTACTTGGCATGATCGGGGGCCAACTCGAAATGGTGCGGATAGAGGTGTGCGCCGATGAACCCCAAGTCGCGCACCGCGCGCTCGAGCTCGCGCAGACCTTCCATGCCGCGAAGCGGATCGATGCCGGCCAAGCCAGAGAATCGGTTGGGATGTGTACGGCAGACTTCATGGACGCGTTCATAAGAAACTTCGCGCGAATCGCGCTCGCGGCGGTCACCGGCGCGCGCGGCGACAAGAAACGAGCGCTCAACCCCGGCCCGGTCCATCATTCCGATATAGTGTTCGACCGGAATGCCGCGGCGCAGCTCCTCGGGAAAGCGGATCTTGTCGAGAAATTCGGGGTCAATGCCGAGGCTGTTCTCGCCGGCCTCGCGCTCGGTGTAAAGATTGACGACGATATCGATGGCACCCATGCGACAAACCCAATGCAAATTACGGCTGTCCCTACCAGAAAATCGACTGCCGACGTAGTGATGATGTAGGCCATAGAGCGCCGACGCGCGGCCGTGCTGCTTACGGCCGCCAAGCCAGCATGCGGCTTAGCCCGAGCTCTAGCCGGTCTCTGGTCGTCGCGAGCGAGAGGCGCAGGTAGCCTTCGCCATTGGTGCCGAACGCAGTTCCGGGCGTCATTGCCACGTTAGCTTCTTCCAGCAGTCGATATGCCACGTCGTCGCAAGGAAGCCCGAATCGGGTCACATCGAGCCATATATAAAAACCGCCGTCCGGGCGCATGGCCGAAAATCGGGAGCCGCGGATTGCATCCAGCACGAAGTCGCGATTGGCAAGATAGAACTCGCGCCACGCGTCGAGGTAATCCTGCGGGCCGGTGATCGCGGCAAGCGCGCCGTATTGTGCCGGCGTGTTCGAGCACATGACGCTCGGCTGCAACAAGCCGAGCACGGGATCAACGACCCGTTCTGGTAGCGCGGCGTAGCCGACCCGCCAGCCGGTCATCGCATAGACCTTCGAGAAGCTGTAGACCGAGATCACGCGCTCGGGCTGCGGTTCGAGGCTGCCGATGCTGAAGAAGCGCCCCGAGAAATCGATCCCGTCATAGCATTCGTCCGCGATAATCCAGAGATCGCGGGACGTGGCGAACGCCATCAAGCGCTCGGCCAGCGCGCGGTCAATCACGCTTCCCAATGGATTCGAGGGCGTATTGATCAGCAGCGCACGCGTCGACTCGTCGACAAGACTGTTCAGCTGTTCGACCTTCGGCAAATAACCGTTGGATGCGTCGAGGTCGTAATAGACAGTCCGCGCTCCGAAGGCACGCGTCATCATCGTGAAGTTTGACCAGCCTGGATTGGGCAGGAGCATCGAATCGTTCGGGCCGAGCACGGTGCCGATCACGGCGAACAATGCGTTGGCGCCGCCGCTGGTCACCAGCACCTGGCGGGGCTGCGCGTTGATGCCATTTGCGCGGCGCACCTTCTCGGCCAGCGCCTCCCGCAACGCCGGCAGGCCGGGTGTTGGCGCGTACTTCGTTTGGCCCGACGCCGCGGCGTCTCTGACGGCATCGAGGACGTGCTGCGGCGTGTTGAACCCCGGCTCGCCGACTTCGAGGTGCACGACGTCCGGGCGCCCCCAAGCCAACTCCATCATCTTACGCACGCCCGATTTGGGCCGGTTTTGCGCGGCTGGCGAGAGTCTCACGTTTCCATGCCTTTCATAATCCGCGGGCCTCAGTGGACGGTCTTGCCAAGGACACTCGAAATGAACCGTCTTGTCCGCTCATGTTGCGGATTGACGAGAATCTGATCCGGACGGCCCTGCTCGATAATGCTTCCTTCATCCATGAAAACGATCTTGTCGGCGACGTCGCGAGCAAAGGCTATTTCATGTGTGACGATGATCATTGTCATGCCGCTTTGCGCTAGCCCCCGCATGACGTCCAGCACCTCGCCGACGAGCTCCGGATCGAGTGCCGAAGTAGGTTCGTCAAACAGGATCAGCTTCGGGCGCATTGCCAGCGCGCGAGAGATGGCCACCCGCTGCTGCTGTCCGCCGGAGAGCGCGTTGGGATAATCATCCGCCTTTTCGGACATTCCGACCCGCGCGAGAAGCTGGCGGGCGTCCTGCGACGCTGCCCGCCTGTCCTGTTTCAGCACGCCGACGGGTCCCTCCATGATGTTTTCGCGCGCGCTCATATGCGGAAACAGGTTGAAGCGCTGGAATACAATCCCGATATGCCTGCGCTGTCGACAGATATCCGCTTCGCGCATCTCGCCAAGACGGCCATCGCGGCGCATCCGATAACCGATATAGTCCCCGTCCACGGCGAGACTTCCGCCATCGATCTTCTCGAGGTGATTGATACAGCGCAGGAAGGTCGTCTTGCCCGAACCGGACGGACCGATCAGGCACACGACTTGACCGCGCTTCACCTCGAGGTCGATGCCCTTCAACACCAACTGCTTGCCGTAGGATTTTGTCACGCCCGCAGCGACGAGCATCGGTTCTCTGACGGGAGCAGGCTTCTCAGTCGGCGAATCCGGCGTTCGCATTCCGGCGGCCGATGCGGAATTGTCGCCGCGGCTCGCATCCTGCGGAGTCGATGGCCGACGTCTGCGAAGCCCCGCGGCCGAACCGGCGGCGCCGCGCGCGTAGCGGCGCTCCATCCAGCTCTGGATGATGGTCAGCGCGGTCGTGCAGAGGATGTACCAGAAGCAAGCGACCGCGAGCAGCGGGATCTGCTGGAAGTTGCGCGCATAGATGAGCTGGACCGACGTCAGGAGGTCCGGCAATCCGATGATGAGGACGACCGACGTGGTCTTCAGCATCGAGATGGTTGCGTTGCCGGTCGGAGGAATGATGAACCGCATCGCCTGCGGCATGACGATGCGCCGCAAGGTCCGCAAGCGTGACATGCCGATCGATTGCGCGGCTTCGGTCTGACCGTGGTCGACTGAGAGGATGCCTGCCCGGTAGATCTCCGCCATGTAAGCGCCTTCGTTCAGCCCCAGACCAAGGACCGCCGCGGTGAATTGATTGATGACGAGATTTGTGTCCGCGGAAAAAAAAGTAGGCCCGAAGGGGATCCCGAAATTCAGCACGGGAAATAGCGACGCCAGGAAATACCAAAACAGCAATTGCACCAGCAGCGGTGTCCCTCTGAGGAACCACACGGTTGCGTAGCTAACCAGATTGAGAACCGGGTTCGGGGCAAGCCGCATGACGGCGAGGATCGCCCCGCTCACCATTGCGAGCACCATCGAAGCGATTGTGAGCTCGATAGTGAGAAGAAGCCCGCTCAGGATCGCCGGATGGAAGAGGTGCTGGAAGAAAACATCCCAGCGCATCGCTTTGTTCGTGGCGAGCGCGTAGATGTAGGACAGCGCGAGAAAGAGAACGACCGCGGCCAGCACCCAGCGGCCGTAGTGCCGCAAGGGTACGACGCGGGCAGGGCGACCCCGCGCGCGCATCAGTCGGGACTCGTTCAAGGACATGCCCACGGCTAATCTCGGATCGCCGGAGCGATCCGAGATTGCTGCAGCCTCGTGCCTAAAGCGGACCCGCTGACGTTCACGTTAGCCGGCGGTTAGGACCGCGCTGTCACTTCTTCCCAAAGGCAATGTCGGCGGCGGAAGGGGAGCGGGGATAAGCGCTTGCCGGTGAGCCTGCCTCGATCAGATCCGCGGACTTTACCGCTCGCGAACCAAGGTTCCATTTGTCGAGAATGGCCTTGTAGGTCCCGTCGGCGATGAGTGCTTGCATCGCGGCGGTCATCGATTTCGCCAGCGCCAGATTGTCCTTGGCGAAGGCCACGCCGTAGGTTGTGTCGGGATACTCTGGCCCGACGACTTGAAGCTTGCCTTCGGAGGCCTTTGCCGCCACCGCAATCGGTGCCGAGTCTCGATAACTTGCATCGGCCCGGCCGGAGATCAGCGCCTGAACGACCGAATCGGAACTGTCATAAGTGCTGAGGTCGACGGCCGGCTTGCCGTTCTCCTTGCACTTCGCGGAAACCGCGTCGATCACTTGGTTGTAGAGCGACCCTTTGAGCGAAGCCACTTTGCGTCCGCACAGATCTGCAAGACTCTGGATCTTAGCTGGATTCCCGCCCCGGACGAGGAGGCGCGCGTCCGTGTTCTGGTAGAGCAGGAAATGAACCTTGGCGCCGCGTTCCGCCGTGGCGCTCATTGCTGCGATCGCCATGTCGAATCGGCCAGCTTCGAGACCGGGAATGATCGAATCGAAACGCCCGTTGGTGAATTGCACCGGAAGGCCGACTACGGCGCCGAGCGCTTTTGCCAGATCGACGGAGAACCCAAGCGGCGTTTTCCCGTCCTCGCCGAAATATTGCTGCGGTGCATAGCCGAAAGTCGAGACAACGTGGATCGAACCCCGCGACTTCACCGCCTCGGGCAGCAGGCCGGCCGCGGCACTGTTCAATTTCGGAACCGGAATGTCAGCCGCATGGGCCGGGGCGCCCATGAGCGCCATCAGGGCGATAAGCGCCAAGGCGCCAGCCCCGCCTCTCCCAACCTTCGACCGCGTCACTGCAAGCATCGTTTACTCCCTCGGTCTGTCTCTGATTATGGCCGCGCCGAGCGCTCCCGCAGCGTGTTCTGCTTGTTGCATCGGCGGTGCATGCGTACAGGCTCGGCAGCCTGCGCAAGCTTTGTCCAACCGCCTGCACGAGTCAAAGGCAATCGCCCGAGCCAAGCGGCCCCATGAGCATTGCGCTATGCGCGTCGAGCTCTGGCAGCAGTGGCGGGCTGAACTTCGCAGGTCCACGAATGCGGGACTTTCACCCCGCCCTCGAATTCGCGCGGGAGCGCGTCGAGTTCGAGGATCGAAAGCCCATAGCTCGCGCAAATCACGCTGAAATTGTAAGACATTCGAGCGGTGCTTAGGGAATACGATCTGCGAAACTAAGAGTACGTGAAGGTCCAGCTTTAGCGGGGCTTCACATCCTGCGGCAGCGCCTTCTTCGGCTTCTTCAAAATATTCAGCTTCTCGGTCCGCTCGACATAGCGCACGAAGCGGTACTTGTTCTCCGGCCCGTCGAGCGGCGCGTAGCCGACACGCCGTGTCGACGGCTTCACCTTCGCGGCAATCAGACTTGTGCCGTTGCCGCGATAGGCGGCATCCAGGGCCCCATCGAACGCCGGAAGATCGCGCACCAACCAGGTATTGGGCACGCCTGCGGCGCGGGCCATGCCGGCGAGGTCGGCCCGGCCGGCGGTGAAGGAGGCCGGGCCGCCGGTCGCCTCATAGGTCTCGTTGTCGATCACGATGACGATGAGGTTCGACGGATTCTGCGCGCCGATCACCGGCAGCACGCTGAGCCCCAACAGCAGACTTCCATCGCCATCGATCGCGACCACGCGCCGGTGCGGCAGCGCCAGGGCGAGGCCCAATGCCAGCGGCGTCGGGTGGCCCATATATGGCCGATAGAGGTTTCCGTCGCGGTCCTTGATGTGAAACCACTCGCGCGCGACGCTACCGAGATTGGTGACGATGAGCTCGTCGATGACGCGCTTGGCGAGCGATTCGAGGCAATCGTAGCTTTCCATCACGTTCACCAATGATCCGTGCAGCCCATGAGCAGGGCGGCCGGACGGCTCGACGCCTCGACTGTGGCCTGACCGCGAACGATGGCCTCCTCGAGGCCGGCGGGGTTGTCGATCGTCGTGTAGGGAATCTTTAGGCCGTCGAGGATCACGGGCGCCATTTGGCCGCCGGCGAAATACCAATAGCCGCCACCGTCGCCATAGCTGCCGCGATGGTCGACGAGAAGCAGCATCGGCATGCCGCCATACATGCCGTCGAGCCCAGCCAGCGCATAGGCGCCGAGGCAGAGCGCGGTGTTTTCGACGATGAGAGCCGGGCGCTTGCCGCCCATCCACGCGCCCGCAGCGATCACCATGCCGTCCCCCTCGTTGTTCACCTGCACGTATTTGAACGACGGCTCTTTGGCCAGCGCCGGCAACAAGCGCGCCGCCTGGGTGAACGGCAAGGTGACGATGAAATCGATGCCCGCGCGCTTCAAGCCGCGCAGGAAAATCTGGACCGTCTCTTCCTTCATCGTGCCCCCTCACCCCGCCGCCAGGTGCGTGCCGCGCACCGACCACGCGGTCATCCGCTTCTCCACCATCGCCGTCAGCACATACATCAAGACCCCCATAAGCGCGATCACAAATAGCGCCGCGAAGGCCAGTGGTGCCTCGAAGCGCGACGAGGCCACGGTCATCAGATGGCCGATGCCGGAATTGGCGGCGACGTTCTCCGACACGATCGAGCCTACGAACGCGAAAGTGATCGCGATCTTGAGCGACGCGAAATAGTAAGGCAGCGAGCGCGGGATGCCGATGAACCAGATGACGTCGCGGTTGCGGGCACCCAACGCGCGCAGCACGTCCTTCAGCTCAGGCTCGACCGTGGCTATGCCTGTGGCCACATTGACGACGATTGGGAAGAACGAGATCAGGAACGCGGTGATGATCGCCGGCACCGCGCCCACGCCGAACCACATCACGAGGATCGGCACCAGCGCCACTTTGGGGATCGTGTTGAAGCCGATCAGCAGCGAATAGACGCTCCGATAAACCCAGGCGCTGGATCCGAGCGCAACGCCGATCGCCATGCCGGCCACCATCGCGATGCCGAAACCGGCCACGGTCGTGAGGAACGTCTGTAGAGAATGGCCGGCGATCTCGCTTCGCCATTTCCAGAGGGCTTCGAAGAAGGCACTCGGCGCCGGAAGGATGAAGGGCGGAATATGGAACAGCCGGACCGCGGCCTCCCAGATGAGAAACAGGGTGACGACGGCAATCCAAGGCATGTGCCGCTGCAGCGTCACCGCGCAGGCGCCGTCTTTTGTGCGCTCGCCGGCGACCGCGCTTCGTCGATGCGCGCGCACAATTCATGGATCATGTCAACGAAGCCGTTGTGCACGCCGAAAAGTCGATTCGCTGAAAAATCAAGGGGCGTGCCGAAAGCGGGCTCCGTCATTAAGCAACTGTACGCGTACAGCCCACGGTTAAGTTGAGTCGAAGGCCGACCGGCCTCATTGCGCGGATGGTATTTTCGGTACAGACAGGTTCACAAGGATCAGATCTATCGCGGCGAGCATGACGCCATCGTTCCCAAAGAACTTTGGGATCAAGTCCAGGCCCGGCTCGCTCCAAGAGAAAATCAACGCCAACCAGCCGAACGCCGTTCGAGCGGCGCGTTGCTGACCGGTCTCCTGTACGACGATCGCGGCAATCTCATGAGTCCGTCCCATGCCACCAAGCGCAACGGCAAGCGCTATCGCTATTACGTGAGCCAAGCCGTCCTGCAATATCGAAAACAGGACGCCGGTTCACTGCCTCGCATCCCAGCCCAAGTGATCGAGGCCTTCATCGAAGATCAGGTCAAGGCACTCTTGCCTCTGGCAGGCAAGGCATCATCGT
>Ga0310813_10001025_pt1 | contig 16959 bp, 17 predicted proteins | sample YN3metagenome_FD_203086 | JGI IMG/M metagenome (GOLD analysis project Ga0310813, IMG submission 203086) | Soil microbial communities from experimental microcosm in Duke University, North Carolina, United States - YN3 | ecosystem: Engineered > Artificial ecosystem > Soil microcosm > Unclassified...
CCGTGGGAGGCGCACGAGCGGGACGGGTTGATGTCGCCCGCGCCGCGCTCGGCCGACTGGCGGAGCTGCGGGAGATGCTCAAAGATCCGAAGTTTCAGTGGTGGATCAATCAGATCGAGATCCAGCGTCTGGCGGCGGCGGCCTGGATCGCCTTCGCCGACGGCCGCAAGGACGAGGCGGAAGCTCGGCTCCGGGAGTCCGCCGCTCTTGAAGACAAGTCCGGCACCCATCCGGTCACGCCCGGCCAGATCCTGCCCGCGAGGGAGCAGCTGGGCGACCTCCTGCTGGAGCTCGGACGACCGGAGGAGGCCCTGGTCGAGTACGAGAAATCGCTCGAGGCGTTCCCGAACCGCTTCCACGCTCACTACGGCGCCGCCCGGGCGGCGGAGCGAGGCGGCAAGGCGGACGCGGCCCGCAAGCATTACGAACATCTGCTGGAGATGTCGCCCAACGCAGACGGCTGGCGGGAAGAGCGTACCGCTGCAAAAGAGTTTCTCTCTCGCCGACCCTGATGCATGGGCACGATCCCTGAACCCCTGCGGTCCGTCTTGGAATCAAGGTTCAATGTCGAGGTCCAGGGGAGAGGCTGGATCGACTTCATCCGGAACTACGCCGCCACGACGGGAGATGGAGGCCGGCTGTTCCGCCGCCAGTTCGCACACGCCATCCTCCACCAATCCATCTCGCCGGAGGATTACTACGCCGTGACGCAAGACCCCAACTACCCGACGGCTGCGGAACTCGACGAGCGACTTCGCGAAGTATGGGCATGGCTTTACGACAATGCTCCCGTCACCGAGGAGTAGCCGAGACCGAGCCGGCCTGCAAAGGACCGTGAGGGTTCCATCCCCCCCGGGACGCGCAAGTCTGAGCCCCGGCGCGACGTGCTATACTCCCTTCGCTCTAAGGTGAACGATCGGGGGCGAGTGGGGCGCGAGATCCTCTACTGCGGGGCATGTCACGGCCAGGTGCGGGGCGCCGACTTCGAGAACGACAAGGCGCTGCGGATCGGCTCCGAAGTCTATTGCCCGAAGTGCGCCAAGGGGAAGCTGGCCTCCCTTTTCCCGGAAGAAGCCCAGGAGGTCCTCCGCCAGAACCGCAAGAGCGAGGCCGCCCGCTCGAACGCCACGTCGGCGATTCCCCTCGAGAAGGACCGACCTCCGATCTCCCGGCGCTTCGTCGCCGGAGGAACCCCTCGGACGAGCCGGCTCGTCATCACCCTGAGCATCGCCGCGGCGGCAATCCTGGTCGTCGTCTTCCTGGCGCTCCCGAAGCGCGCTCCGATCGAGGAGCCGCCGCGGCCGGCGCTCCCGAAGGCCGCCGTCCGCCCCGATCCCGGCCCGGTCGGCGCCGTCGACCCCGACAACGCCGCGCGACAGAAGAAGGAAGAGACGGCCCGGGCGGCCCTGGGTCAGGCCCGCGACTATGCGCGGCTGCATCCGGAGGATCTCGAAGGACAGCTCGGCCGCTTCGACCAGGCGGCCTGGATCGCCAAGGACAGCTCCCTGGACTTCGATGCCCGCAAGGAACGCGCGGCGGCGCTCGCCCAGCTCCAGGCCGGGATCGTCGCCGCCCTGGCCGCGGTCGACAGCCGGCTGAAGGCGGCGTGCGAGCGCGAGGCGTTCCGCAGCGCGCTCTCGGATCTCGAGGATTCTCGAAAGCGCTACGCGTCGCCCGATTGGACGTCGGCGATCGATCAGAAGGCGCGGGAGCTTCGGGACCTGGCGACTCGCCTCTTCGCGCCGCTGCGGGACAAGGCCGTGGAAGCGCGGCGGCGAGGGGCCGACGAAGAGATCACTCGGATTGAGGAACGACTCGCCCGATGGGGACTGGACGATCTCGGCGCCGAGCTGGCCCGGGCCCTGTCCGAGGTGAAGCGCGTCACCGCGGAGCCCCCGGTCGCCCCCGAACTCGCGGCGTATCGGAGCGCTTGGGAAAGCGCGTTGTCGCTCGCCAGCCTGCGCGACGGCGGCGGAGCCGTGCGCGTCCTGGAGGCGGCCGCGGCGCCGCTCCAAGGAGATCTCAAGGCCGAAGCCGCGGCGGATCTCGAACTCCTGCGCCTCCTGGCGGCCTTCGACGAGGAATTGCGCCAGATCCCCGGCAGGTTTACCAAGGGCCAGAAGTTGTCCCTCGCCTGCTTCGACGACGACGGACTTCCGATGCAGGCGACGGGATCGTTCCTCAAGGTGGACGCCGGTCGTCTCGAGCTCAAGAAGGACGATCAGACCCTCAGTCTGCTGATCGGGGAGATCCAGCCTTCCTTCTGGGCCGAGCAGTACCGGAGCCGGCCCGCCCGGAAGCCGGCCCAGGACGAACGGGCGATCGCGCTCTTCCTGCTTCTGGAAGGCGACCCCTCCGCTTCGGGGACGATCCGCTCCAAGCCCGAACTCAAGATCCCCGAGAAATACCTCGCCTCGGCCGCGCGGCGCCGGGCCTTGGCCGCGCTTCCCGAGTCGGTCGATGCCGAGAAACGGGCGCGCGCCGCGCTGTCCGCGGCGGAGCATGAGCTTCTTCTTCCCGCGACGCGGGCTCTCGGCGCTCTCCGATGCCGCGAGCTCCTCGATAAATCCGCCGACGTCCGCCTCGTCGCGCGAAACCGGGCCGCCCTGGCGGCCCGGCGCGACGCCGGAAAGGACTACGTGTTCCTGGCGGAAGACCTCAGCGCGGGCGGGACGTTCCATCTGTCGGTCGCCAAGACGGGATCCTCCTGGATCTCGGAAGCTCCGAGCGATGCGGCCCACCGGAAGGAGAACTACGTCGAGGTCCGCTTTTCCGTCCTGCCGGAGACGGAGTATCGCGCCTGGCTCTACGTCGGCGGCTGTTGCGCGGAAACGCTGACCTTCCTGGCGCAGGGGACGCAGATGACGATGGCGGCGGCGGACGCGCCGCTTCCCGCCGAGCCGGGCGGCGACGCGGCGATCGGGATCAAGCACGGCCTGGCGCCTTCGACGAAAAGTCACTCGGCGCACGCGGGAAAGAAGCCGCCGCTGAAATGGGGCTGGGTGGAGATCGCGCTGCCGAAGTACGCCTCCCCGGGCACCAAGATTCTGAGAGTCGTAACCGAGCAGCAGGGCTTTTCGGTGGCGACCGCGACGGTGTCGTCGACCCGCTCGGCGCCGCCCGGCGACGTCGAGATCAGGGATTTGCTGAAGGTCCGCTCGGTCGAGGCCGAAGGCCTGGCCGGCCAAACCTCGCGGCTGGTCCCCCTGAGCAGCCTCGCGGCCTGGTACCGGGCCGATCAGGGCGTGGTGATGAACGGCGCGACGGTCAGCGAGTGGAAGGATCAATCTCCCCACGGCCGTCACGCGGTGCAGACGACGGCGGCGCATCAGCCCTCGATCCTGCCCAACGCCTGCAATGGAAAACCCGCGCTCGTGTTCGACGGGAATGCGAAGAACCTCCTGGCCAATATTCCGGTCAATGGACTGGGCGGTGTGACCCTGATCCTGGTGACGGCGTGCGATCAGGACGACGACCTGATGCCGCGCTGTTCCCCGCTCCTGTGGGGCGAGACCGCCGGCTGGGGCTTGACGCATCTCGCTCCGCGAAAGTCGGCCGTCGTCTTCATGTTCGGGACGGGGCAGGCAGCGATTGTTCACTATCCCCGTCCCGCGCCGGCGACCGGCTTCGTCCTGACGACGGCGCGGAAAGACGGGGCGACGGAATCGCTCTTCGCGAACGGCGTCCAGGTCTGGTCGGAGGGCGGCCGCCGGCCCTCGCTCCAGGGCGCCAGCCCGGCCGTCGCGCTCGGCGGCGACTTCAATGGCTCGTTCTTCAACGGAAAAATCGCCGAAGTGATGGTCTACGAACGGGCGCTGCAGGATGCCGAGCGGCAGCGGGCGGAGCAGTATCTCAAGCTGAAATACCGCCTGAATTGATCGTCCCCGGGCCGGCTAGGGCGGGAGGGAAACGATGCTGAACCAGAACCTCTCGATGGAGCGCATGACTTCGTTGAAGTTGGCGAAGCCCACGGGCTTCGTGATGAAACAGTTCGCGTGCGACTTGTAGGCCAGCAGGATGTCCTCGTCGGACTTCGACGTGGTGAGGACCACCACCGGAATCATCTTCAGATCGGGGGCGGCCTTGATCTCGGCGATGACTTCGCGGCCGTCCTTCTTCGGCAGGTTCAGGTCGAGCAGGATCAGGTCCGGCCGGGGCGCTTGGGCGTACTTGCCGGAGCGCCGCAGGAACTCCATCGTCTGAATGCCGTCTTCCACGATGTGGAGGTTGAGGAGGACCTTGGAGCGCTCGAGGGCTTCGCGCGTCATGAGCTGGTCGGTGGGGCTGTCCTCCACCAGGAGCATATTGATCGGGCGCGTGTTGTTGTACGACGGGTTCATGGATCACTCACCCCATGCCTTGGTTCGATCCAGATTCTACCCAAATTGTACCCCCGCGGATAAATAGGATTTTTGCGGATCTCCGACGGGGACGCCGAGGCGCGCCGGAAGGGCGTTCAATTCAGGAAGCCGAAAGGGTATAGTTCAGGGATGCGCCTGCGGGGCACCCCCCTTCGCCTCCTCCTGGGATTGCTCCTGGCTTGCCTCGTCTCCGGCGCCGCCCCCGCCCAGGCCCCGGAGGAGATGACCTACATCTTCAACGCCCCCGAGTCCTCGCTCGACATCCGCTACGAGTACCATTGGGAAATCCTGCGCACGGCGCTCGAGAAGACCAGCGGGAAATGGGGCCCCTACCGGATGTCCGGCTCGGAGCGCATGACCGAAAAACGGCAGGCGCACGAGCTCAAGAACGCGACGGGGAAGCTGACCGTCATGTACCTCGGCACGCTGCCCGACTTCGAGAAGAACCTGTACGGCATCCACATCCCCGTCGACCGAAACCTCGGCGGGTACTGCGTCTTCATGATCCGCAAGGAGCGGCGGAACGATTTCCGCGACGTCGCCTCGGTCGAGGAGCTCAAGCGGTTTTCGTTCGGCCTGGGCCTGGGCTGGATCGACGTCGACATCCTGCGGCGCAACAACCTGCAGGTCGTCACGGGCTCGAATTACGACGGCCTCTTCGAGATGCTGCTCCACCGGCGCTTCGACATCTTCCTGCGCGCCGCGGTCGAGGTGCTCGACGAGCAGGCGCAGCGGAAGGACACGTTGCCCGATCTCTTCATCGAGGAATCCCTGATTCTTTACTATCCGCTCCCGATGTATTTCTGGTTCCCGAAGACCCCGGCCGGAAAGCGGCTGGCCGACCGCGCCGAAGAGGGGATGCGGGCCATGATCGCCGACGGCACCTATGACGAGATGTTCAACAAGTTCCAGCGCCACAAGATCGAGAAGCTCCGGCTCAAGGAGCGAAAGATCTTCCGGATCGAGAATCCCTTCCTCGGTCCCGAAACTCCCTTCCAGGACAAGCAACTTTGGTTCGATCCGCAGACCTACAAATGACCGAGGGCCCGTCTCGTCCGAAGGGCTCCATCGCCTCCGTCGTGACTCTTGCCCTCGTCGTCGTGATCACGGTGCTCCTGGGGATCGCGGGCGTGGTCGCCTACCGGTCGGTCTCCCAGACGCGATGGGACGACCTCCACAAGAGGCACCGGACGCTGGCCGACCAGCTGGCGATCGGGTTCGCTTCGCCGCTGTGGAACTTCGACCGGCCGACGATCGGCAAGATCGCCGAAGGAGCCTTCCAGGAGGAGACCATCAGCGGCCTGGTCGTGCTGGCCGAGGACGGCACGACCGTCCATACGCGGTCCCGCGACCCGGAAGCGTGGGAGCGCATCGTCGAACGTCCTCCTGCAGGGGAGTCAGACCTCGGTGAAACACGACCGATCCTCTTCGAGGGAGAGCCCATCGGCACCCTGAAGGTCATGGCGACGAAGCGGTTCGTGCAGCGCGACCTTCGCGCGACGCTGGGGAACGTCGTCCTGGGGATCGTGGGCCTCGATCTGGCGGTGATTCTGGGTCTCTACGTCCTCCTCCACCGGGTGATCCTCCGCCCGCTCAAGCGGATGGAGGAATACGCGGTCGCCGTGAGCGCGGGCGGGCGCGGCGATCCCCAGGAGCCCCTCCGGGGGGAGCTGGGCGTCCTTCAACGATCGATCCTCGAGATGATCCGCCAGCTCGACGCCCGCTACGCCGCGCTGGAGCGGGGCCGGACGGAGCTCAAGCAGGCCAACACCGAGCTGGCGCGGTCCAACGCGGAGCTCCAGGAGTTCGCCTATGTGGCCTCTCACGACCTTCAAGAGCCGCTCCGGGCCGTGGCCGGCTGCGTCGAGCTGCTCCAGGAGCGCGTGCACGGACTGCTCGACGCGAAGGGCGAGGAGCTCATCACCCACACCGTCGAGGGGACCTTCCGGATGCAGACGCTGATCGAGGATCTGCTGGCGCTGTCGCGGGTCGTGACACGCGCCCGCCCGGCGTCCGCGACCGATTCGGGCAAGGTCCTGCAGGAGGTGCTGGCGAACCTTGCCGCCGCGATCCGGGAGAGCGGCGCGGAGGTGACCCACGGCGTCCTCCCGACCCTGACCGTCGACTCCACGCAACTCCTCCAGCTCTTCCAGAACCTGCTCTCCAATGCGATCAAGTTCCGCGGGACGGAACCCCCGAGGGTCCACGTCTCTGCCACGCGGGAAGCCGGGGGGTGGCGCTTCTCGGTGAAGGACAACGGCATCGGGATCGAGCCGCAGTACTTCGAGCGCATCTTCCGGATCTTCCAGCGCCTCCACACCCGGCGCGAATACGAGGGCAACGGCATCGGGCTGGCGGTCTGCAAGAAAATCGTGGAGCGGCACGGCGGCCGGATCGGGCTGGAGTCCGCGGTCGGGCGCGGGTCGACGTTCTCCTTCACGATTCCGGACCCGCCGATCGGCGCCGCCGACCCGCAAGGGCCGTAAGGAATCGGGGGAACGCCCGTTCGGAACCCTCTAGTCCGGAATTTCCGCCTGGACCAGCTTCCCCAGAAGGATCAACGATTCCTGCCATCCGAGATAGCAGGCCTCCGTGGGAATGACATCGGGAATTCCTTCCTGGACGATGCTCAATTCGGTGCCGACGGAGACCTTCTTCAGAGTGATCGTCACCTGCATTTCACCGGGCAGATTCGGGTCATCGAAGCGGTCCGTATGGCGGATCCGTTCATGCGGCGTCAGCTCGGTGTATTTCGCGCTGAACGAGTGGCTCTTGCCCGTGCTGAAATTCGTGAAGGACATCCGGTAGCCGCCGCCCACCTTGGCGTCCAGCTGATGAAGTTTGGCGGTGAAACCGTTCGGCGGAAGCCATTTGACCAACGCGTCGCCATCGAGGAATGCCTTGTAGACCGTTTCAGGCTTGGCGGTGAGCACTCGGTGGAATCGGACGCTGCCGGGCATGAGGGGTTATCCTTAACGTGCTGAGGCTAATCTAAGGTGTTCGATCGACCGCCGATAGGGAAATCGAGGCAGAGGATGATATGATTCATTCCTGCGACGAAGACCACAACTGAAAGTTCCACGGGCAGTTCCCCTCGCGACGACGACCCTCTCCCACCACGAACGCTTGCGGCATTCCTGATCTTGACGCTGGCCGCGATTGTCTCCCCGTTTGCCTGCGCCTCTGCGGACCTGCTCGCGCTTCGCGGGAGCACGCGGCATCCGCGGATAATCTCGCCGAGTCGCAGGACGGGAGGGCGCTCCTTCGGGGGCGCCCTCCCCGTTCTTCAAGCCCGCACGTCAGGACCCCGACCCCGGCGAGCCGCCAGGGCGCCGACGATGGCGACGACGGGGAAGAGAACGACGCTCGTGATCAGAAGGGTTCCCAATTTCTCGGATTGGGCCGTCTCCCCTCCCAGCCCGTAGCCCATCATCCCGATGTACAGCACCGGCCAGGAGATGATAAACGGCAACGAAAGTTTCCAGGCCAGGCCGGAGAGTGTCTGGCGATCGTAGCGGGGACCCCTGACGATCGCGACGGCGAGGCAGGCAAGCGAAGCTCCCATCGCCAGTTCCGCGGCGCTGATGCTCAGCGCGAGGCCGGAGTACCCGCGGCTGAAGGCGCTCAGGACGAGCATCACGGGCGAGAGCAAGCTGAGCGCGAGGGTCGCGAGCACCGCCTTGACGAGGAGCGGCTTGGTCGTTGATCCGGGCGCCTGCGGAGGGTTCATGCCGGCTGAAGCGCAAGAACCGTGCCAGGACCGATCCTATCGAAGGGCTGCGGGAAGGAGCAGGCCATGCGCACGTTTCTTCTCACCCGTGTCCCGGCCCGTTACCCTTCGATGAACACCTTGAACCCGCCATACATCATCCGCTTGATGTCGAACGGCATGCTCGGCGGCATCTGCTTCATCGACGGATCGGCAAACACCTTCTTGTTCACCGCGTCCCGATGCGCCTTCGACTTGTAGACGATGAACGCGAACACGACCGAGTCGTTCGGCTTGAGGCGCGCGCCCTTGGAGAATCCCAGGCCGCAGCCCGGCTGCACCTTGAGGTCGTCCCCGACGCACTCGAAATACTGGAGCGCCCCGTACTTCATCCACATCTTCCGGCCCCAGGTCGCCATCCGCTTGTAAGCCGCGGCATTCTTCTTCGGCACCGGGATCACGAATCCGTCCACGTACTTGGCCATCGTCGTTCCCTCCGAGCCCGCGAGTGTAGCACGGGCGAAACAGGGTGTCTTCGTTTGGCGACACGCGCTCCGGTCAGGTATGTTTGTTTTGTCACCGGTCGGGGGCGCTTTCGCCGAAATGCGGAATAGGGAGGGGATAGTTTCGGAGACGCTGATGACGATGGGAATGCGACTGCTGATCGGCCTGCTCCTCACCGCTCCGCTCCTCGCGGGCGCGGCGCCGGCGGAAGTGATCTGGCGCGGGGACTTCGAGACGGGCAACCTGGAGCAGTGGAAAGGAGCTCCCAAGGCCGACGGCATCAAGGTCGTTCAAGACATCGTGCGCGAGGGGAAGTACGCCCTGCGGATCGACGGGACCAACGCCGCCAAGAGAGGCACTCTGGACCGGATCGAGTTCCAGCATCAGCCCCAGTCCACGGCGGAGGGCACGGAACGCTACTTCGGCTGGAGCGTCTACCTGCCCAAGAAGTTCACCGACACGAACCATAACGTCGGCTACTTCGAGGTGCGGAACGCCTGGACGCAGGTCATCGGGTTCGAGGCCAAGGGCGAGGACCTCAAGTTCACCACGCGGGTGCCCTACAAGGTCCAGTGGGCGGGCAACGGAAAGCTGACGGCGGGTCGCTGGCACGACCTCGCCCTCCACGTGCTCTGGTCCCGCGATCCGGCAAAGGGCTTCGTGGAATTCTGGTTCGACGGCGAGAAGGTGGTCCCGCTGACGAAGACGGCCACCCTGAAGGACGAGAACCCCGTCTTCTTCCAGATCGGCCTGATGCGCGAGACCAGCGACGTGCCCGAAACGATAATCATCGACCACATCGTCGAGGCGACCACCCTGAAGGACGTCACTCCCCCGCCGCTGCCCAAGGGCCGCTGAGCGCGCCTAGCGTTTGGCCGCAGCGTCGTACTGGCCCTCCAGGATGAAGGAGATGCCCAGGCCGGTGTCGCCTTCCCCCACGGTCCGGAAGTTCGCGAAACCGGTCCCGCCGGTCCTCACGCCGACCGCGACCAGCTCGAAGAAGGTGAATGCTTTCTTCTTCGCGTCGTACAGCGCCTTCCCCCGCAGCTTGCCGTCGTAGCTCCGGTCCGGCAGCTCGGCGCGGAACTCTCCGTCGAAGCGGACGGTCATCTGGTCTCCCTGCGTGGAGACCGGCTCCGTCCAGAGCGCAGCCTTGCGGACCGCCGTCTCGGGCCAACCCCCGGTCTGCCCGCGCACATTGTCGATCAGCGCCTCCCGCGCGAGGCGGCGGAAGAGCGCGGCGGGCACCTCGCTGCGGGTCCCGTTCTTCGGCAGGAATCCGGCGACGTCCTGCGCGCTGAAATCGAGCCAGTGCTGGTTCCACGCGGTCCGGTATTCCGGGGGGCCGGCGAACTTCCCGTCGGCGCGGGGGAGATCCCTCGAGTTCACCTGGAGGATCAGCGCGGCGCTCGCGCCCGCGCTCCCGCCGGCCCGGGACGCCACGCCGTCGCGTTCCCAGAGTCGCCCGGCGCGAGGAATCGGTTTGGGCTGGAGCCCCTTCTCCTTCACGATCTGCTCCCAGCGTTCCAGCGAACGCGTGAGCATCGTGATCGTCTGCTCCTTGTTGTGGCGGGCCGCGTGGGCGCCCAGGTAGTCCCCGTCCGCCGTCATCGAATAGACGCCCTGCTTGGTGCCCGCGACGAACCACTGGTCGAGCGGGACCTTCTTGCCGTACTCCTGGAAGAACTTGGGACCCTTTCCGTCGAGATGCTCGAGGCCCCAGACTTCGTCGGCCACGCAAAGGAACTTGGACGCCAGCTTCTGAACCTCGTCGTCGGACCACACACGGCGGCCCAAAACGCCGTTGTTTCAGGTACACCCTAACGGGTGACCGTTCATGGTCCAGAGCAGGATCGGACGCTGGAGCGCTTTCGCTTCCTCGATCGCCGCCCCGAGCTCGGTTCGCCACTCCAGGCGTTCCCACTTGTTGTCGGTGTCGCTCGGGCGGACGTAGTCGATCCACTTGCGAAGGGTGTCGTCCGTCAGCGTCGGCACAAAGGGCGGGGGCTGCACTTCTCCCGGCTTCAGAAAGCCGCGTGGCTCGTAGGGCCGGGTCGTGAGGACGAAGCAATCGATGCCGCCGTGGCGCTGCGCGGGGCTGTGCATCTTGAAGGTCAGGCTGAGGGCGCCCTGCTTCAGCGCCAGCGGACCGGCCCGCAGCCACCCGAGATAGCGGAGGTCCGCCTTGTCGTCCTCCGCGATATTGACCACGTCCACGGGCTTGGAGTTCTCGAACTTCGTCCAGGTCCCCCCGTTCACCTGGTAGGAGAGGGCTCCAAAGGGATTGCAACGGACCCAGAGGACGAAATCGCCGTCCTTGGGAATCGTGAGATCGTACTGGGCGGTCCCGTCCTCGCTCGCCGAGAAGTGACTCAGCCACGCGCTTCCGGACATCTGGTCCTTGCGCACCGCATTGGAGTACCAGACGTGGGGCGTGACGTGCCGGACGCTGGCGTTCTCTCCCTCGACCCAGACGCTGTCGTTGTCTCCCGGCGCTTCCGCTCTCGCGGCGGCATGAGCGCCCAGGAGGATCAGGAGGGCGGCCGTTCTGAGCTGCGGCATCAGGGCATTCCTTTCACGTCCGAACCCAGGCCGCTCCAACGGGGCTGCATCAGGGTTAAACCCCGGGACAGCCCATCTCACGCGAGAATGACTCTGGAGATCAATTCGGACCCCGGGCCCCGGTCTGTAAACTAAAGTGAAAATGACTTTGCCGGGGGGTTCTCTCGTTCAGTACAGGGGGGGACGGAATCGTTCGGCCAGCCAGGAGAAGAGTTTGAAGCAGAAGCGGCGCCCGGACCGCGACAGCCGGCGCGACGCCCCCGCCTCACCCGGACGATACTGGTAGAGGGTCGTGTGTTCCGCCGAGCGTTCTTCGGCCGGCCGCCCGTTGCTGTAGTAATAGAGCGCCAGGGACTTTCGGGTCATCTCCTCGGGACAAAGGAGCGGCTCGGGGTGACCGTGATAGGCCCAGTCCGTCGTGCTGAAGATCACGCATCGGTTGAACGCCGGCAGGATCTTCCGTTCGCATTTCGTCATGGTCCGGTTCCAGAGTTCCAGGTGGCCCCCGTAGTCCTCTTTCCAGTCGGGGTTCAGGTAGAGGAGGAGGTTGAGGCGGCGATCCAGGCGGAGCCGCGGGTGCAGGTTGAAATCCGCGTGGATCTTGAGGAAGCCGCCGCGTTCGATCTGGTGAAGCCCGCCGCCTTCGAGGTAGGGATCCGGCACCAGGCCGTTGATGGACGTCAGCGTCTCCAGCCACTGAAGGAACGTGGCGGAGTTGAGCTGGGCTAGAATCGTCCGGGTGAACTCCGGCATCTGGATCTCGTTGCGGGTGGCCAGCTTCAGGCCGGAGGCGTCGTGGAAGCGGATCCACTCGATGCTGCCGGGCCGCGGGTACTCTCCGACCAGACGTTCGGCGACGTCGCGGGGAAGGAAATCGTCGATGACAATGTGAGGGAACGGCTCGGCCTTGACGTATTCTTCCCGCCGTCGCGCGGCCATCTCGGGATACCGGGCGTCATGGAAGATTGGAGCCGTCACAGGGAGCGCCAATGCCCTCTCCTTACCTATCGGGGTTTTCCTGAGTCTATCACACAAGTTCCCTTCACGGTGAACACCTTCATCGACCGGCGCTGCCGCCGACGGTATAATCCCCTCCGAAACGAAAGGGAGCTCCGCCATGCCGATCTTCACCCGAGCCCTCGCGCTGACCTTCTTGCTGTCCGGGAGCGCCGGAGTCCTGGCGCTGCCCGCCCCCTGCCGAGGGAACCAGTTCGTCCTCATCGACGTCACGTTCACGTTTACCCAGGAGGACGCGGAGAACTCGAAGCCCAGCAAGTCGCACTACTACGTGCGGGGCGACGCCGTCAATCCCGAGCGCCCCAAGGACTGGACCTCCCCGGTCGACTACCGCAACGGGACCGTCCACATCCGCACGGAAGTCCTCGAGAAGCCCGAGGGCGGCCAGCCGACCAGCTGGAGCCTCTGCTACATCCCCAACAAGGGCCAGAAGAACGGCTACGGCTGCACCACTACCGGGGTCTACAAGGAGAAGGGCGTCACCGAGCAGGACGTCTCCATGACCAAGTTCTGGGAGAACGAGTCGATCGTGTGGACCGAGGGCGTCAAGGAGATGCACCTCGTCCTCAAGGACGACAAGAACCTCCACGCCCACAAGCGGCCCGACCCGGAGAAGTTCTTCCCGACCAAGGTGCGCATCACCATGGTCCAGGTGGCGGCGGGCGCGAAGTACGACGCCAGCCTCGTCCCCAACCTGCCCCCCGCCAAGCCCAAGGACTGACCCGTCCGCGCCCTCCCCGGATCGCCGGAATTTTTCTTTCGTTGTACGAATTATATTGACAACAATTAAATTGAATTGATAGTATGTAAATACAAATGAGCCCACGAGCATACGACCGGACGTTGAGGCTGGCGGCGGCCGAGGAGGCCAAGCGGCGGATCACGGAAGCCGCGGCGGCCCTCCATGCCCGCCAGGGCGCCGTCGCAACCAGTCACGCCATGATCGCCCAGAAGGCCGGCGTGTCGATCCCGACCGTCTACAAGTACTTCCCCAGCACGGACGACCTGATCCCCGCCTGCACCGGCCTGGTCGCCGGCAAGGCGCCGCTCGTCCTGGGCGAGGGGATCTTTGACGGCATCGCCGACGTGCCGGGGCGGCTGCGGGCGCTGGCCCGGGCCCTGTTCCGGATCCACGAATACTTCGCGCCCTGGCTCCGCTGGTGCGACACGGATGCGGCGGCGTTTCCGTCGCTCCAGAAGTTCCTGGAGGAGGGACGACTCGCGCGGCTGCAGCTCCTCCGCCGGGCCTTGTCCCCGAGGGGAACTCGGCCGCCCGCGGAGGCGGAGCTTCTCATGGCCCACATCCTGTTGGAATATCCGTCCTGGAAGATTCTTTGTTCGGCGGGAAAGACGTCGGATCAGGCGGCGGCCGATGCGGCCGACGGCGTGCTCCGGCTGCTTGGTTCCCGCCCCCATGAAAGGAGAAATCCATGAGCACGCGCATCGACGAAATTGCGGACGGCATCTATCGGATCAGCACCAAGAGCGAAGTCGTGCCGGGAGGATTCACGTTCAACCAGTTCCTGATCCGGGACGAGGAGCCCCTGCTCTTCCACACGGGGCTGCGGGGAACCTTCTCGGCCGTCAAGGAGGCGATCAGCCGCGTTCTGCCCGTGGAGACGCTTCGCTATCTAGCCTTCTCCCACGTCGAGGCCGACGAGTCGGGCGCGCTCAACCAGTTTCTGGCGCTGGCTCCCAAGGCCGTGCCCGTCTGCAGCCGCACCGCCGCCATGGTCTCCATGAACGACCTGGCGGACCGTGCACCGAAGCCGATGGCCGACGGAGAGACGCTTCGCCTGGGCCGCCACGTGGTTCAGTGGCACGACACCCCGCACCTGCCCCATTCCTGGGAGTCGGGCCTGATGACCGAGACCAGCACGCAGACCTTTCTCTGCGGCGATCTGTTCACCCATGCGGGAGCCGATGTGCCTCCCATGACCGAATCGGACATCCTCGGGCCGAGCGAGCAGATGCGGTCCAACATGGATTACTATTCGCACCCCGGCGCCGCCGCGGTCATGCTCCGTCGCCTGGCGGCGACCAAGCCCCGGACGCTCGCGCTGATGCACGGGAGTTCGTGGAAAGGCGACGGCGAGAAGCTCCTGACGGCCCTCGCGGATTCCCTGGCCGGAAAACGTCCGTAAGGCTACGCGAGGATCCCCTTCACCAGCTTGCCGTGGATGTCGGTGAGCCGGAAGTCCCGGCCGGCGTAGCGGTACGTGAGCCGTTCGTGGTCCAGGCCCAGCAGGTGCAGGATCGTGGCCTGCAGGTCGTGCACGTGGACGGGGTTCTCGACGACGTTGTACCCCAGCTCGTCCGTGAGGCCGTACTGGAGCCCGGGCTTCACGCCGCCGCCCGCCATCCACATCGTGTAGGCGTGCGGGTGGTGGTCGCGGCCCTGGCTGCGCCCCAGTGCCGCGTTGGTCTCCACCATCGGGGTGCGGCCGAACTCGCCGCCCCAAAGCACCAGGGTGGAGTCCAGCAGGCCCGCGCGCTTCAGGTCCAGGACCAGCGCCGCGGCGCCCCGGTCCGTCTCGCCGCAATTCTTGCGAAGGTTGCCCGCGACGTCGCTGTGCGCGTCCCAGCCTTCGTGGTAGATGTTGATGAAGCGGACCCCGCGCTCCACCATGCGCCGGGCCAGCAGGCAGGCGCGCGCGAACGACGCCTTCGACGGGTCCGTGATCCCGTAGAGCTCCAGCGTCTCCTTCGACTCCCCTTTCAGGTCCATCAGCTCCGGCGCCGAGGTCTGCAGCCGGTAGGCCATCTCGTACGACGCCACCCGCGTCTCGATCTCGGGGTCCGCGAGGTCCCCCAGCCGCTTCCGGTTCAGCTCGCCCACCAGGTCCAGGGTATCGCGCTGCGCCCGCGCGTCGACGCCGGCGGGACTCGTTACGTCCAGGATCGGGTCGCCCGAGTTCCGGAAGCGCACACCGCTGTAGACCGTGGGCATGAAGCCGCTGGACCAGAGCGCGGCGCCGCCGCTGATGCCGGAGCCGGTGGACATCACCACGAAGGCCGGCAAGTTCTTCGATTCGGATCCGAGGCCGTAGACCGCCCAGGAGCCCAGGCTGGGCCGCCCGGGCTGGGGGAAGCCCGTGTTGAAGAAGATCTGCGCCGGAGCGTGGTTGAACTGGTCGGTGTGGACCGAGCGGATGAAGCAGACGTCGTCCACGACCTTCGCGAGGTGCGGGAGCATTTCGGAAAGCTCCATGCCGCTCTGTCCGTGCTTCGCGAACTTGAATTGCGGCGCCAGCACGCCGGCGTCCGAGCGGATGAACGCGAAGCGCTGCGTCCCGATGATGCTCGGCGGCAGCGGCTTCCCCTCCAGCTCCTTCAGCTTGGGCTTGTGGTCGAAGAGGTCGAGGTGGCTGGGCGCCCCGGACATGAACAGATGGATCACCGCCTTCGCCTTGCCCGGGTAGTGCGGCTTCTTCGCGGCCAGCGGATCGCGCCGCTCGTCCTGCGCCAGGACCGCGGAGCCGCCCAGCAGCGACGCGAGCGCCATCTTGCCGAGCCCGATGCCGCAGTCCTTCAGGAAGTGGCGGCGCGCGACGCTGCTGCAGCAGTCCATGCTCATCCTCAGTTCCGCGTGACGAATTCGTCCAGGTTCAGGAGCGCCCGCACGAGCAGCGCCCAGGCCGCGGAGGTCGCGTCGCTTCCGAGGCTCGACGCGCTCAGCTCCTTCGACTCCAGCCGCTTCCGCTGCGCCTCGAGGTACGTCCGCAGCGGAGCCCGCTCGTCCGGAGACGGCGCCCGGACCAGGATCCGGCGGAAGGCGCGCTCGATCTTCTCGTCGTCGCTGCCCGCCTCGCCGGCGAGGATCTTCCCCGCGTGCCGCGACGCTTCGACGAAGACCTCGTCGTTGAGCAGCGTCAGCGCCTGCAGAGGCGTGTTCGACACCTCCCGGCGCGCGAGGCAGGCTTCGCCGCTGGGACCGTCGAACGTGGAGAACATCGCGTAGGGCGCGGTGCGCTTGGCGAACGTGTAGAGGCCGCGGCGGAAACGGTCCTCGCCGGAGCTCACGGTCCACGCGAGCGGACCATAGGCCCCTTCGGTGGTGATCCCGGGCGGCTGCGGCGGGAAGACGCTCGGGCCGCCGATCTTCGGGGACAGCAGACCCGAGGCCCGCAGGGCCGCATCGCGCAGCTGCTCGGCGTCGAGCCGGGGCCGCGGCGAGCGGCTCAGCAGCCGGTTCTCGGGGTCCTTCTCCCGCGCCTCCGCGCTCGTCGCCGACGACTGCCGGTACGTCGAGCTCAGCACGATCGTCCGCAGCATCCGCTTCCACGACCAACCCTGCCGGACGAATTCGAGCGCGAGCCAGTCGAGCAGCTCCGGGTGAGTCGGAGCCTCGCCCTGGAAGCCGAAGTCCTCCGTGGTCCGGACGATCCCGCGCCCGAAGATCGTCTGCCAGAGGCGGTTCATGACGACCCGTCCCACGAGCGGATTCTTGCCGTCGACGAGCCACTGCGCGAACGCGAGGCGGTCGTGAGCGCTGCCCTCCGCGAGCGGCGGGAAGATCGAGAGGACCTCGGGCCCGACGGCCTCCTTGGGCTGCAGGTACTCGCCGCGGTGGCGGAGGTTCGTCGTGCGGCGGTAGCGGGGCTCGCGCTCCTGGAACACGAGCGTCGTCGGGAACTTGGGGAGCGACTCGCGGAGCTTCTCGATCTCCTTCCGGGCGCTCGCGAGCTCCGGGGTCGATTGCAGGAACTGCCGCCGGATCGCCGCGCGCTGCTCCGGAGTCCGCTGCGGGGCGTCGACCCGGAGCGCCGCCTCGACGTCGGGCGCGAGGCCGCGGGCTTCGGCCGG
>Ga0310813_10001026_pt1 | contig 16957 bp, 18 predicted proteins | sample YN3metagenome_FD_203086 | JGI IMG/M metagenome (GOLD analysis project Ga0310813, IMG submission 203086) | Soil microbial communities from experimental microcosm in Duke University, North Carolina, United States - YN3 | ecosystem: Engineered > Artificial ecosystem > Soil microcosm > Unclassified...
TCGCGATGCCGCCGCAGAGCGCAAAGAGCGCGGCGACCAGCGAGAGCTCGAGCGTCGCGGGCAGGCGCTCGGCGATCAGCCGCGAGACCGGCTGCGCCTGGCGCAGCGACAGGCCGAAGTCGCCGTGCACGGCGCGCTCCACGAAGCTCGCGTACTGCACGTAGAACGGCCGGTCGAGCCCGAGCAGCTTGGTGATGCGCGCGACATCCTCGGGCGTCGCGTCCTGGCCGAGCATGAACTGCACCGGGTCGCCGACAAAGCGAAAGAGCGAGAACGCGATCAGGCCGACGGCGAGCATGACCAGAATCGCCTGGGCGAGACGGCGAAGGACGAAGGCGAGCATTTTGAGAGAATGGTACCGCATGTCTTTTGCCCGAAAGCTCATCGCCTGGCAGCGCCGCAACGGCCGGCGCGGCCTGCCCTGGCAGGGCACGCGCGATCCGTATCGCGTCTGGCTCTCGGAGGTGATGCTGCAGCAGACGCAGGTCGCCTCGGTGATTCCCTACTATGAGCGTTTCCTCGCGCGCTTTCCCGACGTACGCTCGCTCGCCGCGGCCTCCGAGGACGAAGTGCTGCGCCTCTGGAGCGGGCTCGGCTACTACGCGCGCGGGCGCAACCTGCATGCTGCGGCGAAGCAGATCGCGCGGTCAGGTTTTCCGAAGACGGCTGCCGGCATCGCCCAGCTTCCCGGCGTCGGCCGTTCCACCGCCGCGGCGATCGCGGCGTTCGCCTTCGGCGAGCGCGCGGCGATCCTTGACGGAAACGTCAGGCGCGTGCTGTCACGGTGCTATGGAATCACCGAAGAGAAAAAGCTCTGGGACAAAGCCGATGAGCTTGTCCCCGAAAAAAACATAGAACACTACACGCAAGGCCTGATGGATCTTGGCGCGACGCTTTGCACGCGCGCCAACCCCGCCTGCATTCGCTGTCCGATCCGCAGCGAGTGCGTCGCCCGCCGCGAAGGCCGCGTCGACGAGCTGCCGTCGCGGCGCAAGCGCAAGCCGCTGCCCACGCGTCGCGTGACGTGGTTCGTCGTCCTGCGCGGCGGCGAAGTCCTGCTCGAGCGGCGCCCGAGCCGCGGAATCTGGGGCGGGCTTTGGAGTTTTCCGGAGAAGTGTTCGGGAATAAAAAAGCGGCGCGATCTCCCCCTGCTTGATCACGGCTTCACGCATTTCAGGCTGAAAGTCCGGCCGGTGCTGTGCGGCGCCTCCGCGCGCCTCGAAGCCCCGGGACGGATCTGGCTGCCGCTGAAAGACGCCGTTGCGGCCGCCGTGCCCGCGCCCGTGAGGACGCTGCTCTCAGGCCTTCTGCACCAGTAGGCGCGCGAGCGCCTCGAGCCGCGCCAGCCCGTCCATCTCGAGCAGTGTTTGCCGGACGTTCGGCGCGAGCGGCAGCACTTCGGCGAGCCGCGCGCTCACCCACGCGCTCGAGTCCAGGCGAAAGGGCTTCGCGAAAAGACGCTCGCCGTGCTCGGCGAGGATGCGCTCAAGGAGCGTCCGGCAGGGCAGGAGCGGCTCGGGCACCGGCGCCTCGGCCTCCTCGGGCAGAAACTCCACTTCGCCCAGCACCAGGCCGTCGTCCTGCACGCTCGTGGCCTCGACCCGGAAGCGGCGCTCGCCTTGCGCCACGATCTTGAGCACACCGAGCTGCGCCATGTCCCACTGGACGATTTTCGCGCTGCAGCCGATCAGCTCGGGCGTCGCCGGCGCGCCGACCTCGGCGCCATGGCGGATCAAGCAGACGCCGAAGCCGCTCGAGTCGCGCAGGCAAGTCTTGGCCATCGTCATGTAGCGCTGCTCGAAGATCTGCAGCGGCAGCAGCCCGCCCGGAAAAAGAACCGTGCCGAGCGGGAAAAGCGGAATCCGGGCCGCGGCGGTGGCAGCGGCCATTCAGTCCGCGGACGCCGTCCCGGCGGCGAGCGCGCGATGACGCACAAGCACGCGCCACTCCGGCCGCAGCGTCTTCGCCAGGCGCTCGGCGAGATACACCGAGCGGTGCCGGCCGCCGGTGCAGCCGATCGCGACCGTGAGGTAGCTGCGGTTGTCGCGCACGACTTCCGGCAGCCAGCGGCCGAGAAACGCGCGCAGGTCCTCGAGAAACTCGCTTACTCGGGGTGCGCGGTCGAGGAACTCGATGACCGCCGGATCCTTGCCGGTGAGCGGTGCGAACCCGGGCTCGTAGTGCGGATTGGGCAGCATGCGGGCGTCCACCACCCAGTCGGCATCAAGCGGAATGCCATCGCGGAAGGCGAATGACTCCACCAGCAGCGTCAGTGCGCCGCCACCGAGGCCGAGCAGGTCCTTGATCCAGTGGCGCAGCACCTTGGGCTGCAGATCCGTCGTATCGATGCGGTGGCCGAGCTCGGAGACGCCGGCGAGCAGGGTGCGCTCGGCCTCGATCGCCTCGCTCAGGGTCAGCGCGCGCGCGGGCTCGGCGGCAGCGAGCGGGTGACTGCGGCGCGTCTCGGAAAAGCGCCTGAGGAGCGCGCCCGCGGAGGCCTCGAGAAAGAGCACGCGGGTCTCGACGCCGCGCTCCTTCAGCGCGGCGAGGCGCCCGGGCAGCGAGGCGAGCGCGACGCTGCGCGCGTCCACGCTGACCGCGACACGATCGTGGCCTGCGTCGTCGAGAAAGCCGGTGACGTCGAGCAGCAGGGTGGCGGGCAGGTTGTCGACGCAGTAGTAGCCCGCATCCTCCAGAACGTCGAGGGCGATGCTCTTGCCCGAGCCCGAAAGCCCGCTGACAAGGATCAACTGCACCTAGCCGCTGCCGTCCTTCATCGCGCGCTCCTGGCGCGCGAGGAACTCCGCCGCCGAGTCCTTGCCGCGCAGCTGCAGGATGTAATTTCGCACCGCCGCCTCGACCAGCACGGCGAGGTTGCGGCCGGCCGCGACTGGAATGACCACCTTGCGCACGGTGATGCCGAGGATTTCCTCGGCGAGCTCGGAGAGCGGCAGGCGCTCGGCCGGGTCGCGCGCGCCGCCGCGCACCGGACGCTCGAGGTGCGCGATCAGCTTGACCTTCATCTTGGGCCGCACCGCAGTCTCGCCGTAGATCGCGCGGATGTTGACGAGGCCGAGGCCGCGCACTTCCAGAAAGTCCTTGAGCAGCGGCGGGCAGCGGCCCTCGAGCGTCGAGGCGGCGATCTTGGAGATCTCGACCACGTCGTCGGCGACCAGGCCGTGGCCGCGCGTGATGAGCTCGAGCGCGAGCTCGCTCTTGCCCACGCCGGAGTCGCCCGTGATCAGCACGCCCACCCCGAGCACGTCCATCAGCACGCCGTGCCGCTCGGCGGTGTCGGCAAGACGCTTGGCGAGGTAGCGCGCAAGCTTCTCGATCACGCGCGCCGCGGGCAGCGGCGTGGCGAAGAGCGGCGTCTGCGTGCGCTCGGCGTTCTCGAGGAGCGCGGGCGGCGCGGCAACGCCGTCGGCGACGACGACGGCAGCGGGGCCGGGCGCGAACAGGCGCTCGGCGAGCGCGCTTAGCGAAGCCGCCTCGTGCGCGCCGATGACCTGGACGCTGTTGGGGTGGGTGAGGTTGAGGTGGCCGATCAGCGCCGCCGCGGCGGCGGACTCGCGACGCACGACCGTGCGCCCTTCGCGCCCGCCGACCCAGGCGAGCGAGAGCGCCTCGCGGTTGTCCTCATGCAGCTGCGCGACGCTGACCTGGAGCATCGGGCTGCCATGTGGCAATGAGCTGGTGCAGCGCCTGCGCGTCGGGCGCGGCCGCCATGGCTTCGCGCAGCGCGCGGTCGCTGAACATCTGCGCGAGCTCCGAGAGGATTTCGAGGTGCTTCTCGGTCGCGTGCTCGGGAACGAGCAGCGCGAACACGAGCGTGACGGGCTTGCCGTCGGGCGCGTCGAAGGGCACCGGCTGCGCGAGGCGCACGAACGCGCCGAGCGCGTCCTTCAGCCCCTTGATGCGCCCGTGCGGAATGGCGACGCCCTGGCCCAGGCCCGTCGAGCCCAGGCGCTCGCGCGCGAACAGGCTCTCGAACACGGCGCTGCTGGCGATGCCGTGCTGGTTCTCGAACAGCAGCCCGAGATGCTCGAACAGCCGCTTCTTGCTCGAGACGGCAAGGTCGGGCAGGACGTTGGCAACCGGGAGAAGCTTCGCGACCAGGCTCATTTCAGCGCGCGCGCATTATAGCCGACCGGTAGCCCACCGCAGCCTAGCGGTGCCGCAGGCTGTCGTGCGACTTGCCGTCGCGCTTTTCCTTGTGGCGCAGCACCTGGCGGTCGAGCTTGTCGACGAGCAGGTCGATCGCGGCATACAGGTCGCGATCCTCGCACTCGCAGTACAGGTCCTTGCCGCGCAGGTGCAGCGTCACCTCGGCTTTCTGCCCCACCTTAGTGCTGGAAATGATCACGTGCACGTCGAAAACATGGTCGAAATGCCGCTCGATGCGCGCGATCTTGCCGTTCACGTAGTCGCGGATCGCCGGCGTGACTTCGATCTGGTGACCGCTCACGCTCAGGTTCATGTCTAGAGGCTCTTCCTCTGGTTGACGGGGGGAATCTGCAGGGACTCACGGTACTTCGCGATCGTGCGCCGCGCCACCACGATGCCTTGCTCGCCGAGAATCTGCGAAATGCGCGAATCCGACAGGGGCGAGCGCGCATCCTCGGCCGCGACGAGCTGCTTGATGAGCGCGCGGATCGCGGTGGAGGAGGCCGAGCCGCCCGTGTCCGTGGAGACGTGGCTGCCAAAGAAGTACTTGAGCTCGAAGGTGCCGCGCGGCGTGGCCATGTACTTTTGCGTCGTGACGCGCGAGATTGTGCTCTCGTGCACGCTGAGCACTTCCGCGATCTCGCGCAGCACCATCGGCCGCATCGCGACTTCGCCATGCTCGAGGAAATTGCGCTGCCGGTCGACGATCGCCTGCGACACGCGCAGGATCGTCTCGAAGCGCTGCTGGACGTTCTTGATGAGCCAGCGCGCCTCCTGCAGCTGCGTGGAGAGCGCGTTGCCGCCGCCGCTGCGCGGCCGGGCGGCGAGCTCGGCGTAGAGGCGGTTGATGCGCAGGCGCGGCATGGCCTCCGGATTCAAGCTCGCTTTCCAGACGTTGCGCACCTTGCGCACCACCACGTCGGGCACGACGTAGCGCGCTTCCACGCGCGCGAAGGCCGCGCCGGGACGCGGGTTCAGGCTGCGGATGAGGGCTTGCGCCGCGCGCAGCGATCCGTCGTCGGCGCCGGTGAGCGTCTTCAGGCGCGCATAGTCGCGCGCCGCGAGCAGCTCGAGGTGCTGGCCCGCGATCGTGAGCGCGAGCTCGCGCACGGCATCCTGCTCGATCGCCTTGAGCTGCAGGCACAGGCATTCGCCGGGCGAGCGGGCGCCGACGCCCGCCGGCTCCAGGTTCTGCAGCTGGCGCAGCGCGATCGCAAGCTCCTCGCCGTCGACTTCGGCCTCGGGCGGCATGAGCGCAACGATCTCCTCGAGCGGCTGGGTGAGATAGCCGTCCTCGTCGAGCGCGTCGATGAGGAGCGCGACCAGCGCCCGGTCACGCGGCCCGAGGTTGGTGAGCGCGAGCTGGCCGTTCAGGTGGTCGCGCAGCGTCGGGTTGTCGGGCGCGACGTGCGTGCGATCGCCGTCCTCGCCGTCCTCGTCGTTGCCGCGCCAGGGCGCGGCGAAATCGGCGGGCAGCTCGCTGGAAGGGTGATCGCTGGCGGGCGCGCTTTCGATGCGCTCGCGCGGCTCCTCGCCCGTGCTGCGCGCCGCCGCTTCCTGGGCGGCCGCGCTCTGCGCCGCCGCAGCCTCGCTCTCGCCGTCCTCGCGCTCGAGGATCGGATTGTCCGCGAGCAGGCGCTCGATCTCCTGGTTCAGCTCCACGGTGGAGAGCTGCAGCAGCCGGATCGATTGCTGCAATTGCGGCGTCAGCGTGAGGTGCTGAGAGAGCCGGAACTGCAGAGTGGGTTTCATCGGAGCGTTCGGGGGTCCCCGCCGGGGCGGGCAGATCGACCTGCTACATCCGGAAGTTCTCGCCGAGATAGACGCGACGGACGTTGTCATTATAGACGATCTCGTCGGGCCGCCCGGAGGCGAGAACCTTGCCTTCGTTGATGATGTAGGCGCGATCGCAGATGCCGAGCGTCTCGCGCACGTTATGGTCCGTGATGAGCACGCCGATGCCGCGCTCCTTCAGGTAGCCGATGATGCGCTGGATGTCGAGCACCGCGATCGGGTCGACCCCGGCGAAAGGCTCATCGAGCAGGATGAACGCCGGCTTGGTGCCGAGCGCGCGCGCGATCTCGAGCCGCCGGCGCTCGCCGCCCGAGAGCGAGAGCGCGGCGTGCTTGCGCAGGTGCGCGATGTTGAGCTCCGCCAGCAGCTCGGCGAGCCGGGGCTGCACCTCCTCGGCGGCGAGACCCTGCAGCTCGAGCACGGCCTGGACATTCTCTTCAACAGACAGCTTGCGGAAGACCGAGTTCTCCTGCGGCAGGTAGGAGATGCCGAGGCGCGCCCGGCGGTGGATCGGCAGATGCGTGAGCTCGCGCCGGTCGAGGTGGATGCGCCCGGCGTCCGCCGGGACAAGCCCGACGATCATGTAGAAACAAGTGGTCTTGCCTGCCCCGTTCGGACCAAGGAGGCCAACCACTTCGCCGCTGGCGACCTCGAGCGACACGCCTTCGACGACGGCGCGCGACTTGAAGCGCTTGGTGAGGCTCTCCGAGCGAAGGACGCTCATTTCGCCGGCGGCTTCGATGCCGGCGCGGGCGCTTCGGGCTTGGTCTTGGGCTGGATGACGACCGTCACGCGGCCCTCCGGCGAGTTGGGCGGCGCGCCCTTGGCCGCGTTCACCGAGAAGAAATCCGAGCGCTGGTCGATGAAGATGTACTCGCCGTTCACCACGTCCTTGTCGCGCGTGACGCGCGCGCGCTCGAAGAGCTCGACGCGCTCGTTGCGGTCGTCGAGCTCGATGCGCAGCGCCTCGCCGTCGGTCCACACGCCTTCCTTGCCGTCCTTCGGGTCGCCCTTCTGGCGAAAGCGCACCGGCTTGCCTGTCGCGGTGGCGAACTGGAAGCCGTCGGCGTCCTGGCGCACCACGATGCGGTCGGCGCGCACCACCTGCGTGCCTTTCGTGAGGACGACGTTGCCCTCGAAAATGCTGATGCGGCGCGTATCGTCCGAGCTCATCTTGTTCGCCTCGATGTGCGTCGGCTTTTCCTTGTCCGCCTTTTCGGCATTCGCCGCGGTCGCGGCGGCCAGTGCGGCGAAAAAAAGGAGCGTCCTCATGGCTTCGCGTCCGGGTCCTGCGGTCTGGGCTCGAAGCGCCCGCGCACGCGCTCGCGCAGAAACAGCTCCTTCGAGTCGTTGTGATATTCCATTCCGCGGCCCGAGAGCACGCGATTGTCCTCCGTGATCAGCACGTCGCGGTCGCTGCGCACGATCGAATGCGCCTGTTCCACGTGCATGAAGCTCGAGCGCATGCGCGTTTCCGGGCGTTGCGGCCCGCCATCGCGCACCAGCAGCACGTTGCCGTAGAGGAAGATCTCCTCGCCGTCCTGCGACAGCGCGCCGCGCTCGGCGGTGACGGTCACGCGCGGCTCGTTCGTCTTGGTCTGAACCATGCGCGGCGCGACGAGCTCCGTCGTGTCGTCGTCGGGGTAATGTACCATCTTCGCCGCTTCGAGCGTAGATTCGACCGCGCCGAGCGCGTTGTAGCGGGTGTAGAGCAGGCGCTCGACGATGTAGTCCGGGTCGTGCCGCCGCAGCGACGGATGCAGCGCGTCCTCCTCCCGCACCGTGCGCTCGAGCCACAGCGACAGTGCCGCAAGCGCGAGCATCAGCACCAGCGGAAACAGGCGGGTCGCCGACGCTCTCATGCGAGATAGCGCGCGAGCGCGGACTCGAGCTTGCCCTGCGCGCGCAGCAGGAAATCGCAGACCTCGCGCGCAGCGCCCTCTCCGGCGGGCGCTTGCGCGACGTAGTGCGCGTGCGCCAGCACGAGCGCGTGCGCCCTGCGAGGCGCGCAGGCGAAGCCGCAGGCGCGCAGCACCGCGAGGTCGACGACGTCATCACCCATGTAACCCGCCGCTTCGGCCGAAAGCCCGGCCCGCACGAGCAAGGCGTCGAAAGCCGCGCGCTTGTCGTCGATGCCCTGCAGCACTTCGGAGATGCCAAGCTCGGCGGCGCGCGCCGCCACGGCCGCCGACTTGCGGCCACTGAGAATGCCGACCGCCACGCCCGATTCGCGCAGCAGCTTCAGCCCGTGGCCGTCGAGCACACTGAAGACCTTCAGCTCCTCGCCCGAAGGGCCATACCAGAGCCGGCCGTCGGTCAGCACGCCGTCCACGTCGAACAGCATGAGGCGCACGCGCCCGGCCCGTTGCAGCGCGTCGTCGTCCTGCATCCGCGTCAGACGATCTTGGCCCGAAACAGGTCGTGGATGTTGAGCGCGCCGACGAGCCGGCCCTTCGCGTCGACGACCGGGAGCTGGATCGTCTTGCGGCTCTCCATCGCTTCGAGGGCATCCACCGCCAGCTCCTCGGGCCGGACGGTGCGCGGCCGGGTCGTCATGACCGAGCGGATGCGGGTGCTCGCGGGGTCGGCCTTGCGTTGCAGGCTGCGGCGCAGGTCGCCGTCGGTGAACACCCCGAGCAGCCGCTGCTTCTTGTCGACCACCGCCGTCATGCCCATGCCGGTGCGCGTAATCTCGAGCAATGCATCGGCAAGCGTCGCCTCGGCCGGCACCCTGGGAACGCCCGGGCCGGTGCGCATGACATCGGCGACGAGCGTCACGAGCTTGCGGCCGAGCGAGCCGCCCGGGTGCGAGCGCGCGAACTGGTCGGCCGAGAACTGGCGCGCCTCGAGCAGCGCCACCGCGAGCGCGTCCCCCAGGGCGAGCGCGGCCGTGGTGCTCGCGGTCGGGGCGAGGTTGAGCGGACAGGCTTCCTTCGCGACGCCCGCATCGAGGAACACATGCGCCGCGCGCGCGAGCGACGAATCCTGGTTGCCGGCGATGACGATGAGCCGGGTGCCCTGGCGCTTGACCAGGCGCGCGACGAGCAGCAACTCGTCGCTCTCGCCCGAGTTCGAGATCGCGATGACGATGTCCTCGGCGCCGATCAAGCCCAGATCGCCATGGCTCGCCTCGGCCGCGTGCACGAAGTAGGCGGGGGTGCCGGTGCTCGCCAGGGTGGCGGCGATCTTGCGCGCCACATGCCCGGACTTGCCGATGCCGGTCACGATGACCCGCCCGTCCTTCTTGCAGCCGAGGATGAGGGAGACCGCCGCGAGAAAGCGCTCGTCGATGCGGCGGATGAGGGCGCGAACCGCGTCGGCTTCGATCTTCAGCACCTGGCGCGCCACATCCAGCGCCGATCCGGTGGCGTCCTTCGGTATCATCGAAGAAGTATAGCCCAATAAATTCAAGCGCTTCGCCATGGCAGCCGCGGAACTCGTGCCCATTCTCATCCTGCTCGCCGCAGCGGTGCTGGCGGTCGTCGTCTGTCGCTTCTACGCCCTGCCGCCGATTCTCGGCTACCTCGTGGCGGGGCTGGTGCTCGGTCCCCATGCGCTGGGCCTGGTGGCCAACAACGCGCAAACGCACGCGCTCGCCGAGGTCGGCGTGGTGTTTCTCATGTTCTCGATCGGCCTCGAGTTCAGCTTGTCGAAGCTGCGCGTGATGCGTCGCGAGGTCTTTGGCCTCGGCGGCGCGCAGGTCGTGATCATGATCGCGGCCTGCGTCGCGGCGGCCCTCGCGCTCGGCGCCAGCTGGCAAGCCGGCCTGGCGCTCGGCGGCGCGGCGGCGATGTCCTCGACCGCCGTGGTCTCCAAGCTCCTCGCCGAGCGGCTCGAGCTCGACACGGCGCACGGCCGCTCGATCATCGGCGTGCTGCTCTTTCAGGATCTCGCGGTGGTGCCGCTGCTCATCCTTGTGCCCGTGCTCGGCCAGTCGGGAGGCGCCATCGGCATGGCCATCGGCGTCGCGCTCGCCAAGGCGGCCTTCGTGCTCGCGGTGGTTCTCCTTGCCGGGCCGCGCGTGATGCGCGCCTGGTTCGGGGTCGTGGCGCGCCGGAAATCCACGGAGCTTTTTGTCCTCAACGTGCTGCTCGTGATTCTCGCGATGGCCTTCCTCACGGGCCTCGCGGGCCTGTCGCTGCCGCTCGGCGCGTTTCTCGCGGGGATGCTGCTCTCCGAGACCGAGTATCGCTATCAGGTCGACGAGGAAATCAAGCCCTTCCGCGACGTGCTGCTCGGGCTTTTCTTCATCACCGTCGGCATGATGCTCGACTTGCGCCTGGTGGGCGGCACGATTGCCCTTGTGCTCGCGCTGCTGGTGCTGCTGGTCGGGCTCAAGCTCGCGCTGATCGGCGTGCTCTCGCGCGCCTTCGGCGCGGCGCCCGGGACGGCGCTGCGCACGGGTCTCGCGCTCGCGCAGGGCGGCGAATTCGGCTTCGTCCTCCTCGCGCAGGCCGACCTCTCGGGCGTGCTCTCGGGCGGCATGGGCCAGGCGCTCATGGCCGCGATGATTTTCTCCATGATGACGACGCCGTTTCTCATCCGCGCGAGCGATCGGATCGTGCTGCGCTTTGCGACTTCGGAGTGGCTGCTGCGCTCTCTCGAGATGCACCGCGTGGCGGTGCGGTCCCTCGAGACCGAGGGCCATGTGATCATCCTCGGCTATGGCCGCAACGGGCAGCATGTGGCGCGCCTGCTCGATGCCGAGGGCGTGCGCTACGTCGCGCTCGACCTCGACCCCGAGCGCGTGCGCGAGGCCGCGCTCGCCGGCGATACGGTCGTATTCGCCGACTCCTCCCGGCGCGAAGCATTGATCGCCGCGGGCATCATGCGCGCGGCGGCGGTCGTGGTCACCTTCGCCGATTCGGCCGCCGCCGTGCGATTGCTGGCCCACATCCAGGCGCTCAATCCCATGGTGCCGGTCATCGCGCGCGCGCGCGAGGACGTGGACATCGCACGACTGGCGCAGGCGGGCGCCTCCGAGATCGTCCCGGAGGCCCTCGAATCCGGACTCATGCTCGCCTCGCACACGCTCGTCTGGGTGGGGGTGCCGCTCAACCGAGTGGTGCGGCGCATGCGCTCGGTGCGCGACCAGCAATACGGTTTATTGCGCGGGCTTTTCCACGGCGCGACCGACCAGCCCGAAGGACTGGAAGAGGCCCAGCCGCGCCTGCGCGCGGTGACGCTCGGCCTAAACGCCCACGCGATCGGAAAATCGCTCGCCGACCTGGGGCTCAAGGAGCTCGGCGTCCAGGTGAACGCCGTGCGTCGCACCGCTTCGGCGCGCCGCCTCGCCCCCGAGGAAGCCGGGGTTCTCGAGGCGGGCGACGTGGTCGTCCTGCTCGGTGCGCCCGAGCGGCTCTCGAGCGCGGAATCGCGCCTCTTGCGCGGCTAGAAACAAAAAGGCCGGCTCGCGCCGGCCTTTTTTCCCGCATTGGCTCGCCTTACAGCGAGCGGCAGAGCGTGTAGACGTTGGTGCCGGTTTCCGCGTAAGCCGCGGTGCCCGCCTGCTTGGCGACCGAGGGGTTGGGCGCCGCCTGGAGCTGCCCGCGCACCGTGCCGGTGGTGATCGTACCGTCGTCCATTTGCGTATCCACGGCGATGGAGATCTTGTCGGGCAGGTTCGCCGAGCAGATGATCAGTCCCGAGAAGCCGCCGGTGCCCGAAGAGTCCGAGCCGAGCGCCGGGCCGACCGTGGCGCCTGCATCGCCTGTCTGTACGCCGATCATGCCGGTGGCGGCATTGAAGGGTTGCGAGTAACCCGAGCCTGCCACGAATCCGGCGCGGCGCAGGTGATCCCACCATTTGCGCGATTCGTCCGTGTCCGTGGAGCTGTTGTAGGCGCCTTTGACGACACCGTCGCCGTCGCCCGCCACGGCCGCAGTGCCGCTCGACCAGCGCGTGTTGGCATTCTTATCGTCGCCGGGAATGGCGCGATAGCGGTCCTGATAGCCGTAGTAGGCGGCCGAGATGCCGGAGAAGTCGGCAACCACGTTCTTGATCTTCGCCTGCGTGATCATCTCCTGGCCTTTCAGGATGCCGCCCAGCAGCAGCCCGATGATGACCAGCACGATCGCGATCTCAACCAGCGTGAATCCGGTTTGCTTCTGCTTCATAGGTTCGCCCCCGAACGGATACAGAGTGGCGACTTCTACGCAAGCGCCATACCAAAGGTAGGTTTTTGAAAATTAAAAGTTTTTCTAAGAGGTCCCCTCAAAAACTGTCGAAAAATGGACAGTTCTGACGATTCCTCAACGTTTCAAAGGCTTGCGTTCCGTCTGGCGGTGCGCTTCCAGCTCCTTGAGCCGCTCCTCAAGGAACTGCCGTTCCTCAGGGTCGCGGATATGCCCCGTCGCGAGCATGCCGCCCAACACCACGCGCGCGGCGTCGAGCTCGTTCATGTCTTCCAGGATGAAAACCTGCATCTGTTTCGCCCAAAGGGGGACCGTCGGGTCGGTGACGAGCTGCTGCAGATCCGCGGCGTAGCGCCGGGCGAGCGGCAAATCGTGCAGGCGGTGCTTGGCGAGGAGGGCGGCGTGCGCGAGCGCCGGCCAGCGATGATTCGGGTCGGCAGCGAACTGCTCGTGGATGAATTCGAGCATGGCGCGCATCTTGGCCGGGTTGCTGTTCTCGGCATACACCCGCGCAGCGGCGAAAAGCGGATATTCGCTGCGCGGATCGAGCGCGAGGATCGAGGAAAGCCAGCCGATGAGGCGCGCGTAGTCGAGCTGCTGGTAAGGCAGGGCATTTTCCGCGCGCGCGTCGAAAGCGAGCAGCCACACCATCGCGAGCCGCGCGAGCGCGCCCGGCTCGCCCAGGCTCGCCAGCTGCAGGGCGCGAGCCGAAGGGGCCGGCGGCAAATCTTCTGCAGTCCGCGCTCGCGTGTGGCTCATCGATCGCCACGAGACTTGCGCAAGGACGGTCACGGCGAGGAGCACCGCGATCCAGGCCGGCACCGCCGAGAGCGGCCGCTCGCTCGCTCTCACAGGTTTCGCCGGCTGAAGTCGAAGAGTCCCGCAGCAGCGAGCAACACGACATAGACCGCCGTGCCCGCGAGGATAAGCGCGGTCTCCGCGGCGGCCGGGGCGCCATAGAGGAGCCAGTCGCTGCGCGTCACCGTATCGAGGCGTGGAAGAAGGAGCGCCAGCGCATTGACGATCTCGCGCGCGGCATCGCCGGCGGCCGATTCGGAAGCGAGCGGCCCGCTTGCGATCACCTGCACGGCCGTCATCGCGCGGCCGAGCACATAGAGGGCGACCGTGGTGGCAAGAGCCGCGAGCGTGTGGCCGAGCGCGGAGGCGAAGAGGAGCGCGGCCGCGGCGACCAGGGTCGCCTCGAGCGCGAGCGAAAGTCCCCACGCCGCCACGTCGGCCGGCTTGGCGAGGGCGAGGAGCGGCAGCGCGAACGCGACCGCGAGAAGGAACGCGACCCCGGCAAAGCCGAGGAGCTTCCCGAGGTAATACGAGGGCCGGGCGACCGGCAGGGCGAGCGCGAGCTCCAGGCCCTTGTCCGCCGCTTCCCGCGCCGTGCTCGCGACGACGTGCGTCGCGAGGAGAAACACGGCAAGGACGCGCAGCAGCGAAGCTGCGACCGAAGCCTGCAGCGCCGTCGTTTCCGTGATGGCGACGCGGGAAAGAAAGAGCGAAAGCACGGCGACCGCCAGGAGGCCCGCGAGCGCCGCCCACGGAAGGCCGCTGCGCAGGGCCTCGATCGCGGCAAAACGGGCGACGACCAGAGCGGGGCGGAAGGAGCGCAGCATCGACGCGGGTGGCCTTGACGGGTGCGCTAGACTAGTCACCGCCCACCGCACATGCAAGCACCGAGCCTGTCGGTTCCCGCGTTTTCCCGTCTGGCGAACGCCACCTGGGCGCTCAGCCAGCGCCATTGGCGCTTCGTGGTCGTCGCCATGCTCGCGCTTCTGCACGTCGCGGTCCTGCGCGGCAGCGCCGACATCTGGGCGCGCTCGCTCATGCTCGCGCACTTGGGCCTGCTGCTGCTCTGGCAGCCGTTTCTGCGCGGCGAGCAGCGGATCAGCCCCACGCAGGCCGTTTTCATCGCGCTTGGCGCCATCGCGGTCATGCTATGGCTGGGCTGGTGGCTGCTCGCCTTCTGGGTGGTGGTGCTGGCGGGCCTGGTCGGCGGCAAGGTGTTCCTGCACCAGGCACGGTGGCAGCGGCGTTTCTACCTCGTGGTGCTCGTTTACCTGCTCTCGCTCCTCGCGGTCGTCATCCTCCCCGAGATCGCGCCGCGCCGGGAAGTCACGCGGGAGATCCGCAGCCTCGCCGAATATGCGCTGCCCGTGCTGCTCGCCGCGCTCGCGCTCATGCCGGCCGAGCAGGAGGCGCCGGAAGCGCCGCAGGTGATCGACTTCTTCTACAGCGTGTTCCTCATGCTGCTCCTGGGGATCGTGATCCTCGGCAGCTTCACGTTCATGACGCTCGGGCGCATCCCTTACCTCGAGGCGCTGACCGACACGGTGTTCCTGATCGCCGGTGCGATCTTCGTCGTCGGCCTCGCCTGGGGCTATGCCGGACTGAACGTCTTCTTCTCGCGCTATCTCTTCTCGATCGGCCTGCCGGTGGAGAAATGGCTCTATTTCCTCGCCGAGCTCTCGCAGCTCGAGGCACGCCCCGAGCGCTTCGTCGCCGAAGGCGTGGCGGGACTCGCGCGCCTGCCGTGGATCGCGGGTGCCGCATGGCAGGCAGGGGGCTCCCACGGCGAGACCGGCGGACGCACCGAGCACGCCGTGGTGTACGAAAGCAAAGACCTCGTGCTCACCATCTTCTCGCGCTACCGCACCAGCCCCGCGCTGCAATGGCACATGCACCTGCTCGGTCAGCTGCTGGCGGAGTTCTTCGCCGCCAAGCTGCGCGAGCAGAAGCTGCGCGAGGCGAGCTACCTGCAGGCGGTGCACGAGACGGGCGCGCGTCTCACGCACGACGTGAAGAACCTCCTCCAGTCGCTCAACGTGCTCTGCTCGGTCGCCACGCAGGAGGACTCGCCGGGCCTGCAGGCGCTCATGCGCCGGCAGCTTCCGGCCATCACGCAGCGCCTGCAGGCGACGCTGGAGAAGCTGCAGCGGCCCGGCGACGAGGAGGCCCAGCAGGTACCGGTGCGCGAGTGGTGGGAGGCGCTCGGGCGGCAATACCAGAATCAGAACGTGCAGTTCGCCGCGGCCGGCCTGGATCCGGAGATGCGCGTGCCCAAGGCGCTCTTCGACAGCGTCGCCGACAATCTGCTGCAAAACGCGCTCGCCAAGCGCGCGGGCGGGCACGAGGTCGACATACGTGTGACCATCCTCACAGGAAAGGATGCGCCCGAGCTGCGTGTGTCGGATAGCGGCCGCGCGGTGCCCGCCGACATGGCGCAGGAGCTTCTCCGTGCGCCCGTGCGCTCAGGCGGCGGCCTCGGCATCGGCCTTTATCAGGCGGCGCGCCATGCCGAAGCGAGCGGCTACGCGCTCAAGCTCTCGGAGAACAGGGACGGCGCGGTGTGCTTCGCGCTCGCTCGCGCGGGCTAGCGAAAATTCAGGGCAGGACGCCGGCCGCGATCAGCTTCTGATAGAAAACGCCGACTGGCACGATCACCATCACGTCGTCGTAAATCCCGAGAGCCGAGTCGGTGGTACTGCGAAAGCGGTTGACGAAGTTGGCATTGCCGTCGGTGTTCGCGAGGTCATCGGCGCCCTGTCCGCTGCCGCTTACAGCGCCATTCTTGCCGGTGCTGAAAACGATAAAAGCGATGGTGTTTTGATCCGCGACCCGGATGCCGCTATTGCAAGTGCTGCTGGTACCCGAGGCAGCCGTGCTGCAAAAGACATCGATGTCGTTCGGCTTGCAGCTGACGCCGTTCGCCTTGAGGTTCGCCTGGTTCGTGAAGTGAGGCACGGTCGAGCTTCCCGAGCAGCCTGTGACCGTCGCAGCGACGGCATAGCGGAGCCGGTTGCCCCAGGAATCGACGCCGTATCCGGAACTGTCGACGGGCGTAAAGCCGATCGTCTGGGCCGGCAGGAATCCCCCATAAGGATTGGTGCAGGCGGTGGCGCCGCCGGCAGGCGCCTCCACCCCGGTCGCGCCGCTCACCGCAGGGCAGGGCAGCCGCTTGTTGACGACTGCATAACCGATGAGCGCGTCGACCGCCGCGTTCAGCCGCCGGGTCGTCTCCTCGTTGTCGCGTTGCTCGGCGATGCTGGCGAGGGTCGCCATCGCTCCGCCGATGAGAAGGGTGATGATCGCGAGGACCACCGCCATCTCGGTGAGCGTAAATCCGAGCAGGGGGCGCTTCAGTTGCACAGGACGGAGGTGGTGCTGTCCGTGAAAGTGACCTTGAACGGGCAGGTCGCCTGGCGATCGTTGTAGGCGCTCGTGACAACCGAGCTCGTGAAGCTCGTTGTGCCCTGCGCATGGGATTCGAGATAGTCCGTAACCGACGCGCTCGGTTGCGCCTGCGATCCTACGGCCCGGCCCATCAGGGTGAGGACGAAACGCTTGTCGTCCGTATTGCCGTTGGCGACGGGTAATCCGCTCACCGTCAGGCAATCCGGATCGCCGCTGCCCGAGCACGCTGATGCCGCGCCGGCTTTTGCCCCGGGCGCAATCGTGTAATACGCATACCTTGACCAGTCGTTGCCGGTGAACCAGGTCATGCGCGAATCGGAAAGCATCGCCGCATTTCCCAGGTCGGGAATCGTGACCGTCACGAGGGAGAGAAATCCGAGCAACCCGAAAGAAAGGTCCACGCTCAGCGTGGCGCTTCCCGTCACGGGCGAAAATGTCAGCGAGAAATTCGAGTTCGTTCCGCCGCTGTCGTTCGTGACGCTGGCGGAGGTGATCGGTGCACGAAATGCGCCCGACACGTTCGAGACCGTCGCAGTCACTCGGGTGGTCAAGGCACCGAAGCCGGTGTTGAAGAAAAAGCACTGATAGTTGCTGCCCGACTGGGCGCAGCCCAGAAAGAGCAGGGACCCCAGAAGCCCCGAGACGTTGCCGCCGCCCCA
>Ga0310813_10001027_pt1 | contig 16947 bp, 12 predicted proteins | sample YN3metagenome_FD_203086 | JGI IMG/M metagenome (GOLD analysis project Ga0310813, IMG submission 203086) | Soil microbial communities from experimental microcosm in Duke University, North Carolina, United States - YN3 | ecosystem: Engineered > Artificial ecosystem > Soil microcosm > Unclassified...
ATCGACGAGGAAACCCCCGAGCACGTCCGGCTCAAGGTCAAGCTCGGCTCGATGAAGTTCGCCCGCGAGGACGTCGCCCGCGTCGAACGCAGTCCGAACCAGGAATTCCTGACGAAGCTCGCCTCCGCGCGCGGCAAGGCTCCGGAGCTCCAGGCCCTGATGGAGTGGGCGACGAAGAACAACCTGGCGCCGGGACGGGAACTCGCCGCGTGCCTGCTCCTGGCGCTCGACCCCGCCCATGCGGCCGCGAAGGCGGCCCTCGCCTCCGGCCAGGCGGCGGAGCGCGACGTCCTGCATCTCAAGGACGGCACCCGCAAGGAAGGCATCATCGCTTCCGAGACGGAGGACGCGATCATCCTCGAGATTCCCCTGCGGGGCTCGAAGGGCGAGACCATGGGGCTCGGCAAGACCGTCGTCCCGAAGGCCCAGATCCAGCGCATCGAGCGCATGCCCGACGCTGCGCGAGCCAAGGCCCGGGAACGTCTCTCCGCCTTCAACGACCGGGCCGCGCTCCTCAACGCGGCGCTGGAGAAGATCCGCCCCGTTCCCGAGCCGCTGATCGAAGGGCGCCCGGGCTTCAAGACCGCGTCGGACGTCTTCGTCCTCCACAGCACCGGCTCTGAACTGCTGGCCAAGGAGACGACCCACGCGCTCAATCAGATGTTCGCCGCGTTCCAGCGGCACTTCTCGGTGCGCCGCAACGCCGGCAAGAAGGTCGACGTGTACTTCTTCGTGAACCGGGCGGAGTACGACGCCTTCCAGACGGCGACGACGGGCGGCGCCGTGATGAACCCGGCCTACTACGACCCGCGCGCGAACCACATCGCCGCGTTCAACCGCGTCGAGACCGCCAAGGCCGAGGCGGTGCGCAAGGCGATCCTCGATGCCGAGAAGGAGATCGAGGGCTGCAAGGACAAGGTCAACAAGGAGGAAGTCCGGATCAACAAGCAGGTCCGCGAGATCCGCGCGAAGCTGGACGAGATGGCCGCGGCGGCGAAGAAGGAAGCCCGCGGGAACCCTACCGCGGAAGCCGAGATCAACCGTCAGAAGAAGGAGATCCTCGACGACCTGAAGAAACGGGAGCAGGAGGTTCGCGAGGAGCTCAACGGCTACCGCAAGCAGATGGACGCGGAGATCGAGCGGAATCGCGGCGTTATTCGCTCGAACCGGGCGGTCCTCGTCAACCAGAGCCGGGCGATGTACGAAACCCTCTTCCACGAAACGTTCCACGCGTTCGCGGCAAACTACCTCTGGACCGAGAAGGACGACGGGAAGCTGCCTCACTGGCTCCACGAGGGGATGGCGACGTACTACGAGCGGAGCGTCGTGGAGGCCGGCGAGCTGATTCACGGCTCGATCGACCCCGGCATGCTGGAGCTCGCGAAGAAGTCCACCGTGCCGCTCGAGAAGATCGTCGTGGCGGGCGGCGAGTCGTTCACGGTCACTCACCCGCAGGAGATCGACCGTTCAAACGCCCACTACGCCGGCGCGTGGGGACTGGCCCACTTCCTCATCAGCCGCGGGACGGGCAAGGAGAAGTTCGAGGCCTACGCGAAGGCCTCGCAGGCGGGGGACCCGAAGCGGGCCTTCGAGGCCCTCGTCGGGAAACCGATCGTCCAGGTCGAGTCGGAATGGCGCCGCTACCTGTCGGAGCTGAAATAGCCCCACGCCTCCTGGCCCCCCGGGGGAAGGGGGGAACCCTTCTTACTTCTTGAATCCCGAATCATGCTTCTTAGTCCGGCAGCTGTCGCTCCGATCGCAGATGGTGAAGGACGCGAAGGGCTCCGGTCGCATGGTGGCCCCAATGGCTCAACATCGCCGAGCGCCATTCGGTGACGGCCGCTTCCTGCGACGTCGTGCTGCCGGCGTCATAGCTGACCAGGCCGGGCTTGATGTCGCGATAGATGTCCGCGAAGTCATCCGCCAGGCTGCCCGCCATGAGCTCCTCCCGGACGTAGGGATTGAAGCACTCCCAGTAGCAGCATTCGCGGCCGAGCTTTCGCCCCAGGCTCATGAACAGCGCCTGCCATTCTTTTCTGGAGAGCCGCCGCGCCTTCACCCGTCCGGAGGAATTCCTTCGGGGGAGATGGACGGCGCCCGCGTAGAGGCGGGGAAGCGTGGCCGCGACCCGATTCAGGAAGGACTTCCGCGATCCTTTGCGGTGCCCTTCGATCAGCTGACAGAATTCCCGAGCGGTCTCGACGAAGGCGGTCACGGGATCATGGTTGGACGTCATACGAATGCCTTTCCAGTAGTAACCCCTGCCTTTCGAATTGCAAACGGCGTGCCAACCGAAGGGTGCGAAAAAACGACGGATTGGGCGTTTCCGGCGAGGTTGTTAACCGAAGGTGTAAAGATGTTAAGGCTTGTTCACCGTTAACACGTCCCGGCTTCCTTTTGTCGAAAGGACTCCACGACTTCGGGAAAATCACGGTGACTCCATTGGAAAAGCAACGGGTTTCCCAGCCTGGGAGTCCTCGTCGGCCATCAGATTGAAGCGGCGCAGCTTTTTCCAGAGGGTGACTCGGCTGGTTCCCAGTGCCGCGGCCGCGCGCGTCCGGTTCCCCCCGGCATCCGCCAGCGCCGCCCGCAGACGCTCCCGTTCCGCCACATCTTGAGGAGTCCAGATGCGCTTCGAGCATCCGTTCCGGATCTCCGGGGGCAGATCGGCCGCCCGAAGCATCCCGCCCTGGGCCATGACCAAGCCGTATTCGATGACGTTTCGAAGTTCCCGGACGTTGCCGGGCCAAGGGTGGTCCAGCAACGCCTGCAGGGCGTCCTGCGCGATCGGGACCGCTCTTCGGGGCGAAAGCTCGCGAAGGAAGTGCTCGACCAGCAGCGGGATGTCCCCCTGCCGCTCCCGCAGCGGCGGCAGCGGAAGATTGAAGACGTTGATCCGGTAGTAGAAGTCCTCGCGGATCCGACCCGACGCCAGGAGCTGCTGCAGATCCCGGTTCGTGGCCGCAATCAGCCGAACGTCGATCTTCAGGTTTCGTTCGTCGCCGACCCGGCGGATCTCCTGCTCCTGCAGCGCCCGGAGCACCTTGACCTGGAGCGCGGGACTCATGTCGCCGACTTCGTCGAGGAACAGCGTCCCGCCGTCGGCCTCCAGGAAGAGACCTGCCTTGTCACGAACCGCTCCCGTGAAGGCGCCCTTGAGATGGCCGAAGAATTCGCTCTCCATCAGGGTGTCGGGAATTGCGGAGCAGTTCACTCCGATGAAGGGACGGTCGCGCCGTTCGCTCATGGAGTGGATCGCCGCCGCCGCCAGCTCCTTGCCGGTGCCGCTCTCTCCGGTCAGGAGCACCGTGACGTCGCTCTGGGCGGCCAGGCGCAGACGCCGGTACACCTCCTGCATCGGACTGCTCTTGCCGACCAGGTTCGCGAAGGACGTCCGGGTCCGGGCCTGCTCCTCCAGCGTCATCACCCGATCCTCCGAGTGGCGGAGCGCCTCCTGGAGCCGGCTCTGGGCCCTCCGGAGGGCCAGCTCCGTCTCCTTGAGCTCCGTGAGGTCTTGACAGGTGCCCACCATCCGAATGGTCCGCCCGGAGGCATCGGGGATGGCGCGGCCGCGGCTGCGAAGGATCCGCACGGTTCCGTCCTCCCGGACGATTCTCTCCTCATGGTCAAAGGAGGATGCGCCGGCGAAGGCCCGCTCCACCTCGGTCCGGGTCTTCTCCCGATCGTCGGGGTGCACCTGGGCGAGATACCCCGCGAAGGTCGCCGGAAAGGTCTCCGGATCCAGCTGGTAGATACGATACAGTTCCTCGGACCAGGTCACTTTGTCGGTCGCGACCTCCCACTCCCAGCTGCCCAGGTCGGCCAGACGCTCGATCTCCGAGAGCAGTTTCTCGATCGACCAGTCTGTCTGGGGGGCCGGCGGCACGACCTCTAGGTTTGCACTCATGGCAGCCTCCGTTCTACACCTGTCCTAAGGCAAGCGGCGTGCCAGAGGCGGAAGGAAGGGATATAGGGGGATTTGGCGGGTCAGGCGGAAAAAGTGTTCAGCGAAGTGTTCAACTGTTAAGGCGTTACTGTTTATGTTTAACAAGTCCGAGTTTCTGCAGCCGTTTCCAAAGCGTCACCCGGCTCATCCCGAGCGCGCGGGCCGCCTTGCTGCGGTTGCCTTTCGATCGGCCGAGCGCTTCGAGGATGCGCCGTTCCTCGAGAACGTCCGGCTCGGCTCCCACGGGCTGCGAGCGGATCTCCGGAGGGAAGTCGGCAAGGGTGAGGAGGTCTCCGTCCCGGGTGACGAAGGCATGCTCGATCGAATTGCGGAGTTCCCGGACATTTCCCGGCCAGGAGTATTCCATCATCGCGCGAAGGGCGTCCGTCGTGACCTTGGGCGGCGGGATTCCCTGACGTCCGGCGATCTCCGACACGAAGTGATCGACCAGCAAGGGGATGTCGTCCCGGCGGTCCCGGAGCGTCGGCATCGTGATCGGATAGACCGCGATGCGGTAATAGAAATCCGGACGGAGCTTCCCCTGGTCGAGCAGGACCTTCAAGTCGCGGTTCGTGGCGGTGATGATGCGGGCGTCGACCTTGATGCTTCGTTCGTCTCCGACCCGACGGATTTCGTGTTCCTGGAGGGCGCGGAGCACTTTGACCTGGAGGGCCGCGCTCATCTCGGCCACTTCGTCCAGGAATAGAGTCCCTCCTTCGGCCACCTGGAAGAGCCCCGGCTTGTCCCGAACCGCTCCCGTGAACGCGCCCTTCACATGGCCGAACAGTTCGCTTTCCAGGAGCGGCTCCGGGATGGCCGAACAGTTGACGGCGACGAAGGGATGCGCCCGCCGGCCGCTCAGCGAGTGGACGGCCGAGGCGGCCAGCTCTTTGCCGGTGCCGCTTTCTCCCGTCAGGAGCACGGTGACGTCGCTCTGGGCCGCCAGGCGGAGCCGGCGGAAGACCTCCTGCATCGCTTCGCTGTGACCGACGAGCAGTTCGAAGCGGCTCCGGGAGCGGGCGGTCTCCTCGGCGAGGTGGCGTCGATCTTCGCTCCGCTGGAGAGCTTCTTCCATCCGGCGCTGCTGCGTGACGTTCTGGAAGATGCCGCGCACGCTCACCGGCACTCCATTGACGATCTTGGCCCGCAGGCTGCCGACCGTGTCGACCCTTCTGCCGTCCTTGGTCAGCTTGGGGACCTCGATGCGACCGACATCGTCGCCCGAAAGGATACGCCGCCAGACGGACTGGAGCGCCGGCAGGGCTTCCGGGGCGATGATCTGCGGCCAAGTGAGGGAGCGGGCCTCTTCGGGCGTGTATCCGATCGCGTCGCACCAGGTCTGGTTGACGTATTCGTAGCGTCCTTCGGGGGTCAGGAAGACGACCATGTCGTTGGCGTTTTCGAGGAAGTCCCGGAGAGTCCGCTCCGCATCTCGGGTCCGGACGTGCGCCAAAATTCCGGCCACGAGGTTGGCCACGGCCACCGCGAAGGTCCGCTCGTCCTGGTTCCAGGGACGACGGCGATCGACGCTCTCGCAGCGGAGCACGCCCTGAAGGGATCCGGAGACGAATACCGGTGCGTCCATCGTAGAGGAGACTGTTTGGTCGAAGCCGGCGGTCCGGGGATCGGCCGTCGCATCTTCGACGGCGACCAGTTCCGATTGGGCGAGCGAGCTGAAATAGGCGGGGTTTGCCGACAGCGGGAGAAGTTCGCCGCAGCCGTGCGTCTCCTTGTTCCGGCGGTACAGGCTTTCACAGCGGATGGCGGAGCGATCCGGCGTGAAGCGCCAAAGGCCGACGCGGTCGAGTTCCAGGGTCTCCGCGCAGAAGCGGGTGATTTCCCGGAAGGCGGCCTCCAGGTCTTCCCCCAGGAGAACGGGGTTGCGGGTCAAGGTCAGGAACGCCGACTGCGTCCGCAGGCTGCGTTCCAGACGGACGCGGGTGTCCTTATCTGGGCCGCTCATGAAACGCTCCGGGTTCAACAACTACCGGACCACTCCTCGATTATAGGAAAGCATGGCCGCGCCGGGCTCAGGAAATTCCCGACCGTGGGCACCCCTGTCGAGTATTTCTTGCGCGGGGGCTGAACAAGGCGGTAGAACAAATTCTGCACGGAGGGTTTGTCGGTTCCTATCGGAGATACTCTGATGAAATCTTTCTTCGTCCGCATGGCTCCCACGTCTGCTCGCATGGCCGCGCTGCTGGTCGCCGCCGTCGTCGGCGCCGCGTGCGGCTCGTCGGGCCCCACCCTGAAGGTTAACCAGGAGCCGTCCGGACCGATCGGCGCCTTCAAGTCGGTCAAGCTCGTCTGCACCGCCGAGGACGAAAAGGAGCGGGGCAAGGAGCTCACGTCGCGCATGGAATCCCAGCTCATGGTCAAGCTGAAGGAGCGCGAGGCGTTCTCGGAGTACAAGCTTTCGAAGGACGAGGGCAACACCGACGCCACCCTCAAGGTCGTCATCCTCGACGTCAAGAAGGCCGGCGGCTGGGGCTGGTACGGCCGCAGCAGCTCGAAAGTCTCCTGCGACGCGACCCTCACCGACAACAAGTCGAACGCCGTCGTCACCGCCATCTCGGTCGTCGCGAAGCCGAAGTATTCGAGCGTCGAATCCGCCGTCGAGGACGCGGCGATGCAGATCGCCGATTACCTCCGCGAGAAGAAGTAGGTCCCGTCGTCCGACTGGAAGCGGGTCGTTCCGTCGCCCACCGCGATGGAACGACCCGTTCTTTTTTACGCCGCGCGGCGCAGGCGTCGGATCGCCACGATCCCCAGGGCGGGGCCGAGCGAGAGGGCGCAGAAGGCCCAGGGCCATCCGTGGGCGTCCACGATCCGCGGGACCGCCTGGATGGTCGCCATGCTCAGCAGGAAGCCGAGCGAGGTCTGCAGCGTCAGCGCGGTTCCGACCGAGTCGCCGGGCGCCGCCTCGGTGACCATGGCCGAGAACTGCGCCGAGTCGGAGACCACGAAGAAGCCCCAGACGAGCACGAGCGGGATCAGGACGGCGACGCTCGACGAGAAGAAGACGCCGACCACCAGGGCGCAGGCGCCGCTTGCCGCCATCGACAGGATCACCACGAAGGCCCGACCCCGCCGGTCGGCCAGCCAGCCGCCCCACACGGATCCCAGCGCGCCGGCCGCGATCGCCCCGAAAGCCAGGACGTCGACGGCCTTCGATCCCAGCGAGCGGGCCGAGGACGCCGCGAGGAACGCCGGGATCCAGGTCCACATCGCGTAGAGCTCCCACATATGGCCCAGGTAGCCGCCGATCGCCAGACGCGTGGGGCGGTGGCTCAGGATGGAGGGCACGAGCCCCCAGGAGAAGCGCCGCTTCGGGAAGGCCTGCGGACCGTCGCGGTACCCGGCGAAGACCATCGCTCCGGCCAGCGCCGCTCCCGCGGACGCCGCCCCCAGCAGGGACCTCCACGCGGTGAATCCGAGCGAGTGAAGGAGGTAGGGCAGGGCCTTGCCGGCGATCAGGCCGGCCACCAGGCCGCCGATCGCGAGGCCGCGGCCGCTGCGGAACCACGTCGCGATCATCTTCATGGCCGGCGGGTAGACGCCCGCGAGGAAGAAGCCGATCAGGAAGCGCGACGCGAGCGCCGACGCGAGCCCCGGACGAAGCAGCGGGAGCGCGTTCGCGAGCGCGACCAGCCCCGCGCAGCCGGCAAAGTAGGCCCGCGAGGGGAGGAGGTCCGGAAGGTTGAGCACGGCCGAGACGAGCGTGCCGGCCACGAAGCCCAGCTGCACCAGAGCCGCCAGCCAGGCGAGGTCTCCGGAGCTCAGTCCCCACTCGAGCCGGAGCTGGTCCGAGACGGCGCCGAGAAGGAGCCAGGGCGACATCCCCAGGCATTCGGCGGCGGCGAGGAGGACGAGCATCGCCCAGCGCCGGCGCGGCTCGTGGTCGTTCACGGGCCCAGTATCGCCGCCCCGCGCGACGGGGCGAAGGAAATCCGCGATTCGAATTAGAACAAAAATTTTGGAACATTCTTGATTCCCGCCGCCGCTTCCCGTAACTTCCCCTCAGGGTGGAGCCGCAACGGTTTCGCTTCTCAACGGTCCGCGAGCCTCTCCCGAGAAGCTTGTTTAGGAGGTGGCTCATGGTCCGCATCGCACCGGTCGCGTTCCTCGTCCTGGTCCTCGGCTGCCAGCAGGCCAAAGTCGTCCGCGAAGGCAAAGGGTGGCGCGAAGTCGAGGCCAGGGATTCCGGCACCGTCATCGAGATGATGACCGACGACCCCGCCGTGCTCGCCGACCTGGCGAAATCCGCCCCCGACGCCCGCGTCCGCGCCGAGGCGCTGCTGCGCGTGAAGGATCCGGCGCTGCTCGCCGAGATGGTCCGCAAGGAGCAGGACGCGTCGGTCCGCCGCAGCGTCGTCGGCCGCCTCGTCGACGAGGGCGTCCTCAAGGATCTCGCGCAGAATGACCCGGACGACGTGGTCAAGCAGTTCGCCTCGGCGCGGGTCGAGATCCTCCGGACGGTCGACGCGCAGCATCCCGAGTACGCGAGCTGGGCGGCCCGCAAGCCCGGCGCCTGGGTGCGGCTCAAGGTCGAGCTCCGCCTCGGCGACGCCCGCTACGCGACGGAGATCGTCCGCACGCTGCTCGAGTCTTCCCCGCAGCGCGTGATCCTGGAGCAGAAGGTCGTCGCCACGGGGAAGGGCGCGCAAGGCTCCGTCCGCGATCTCCTGAGCCGCTTCGACGTGGCCTACGGCCGAATGGTCGAGGACGACGGCGAGTTCGTCTTCCAGGGCCGGACGACGCGCGGCCACTGGGTCCGCTACAACTTTCAGCGCGGCGGCGACGTCGCGCAGGTGCGCCGCTGGCTGCGGGACGAGGTCCCCGGCGGCGTGGCCCGGATCGACCTGGAAGTCAGCCCCGAGGGCCAGCCGCTGACCCACTTGACGGCGCTCGCGACCGCCTGGGGGAGCAAATGACTGAACTCTTTGCAAATCCGTCTCGTATAATGGGTATATGGATCGACGGGAGTTCCTCCGGGCCGCGGCGCTGGGCGCCTCCGCGCTGTCGCTCCAGCCCCTGTTCGCCCAAGAGAAGGGGCCGGGCTTCGAGGAGCTGACCCGCGAGCAGATCGACGCGATCGACAAGGGCCTGCGCTGGCTGGCGAAGAACCAGTACAGCACGGGCGGCATCGGGTCGACCTGTCAGGTCGCCTTCACGGGCCTGGCGGGGCTCGCGTTCCTGGCCAACAACTCGACGCCGTATCGCGGCACCTACGCGAAAAACGTCCGCGACGCGCTCAAGTTCATCCTGAGGAACACGTCCAAGGTCGGCTACATCAACGAGGCCGCGGGCCGAGGGCTCGGCGGCTCGGGGATGCACGGCCACGGCTATGCGACGTGGTTCCTGGCGGAACTCTACGGGATGTGCGGCGACACCGCGGAGCTGGGCGACGAGGGCGTGAAGGAGCGGCTCCAGAAGGCGGTCAAGATCATCGCCGAGAGCCAGGACCCGAACGGCGGCTGGACCTATGAGCCGCAGCCCTACGGCCACGAAGGGTCGGTCACGGTCACGCAGGTGCAGGCCCTCCGCTCGGCGCGCAACGCCGGGATCGCGGTGGACAAGAAGGTCATCGAGAAGGGCCTCGACTACATCAAGAAGTCGACGCACTCGGACGGCACGATTGCGTACAGCCTCGGCTCGCGCGGCTCGGGCGGCACCTACGCCCTGACGGCGGCGGGCATGTGCGTCTTCGCGCTCTACGGCGCCTATGACGCTCCCGAAGTGAAGCGCGGCATGAACGCGCTGATGGAGTTCCTCACGGGCCGGCGCGGCCGCGGCGGGCATCACGACTACTATGCCCACCTCTACGCGGGGCAGGCCTGCTTCTTCGCGAAGTCCAAGGATCCGGCCTTCTGGACCAAGGGCTACGCGACCATCCGCCAGGAGCTGCTGGCCTCGCAGGAGCGCGACACGGGCTGCTGGTCCCAGGACGGCTACGGCGGCGCCTTCGGCACCGCCTGCGCCACGCTGGTCCTGCAGATCCCGTACCGCTACCTCCCGATCTTCCAGGACTAGCGCTCACCACAAAGGCACAAAGGACACAAAGACGGATCCTATTCTGCTTTGTGAACTTTGTCCCTTTGTGGGGACGTCCTAGTCGGCGCGGCGGCGCTCGCGCGCGTAGCTGACCAGTTCCTGGAAGCCGCGCCCGCTGACCGATCCCGTGACCGAGACCGGCCCCTCCCAGATCGACTCCTGCTCGCCCAGGATGGGAACCTCGCGCTCCTTCATGCGCGGCTGGATCCTGAGGTCGAGCGGGCCCGCCTTGAGCCTCCAGGCCACCGGGTAGCGGACCTTGGTGGGCGACTCCCAGAAATCAAGCGGCTCCGCTTTGAGAGGGTAGACCCGGCGGTCGTGGGTGCAGACCGCCCGGATCATCCTCCGGGTCTTCAGGTCGCGGAGCACATAGGCGTTCACATGGCTGCCGTCGTCCAGCTGGAGCCCCCACCAGGACCATCCGATGGAGGGCCCGGTCCAGGTGGCGCCCCACTGGTGGTCGTACCAGAATAGGCCCGTTGCCTTCCGTCCGCGGATCGTCCCCGTCGCCTCGAGGCGGGGCAGCGTGTAGTAGTGCATGTCCTCGGGCCGCCCGATCCCCGTGAGCCCGGTTCCCTCGACGGCCATCGGCTCCGCGATCGATGTGAGGCGAACGTCGAGCTCGCCCACCTTCAGGCGGTAGGCCGCGGGGCCGGTCCGCTCGAGGAGCTCGTCGCCGTAGCGCAGCTTGAGGGGGTCGCCGGGATTCTCGAGCGGCCGTCCCGGGATCACCTCGTGCGGGGGCGGGAACTTCGCCTCGCCCGAGAGGGCCGCGACGATGGGCAGGATCTCCGCGCCCGCCGCGGAGCGGAAGCGCCGCACGCCCTGATTGAGGTCCGTCAGGTCGTAGAGGAAGTAGCGCGTGACGGGATAGTTCTTCTTCCAGGTGCGGAAGAAGGCCGAGAAGGCGCACCACTCATTGCCGGCGTCGTCGGTCAGGAAGCCCCAGTGGTACCACCATTCCACCTCGACGTCGCCGTGGATTCCCTCTTCCTGATGGGGGTCATAGGCCCATTGGGGGGAGGGGGCGCCGACGCAGCCGCCGGCCGCCAGGAGCGCCAGCGTGAGGGTAGCCAAGGCCCGCTTCATCGCCGCCCAGTGTACCACGGTTCCGGGGCGTAACAAAAAAGACGCTGCGTTTTGTTACAGGCTAGCGGAGGGAGAGCAGCCGCTTGCACTCGGCCAGGAGGAAGGGGGCGTCCATGAACGGGTCGTAGGAGATGTCCTGCCAGCGGATCCGAGTGCGGCCCGCCGGGTCGGCGTCCACCAGGAACGTGCCGTGGAGGGGCGTGTTCTCGAAGTCGTCGAAACAACGGTACTCCTTGAACACCTTGAGCTCCGGATCGGCGAGCAACGGGAAGGGGTAGGGGTCCCCGCCCTTCGCGGCCCGCTGCTGCGCCAGTTGCGGCAGCGTCTCGCTGCTGACCGCGAGGATGGAGAGGTGCTCCTTCCGGAACTCGCCGGCCAGCGCCGCGAACTTGCCCAGCTGCTGGACGCAGTGGGAGCATTTCGAGCCCAGGTAGAACAGGATCAGGACCGGCGACTCGCCGGGGCGCGGCGCGGCGAAGGACTTTCCCTCGGCGTCCCGGAGGTTCCACGACGGCGCGTCGGGCGGCGTCCATGCCAGCGGTCCGAGCTTGTCGACGTCGGCAACCGTGAGTTTTTCCTCGGGGAGCTCGACCTTCGTCGTCGTGGCGAAGGAGCGCAGCCGCACGAGCGCGGGCAGGTCCGGATCGGCGTGGCGCAGGACGGGCGCGACCTTCTTCCACGCCTCCCCCGCCTCCTTCTCCTTGCCCAACTCCACCAGCAGTTCGACATAGGCGATCCAGGGCAGCGCCTGGCCCTCGGCGGCCTCCGCGGCCTGCTTCGCGGTCTTCTCGGCCTTCTCCTTCTCGCCGGCGCGGAGCTGCGCCTTCGCCAGCAGTTCCTTGCGCAGGTCCTCGCACTTGGTGAACTGTTCGAGAGCCGCCTTGGGATCCGCCTCGGCGAGGCCCTTCAGCTCCGCCAGCGCGTTCTGGATCGGCTTGAGCTTATTCCCCCGGGACTTCTTGCCCTCTTCCTTCTTCTTCTCGTCCTTCTCGTCTTTCTCCTCGGCGGGCTTTCCCGTCGCCTTCTGGAGCAGGACCTCGAGGCCGGCGATGCAGACCCGGCCGCTCTCGGCGTCGCCCTTGGCGAAATAGGCCGCCCCCAGCGCGCGCAGCCGCTTCGCCTCGTCCTCGTCGTTGCCCGAGGGAGCGAGAACCGTCGTGGCGCGCGCGAGGAGCTCGTCCCAGAGCTCCCATTTGGAGAGCACCTCGAGAAGACGCGAACGACCCTCGCGGCAGGCGTGCGAGCCGTCGTCGATCTTGTTCAGCTTCGGGTGCCGCGGGATCTCGATGAGGTTTTCGCCGATCGCGACCGCGTCCTTCACGCGCCCCACGTACATGAGGTCCTGCATGCACCACTGGTTGTTGTGGACGTAGTTGAAGATCTGGTAGGGCATCGTCCGGTCCCGGATCATCTGCGCGTGGTCGACGCGGGCCGACGCCTCCTGCTGACGCGCCGCGTCGCCGTAGCGGTGGAGCTTGGTGTAGATGTGGCCGGGCATGTGCCACGCGTGGGCGATCCCGGTCGCCGAGGGACCGAACTTGAGCGCGGAGTCGAGCGCCCGGGAGGCCTTCTCGCTGTCCCAGAGGTGGATGCGGTAGTGGTGGGCCCCGGGATGCATCGGGTTGGCGCGGAGCACGTCCGCGATGATCGACTCGACCGCCTGGTGGCTGCTGAGCGGCAGCCCCTTGTCGTTGAAGTGCCAGCAGGCCCAGGCCAGGAACGCCTTCGCCTCGACGTCGTCGGGGTAGTCGCCCACGATCGCCTCGAGGGCCTTGATGGCCGCGCGGGCGCGCTTCTCGCCGGCGGCATTCTTGTACCACTCGCTCAGGAAGGCGATCCAGAGCCGCTCGCGCGGGTCGGCCTTGTCCTTCAGCTTCTCGGCGATCGCGAGGAACTCCTTCGCGCGCTTCTCGTTGTTCACGTTCGCCATCGCCAGGCCCCAGTAGGCCATCGGCAAGTCCCGGTCGAGCGCGGCGACCTGGCGGAAGGAGCGCTCCGCTTCGAAGTAGTAGAAGCAGTGGAGCTGCCCCACGCCCTGATTGAAGAACTGCTGGGCCTCGGGGATTTTCGTGGTGACGGGGAACGAGACGTCGCCCATGCCGGGGATGAGGTAGGCCCGCTGGCGCGGACCTTCGTTGAAGGCCTCGCCGTGCACCGAATGGCCCGCCTGCTTCTCGTCGTCGGCCAGAAGCGGCGCGGCCAGCAGCAATGCGACGATCAGTCTCACCCCGCCGTCCTTTCCCAGATCCCGGCTCCGTGCCTATAGAACGTGGACGTGCGGGATAGTGTATCCGGAATCGCGGTTGGGGGCGAGATCAGTGCCGCAGGGCGTTCTCGGCTTCGATGCCGAGCTTCTGTCCGGGCACGATCAGGGTGAGAGTTTCTCCGCCGCGCCGGACTTCGAGCGCCGCCTTCTGGGTGGACGGCACTTGTCCGCTCCTGGATTTCAGGACGCCGACGTTGCTCAGCGCCGCCCCATCGTAGGAGACGAGCAGATCGCCGTCCTTCAAGCCCGCCTGTTCGGCGGGGCTGCTGGGTAGGACGCGGGTGACGCGGACGGCCTCGGACTTCTGCAGCGCCAGCGTCCGCTCGACCTGACGTTGTGTGACGCTGATCTCGACGGTCAGCCGGACGGGCACGTGCTCGTCGCTGCCGATCTGGTAATCGTAGGAGCCGATCCGCACCTTGGTGTCCGCGACCGTCGAGCCGTCGAAATGTCCCGCGCCGCCGCAATGCCCGACCGAAAAGTGGTACCAGCCCCCCGAGAGGGGCTCGCCGCTGGCCGCATCCGTCACGCGGAACGAAATCGTCCCGTTGCGGGCGTCCCGGAAGAGCCGCAGAGAGATGTCCTCGACCGAGTCCCTGGATCGCAGGTCGATCTGCGGAAGGTCGCTGGCATAAAAGTCGCTGCCCGTGGCGTTGTCCGTCCTCAGTTCGTAGAGCCCCGGCCGGGCGACGTCCAGCTCGAAGGATCCGTTTTCCCGGGTCCGCGTGTTCAGGTCTCCGGAGGGGTCCGTCTGATCGATCCGGTGGGCGAAGATGTCGATGTGTTTCTCAAGGATCGGCTGAAGCGTGGCGGCGTCGATGACCGTTCCCCGAATGACCCTTCCGCCGGCCTCGAAATCCTCCTGCCTCTGCTCTCCGCATCCGTCATTCTGTGCTATTGAATGCCGCGGAGGCGTCGCCGTACGGAAAAATCCGTCAAGGCCCCGTCACGATCCGGAACGACACGCCCGCGCCGGATTCGTAGATCACCCCCAGGACGCCGCCGCCCGACGCGAGGGTGGGGTAGCCGCACTTCCCGTCGCCGTCCTCACTGATCGGCACGTTCTTCTTCGACTTCGAATCCGCGGCGTAGATCTTCACGCTGTTGGGGCCGCTGCGCGAGTCCTCCCAGGCGCACCACGCGACGCCGTCCTTGTCGAACGCCAGGGAAGGGTGACCCTGCGTCCCGGTTCCGACATCATGGACGGTCGTCTCCGGCGCGAACTTGCCGCCCGCGCCCACGGTCCACTGCACGTCGCGGTCGTTCTTGCCCGCCCGCATGTCCATCCACGCGGCGGCGATCTTCTTCCCATCGTTGCTCACGGCAACGGCCGGTGCGTCCATGGGTCAGCTGTCCACCTTGCTCTCTCCCTGGTTGATGCGCGTGACCCGGGCGAACGAGGCGCCTCCGTTCGTCGACATCGCAAGATCGAGCGGCCGATTGCTCTTGCCGCCTTCGCGATAGATCAGGATCGGGTTGCCCTTGGCATCCACCGTCAGGCCCGGGGCACAGCACTCGCAGAGCGGGCCGGGGATCACGCCGTTCTTGCCGACCTTCCGCCCCTGGTCCGTGATCTTGACGTAGCCCAGGTCCTGGCCGGGACTGTTCCCCCGCTGCCGGCGGTCCAGCCACGCCACGAAGACATCCCCGTTCGGCGCCGCCGCCAGCCAGTGGAGCGATTCGGGGGCCTGCTTGGGGACGTCGTTGATCGCGACCGGCTTGGAAAACGTCTTCCCGCCGTCCGTCGAAACCGTCAGAAACAGATCCTGAGTAGGGTACTGCTTGGCGAACTCGGCCTCGTCGAAGCAAAGCGGGGCGCTGATGTAGATCGTCTTCTTCCCGTCGACGGCGATCCGGGGCCCTCGCTGCATCCCGCCCTTCGCCTTGCCGCGGGCGTCGATCGCGACGATCGGCGACGACCAGGTCTTTCCCCGGTCGCTCGAGCCGGAGAACTCGATGTTGCCGTCCTTGATGAAGACGGCATAGAAGGACCCGTCCTCCGCTGCCGCGAGATGGGGTTGGATCGCGCCGCCCGCGATCGTCACGGCCCGCTGGGGAGAGGGCAGCGCCAACAACGCCGCCAGGATCGTCGCCGCTCGGAGCATGGGCCTCCTCCTTACTTTTTATCCTGTTCGAGGTTCAGTTCGGGATCGCTCGTGAGGACGATCTGATCGATCCTCATGCCGGGCTGGCTGTCCTGCAGTCGCACCCGGAACGCCCCCTCGGGGAGCTCCGCGCTCCCGGCGCGGACCCACTGCCAGGTCGGGGCGGCCGTGACGGGCTTCGACGACCAGGTCAGCGCGTCGCCGACCGAGAGCGTCAACGCGGACGGCACGTTGTGCGCCCAGTGCAGGCGGATCCAGACCGCGTACGGGGCCGCCTGCTTGCGCTTCGCGGCGATCTCGGCGACGGCCTCCTGACCCGGCTTCGGCGCGTCCTTCACCCCGATGGCGCGGCCGCCGGAGGCCGTGGCGTCGGGCAGGACCGCCATGCCGCCGGCCAGGGCCATCTGGTCGGCTTCGATGCGGATCGTGTCTTCGAGGCCGCGGACCCAGGCGAGGCGCTTGGTCAGGTCGACCTTCTGGGGCGCGCCGCCGTTGCTGCGCTCTCCGGCTCCGAGAGCCACCTCGTTGAACAGCACCGCGCCGCGCTGGACGACAACCTCCGTCTCGTTCCGGTCCACGGCGACAAGGAAGCGGGTCCCCTTGACGCGGACAGGGCCCTGCGGCGTCTCGACCTCGAAGGGGTCCCGTCCGGGCACGACGTCGAAGAACGCCTCGCCGCGGGCGAGCTGGACCTGCGTGCGGCCTTCCTCGAGCGTCATCGACAGCTCGCCGCCGCGCTGCAGATAGACCGTGTGGGCGCCGACGCGGACCTTGCCGGCGGCGACATCCGCCTTGAGCTTCACGGCGCCCATGAAGTCGCGGGCTTGCGAGACGCGGAGCGGCTGCCAGGGGTCGGCGTCGAGCTGGGTGGCGACGCTGCCGCTGACGGCCAGCAGCGATCCGCGAAGCCGGGCGCGCGTGGGCGCGGGGGCAGGCTTCTCGGGAAGGGGCGCCGGTTTTTCGGGCTCGGGAGGCGGCTTGGCGACCAGCGGAGGATCCTTCACCGGCTCAGGAAGCGGCGGGGGCGGCGGCTTCACGGGCGCGGGAGGCGCGATGACCGGCGGCTGGGGCTTTGCGACCTCGCGGGGCGGTTCGGGCCGAAGATCGGGAGCCGGCGCGTCCGGCGGCTTGGCCTTGGGCTGTGCGACCACGGGCTTTGACGGGGCAGGGGGCTCGCCGCTCCCGGAACGCAACGCCGCCAGGGCGGCGATGAGGACGACGGCGGCAGCCGCGGCGGCGATCCAGAGAACCGGGAGGCGGCGTGCGGGCTGCAGCTCGAGCAGGCGCTTCCTCAGAGCGAGACGGGGCGCTTCGCTGGCGGCCTTCTCGGCCAGGAGACGCCGCACGGCGATGACGTCCTCGCGGCACGCCGAGCAGTCGGCGAGGTGGGACGCGCCTTCTTCGGGGAGCGGTCCCTTGACCCAACTCGACAGAGTTTCCGTCCGCGGGCAGGCGTCCGCCTGGCCCCGGCGCGGAAGCGCCGCGAA
>Ga0310813_10001029_pt1 | contig 16939 bp, 14 predicted proteins | sample YN3metagenome_FD_203086 | JGI IMG/M metagenome (GOLD analysis project Ga0310813, IMG submission 203086) | Soil microbial communities from experimental microcosm in Duke University, North Carolina, United States - YN3 | ecosystem: Engineered > Artificial ecosystem > Soil microcosm > Unclassified...
AGCAGATCGCGCGCGATTTGATGGAGGCCGCTCTCGACATGGCGCGCGAGCGGCTGCGCAAGGACGTGCGCGCCAAGGCCGAGATGGCCGCCGAGGACCGCGTGCTCGACGCCCTGTGCGGCAGCGGCGCCAGCGAGGAGACGCGGCTGCGCTTTCGCCACAAGCTGCGCGCCGGCGAGCTCAACGAGCGTGAGATCGAGGTCGAGGTCGCCGACACCGGCTCGCCCATGCAGTTCGAGGTGCCGGGCCAGCCCGGCGCGTCGGTCGGCATGATCAATATCGGCGACATGCTGGGCAAGGCGTTCGGCGGGCGCACCAAGAAGCGCAAGATGACGGTGGCCGAGTCCCACGAGACGCTGATGCGCGAGGAGAGCGACAAGCTCCTGGACCAGGAGAAGGTCGTGCGCGAGGCGCGCGATTCGGTCGAGCAGAACGGCATCGTGTTCATCGACGAGATCGACAAGATCACCGCGCGCAGCGAGTTCCGCGGCGGCGGCGACGTCAGCCGCGAGGGCGTGCAGCGAGACCTGCTGCCGCTGATCGAGGGCACGACCGTCAACACCAAGCATGGTCCGGTGAAAACCGACCACGTGCTGTTCATCTGCTCGGGTGCGTTCCATCTCGCCAAACCGTCCGACATGCTGCCCGAGCTGCAGGGCCGCCTGCCGATCCGCGTCAGCCTGGCGTCGCTCAACCAGGAGGACTTCAAGCGCATCCTGACCGAACCCGAGGCCAGCTTGGTGAAGCAATACAAGGCGCTGCTGGCGACCGAGAAGGTCGAGCTCGAGTTCAGGCCGGACGCGATCGACGAGCTGGCCCGGCTGTCGGCGGAGATCAACGAGACGGTCGAGAACATCGGCGCTCGGCGGCTGCACACCGTGATGGAGAAGCTTTTGGAGGAGATCAGCTTCACCGCCTCGGACAAGCCCGGCGAGAAGATCGAGATCGACGCCGCCTACGTGCGCGACCATGTGAGCTCGCTGGCCAAGAACGCCGATCTCAGCAAGTTCGTCCTGTAACTCACGCCCTCCCTCGAAGACGGCGAATTCCTTACAGGCAGTACGCCGCTACCAGATCGACGATGTAGGCGGGACCGTTCGTGCCCCAGAGCACGAAGGTGAGGCCGGTCAGCGCGAACAGCAGGGCGACGCCACTCCAGACGAGCAGGGGGCGCCAGCCCTGTGTCATGCGGGCTGCGCTGCGAGTTGCGGCCGCGGCACCCGCTTCTCGATGATCGGCCAGTGCAGCAGCGCGGAGACGACTCCCAACGCGATCGACAGCCACCACATCATGTCGTAGTTGCCCTGCAGGTCGAACAGCTTGCCGCCGCCCCAGCCGCCGAAGAAACTGCCGACCTGGTGACCCAGGAACACGATGCCGTTGAGCATGGTGAGATGGACCGGCCCGAACATCACGCCGATCAGCGACGTGGTAAGCGGCACGGTGCCGAGCCACAGAAAGCCGAGCGCCGCCGCAAACGTCAGGACCGATGCCGCCGATAGCGGCGCCAGCACGAAGGCCAGGAACACGCCGGCGCGCAGCAGATAGAGCAGCGCCAGCAGGTTCTTGCGCTGGTAGCGTCCGCCCAGCGAGCTCCACAGGATCGAGCCCGCGATGTTGAACAGCCCGACCAGGCCGATGCTCCAGCCGCCGAGCTCGGCCGGCGAGAGGCTGATGCCGAACAGCGAGAGGCCGATGCCCTTGTCCGAGATGTAGGCAGGCAAATGGCCGCCAACGAAGGCCACGTGGAAACCGCAGACGAAGTAGCCCACTACGAGCAGCACGTAGCTCTTCTGGCCGAATGCCTCGGCCAGCGCCTCGCGCGAAGTCTGCTTGCCGCTCGTCGTCCGGCGCGCTGCAGCGATCTGCTGGCTGTCATTGAGGCCCGCGGCCAGCAGGATCATCAACACCGCGAGCGCGGTCAGTGCCCACATGGTCGGGCGCCAGTCGCCGAAGTAGCCCTGCAACACCGAGGCGAGCGGTACGATGAAGAACTGGCCGAACGAGCCGCCGGCCGAGCAGATGCCGACTGCCAGCGCCGCCTTGGCGGGCGGCGCGAGCCGCAGGATCACGCCCAGTACCGGCCCGAAGGTCGCAGCCGAGAGACCGACGCCCACCAGGACATTGCCGAGGATCAGCAGGACCGGGCCATGCATGGTCGCCGTGACGATCATGCCCGCCACATAGACCGCACCGCCGCCGGCGATCGTGATGGCCGACCCGAAGCGGTCGCACAGCCGGCCCGAGAATGGGGCAAAGAAGCCCATCAGCAGCATCGACAGCGCGGTGCCGAAGGAGAACAGCTCGCGGCCGACATGCAATTCGGCTGACACGGGCTTGAGGAAAATTCCGAAGCTCTGGCGCACACCCAGGCCAATGGTCAGGACGAGGAAACCGCACCACACGGCGGTCCAATAGGAGCGGGAGGTCATGGCGCGGAAAGTGCGGCGACCGCTCGACGCTTGCAAGCCGTCGGCGCGGCATTCAGGCATAGAATTACTTCATGCCGTCACAAGCGGTTATGTGGCACAACGGAACCATGGCCACATCGTGTCGCCACATCGCGTTGGCGGGCCTGCTTCTGCTGCTGGGGGTATGCAGCGCGCTCGCCGCTCCGGTGCCGCGGCTCGAGCGTGAGCGCTGCGTGTTCCGGCCGCCGCGCGGCGACAAGATCGAGTGCCACACGCTGGTCGTCCTGGAGAACCGCGCCAACCCCAAGGGCGCCGAGGTGCGGCTCAAGGTGGCGGTGCTGAAAGCCAAGCGTCCGCTGGCCGGCGATCCCGTTGTCTACCTCGCCGGCGGGCCGGGCGATGCACCGCTGGTCGCCTCGGCCGCCGGCGCCGATCCGCTGGCCGAGGGCGATTGGTGGAACGACACCGCCCACGTCCGGCGACGGCGCGACGTAATCATCGTCAGCCAGCGTGGCGCCGGCGGCTCGACGCCCAATCTCGATTGCTTCGAGCCGCGCACGTCGGAACCCGCGCGCGCCAAGCGCCGTGCCGTCACCGAGCCGCAGGAGCGCGAGATTCTGCTGCGCTGCCGCGCCGACTTCGATCGGCGCAAGATCGACGTGGCGATGTACAGCACACCGGCTCTCGCCGACGACGTCGCCGACCTGGTGGCGGTCCTGCAGATTCCTAAGGTCAATCTTTACGGCATTTCCTACGGCACGCGCTGGGCGCTCGAGGTGATGCGCCGTCACCCGGGCATCGTGCGTTCGGCCGTGCTCGACGGCATCTATCCGCCGGAGATCAACGGAGAGCAGAACGAACCAGAGATCGTGCGCACGGTATTCGAGCAGCTCTACGGCGAATGCGCGTCCGACAAGCTTTGCCGCGAGCGCAATCCGGACCTCGCGGCCAACGTCAAGGCGCTGCTGACCGAGGCCGATCGCGATCCGCTGCCGCTCACGCTGGCGCTGGAGGACGGCCCGCAGCCGGTCAAGCTCGACGGCCCCAAGCTCTTGCTGGTGATGCTGCACATGATGCGGCAGGGCGAGGCGGCACTGGTGCCCGAGGCGGTGACGGCGCTCAAGCACGGCGACAAGCGGTTGATCAAGCAGTTCGCCGAGGACCTCGAGGAGGACGATGGCGGCTTGCTCGAAACCAACGCCCAGCAGTTCGGCGGGCTGTTCAACACCATCGAATGCCGCGAGACTTGGGCTGGCGTCGACCAGGGCGCGCGCGAGTTGGCGATCCAGAGCGGCGGTGTCTACAGCCTGACTGCGCAACTCAGCAAGCTGCCGGCTTTCTGCCCGGTATGGCGCGTCCCGGTGGCGCCGCCTGCCGAGCGCAAACCAGTGACGGCGGCGATCCCGACGTTGTTGCTGAGCGGCGGCTACGATTGGCTCACGCCATCGGCGTGGGGCCGTGACGCGACCAAACACCTGCCCGAGGCGCGGCACGTGATCTTCCGGTCCCAGGGTCACGGCGTCTCGAGCCAAGATCAGTGCGCGGCCCGCCTGCGCGACGAGTTTTTCGATGCGCCCGATCCGCGCTGGCCCTTGCCCTGCCGACCGGATGCGCCGCCTGATTTCGCGATGGCCGCGCAGCGGGTCAAGCAGATGGGCGGCGACGGCGAAAAGAGGAGATGATTCGCCCTGGCCGCCATCGGGCGAACGGTTGCTGGCCGGCGCCGCTTGAACTTCTGACCTTCTGTTCGCTGCCTTTCCTTTGCTACACTGGAGGCAATTAAACACAAAAAAAGAGTATTTTTACTTCAATGGAAAGGCCAGGGCAGCGGGTGCTTGGCGTGTATGGATTGGGCAGTGCCCTGGGCGTATTGGCGGTCGCGGCGATCCTTGCGACGCTGACGCAGGCTGCTCTCGCGCTCGTCTATCCCCTCTGCGCGACCGCGGCGATCGTTCTGGGCGCGCTCGATCTGCAGGTGCTGCTGAGCGACGGCAGCCTGTCGGGCAGTCTGCCGCTCGGCTTGCCGACGATCGGCTTGCGCCTGCGCCTCGATCCGCTGTCGGCCTTCTTTGGCGTGGTGATCAACGGCGGCGTGCTCACCGCGTCACTCTACGGCGTCGGGCTCGATCGCATCGAGCTGACCCGGCGCGTCGAGCCACTGTTCCCGATCTTTGCCGCGGCAATGAACCTGGTCCTGGTGGCGGACGACGCCTACGGCTTCCTGTTCTTCTGGGAGCTGATGTCACTCAGTTCCTGGGCACTGGTGGTCGCGCGCCATACCGACCCTGAAGCCCGGCATGCCGGCCATGTCTATCTGATGATGGCAGCGCTCGGCACGGTATCGCTGTTGTTCGCCTTCGGGGGGCTCGCAGGCCCCGCCGGCGGCTATTCGTTCGACGCGATCCGCGCGCATCCGCCGGGGCCGGCGGTGGCGGCGCTGGTGCTCGCGGCTGCCCTGATCGGCTGCGGGTCGAAGGGCGGGCTCGTCCCGCTGCATGCCTGGCTGCCGCTCGCGCATCCTGCCGCGCCCAGCCACGTGTCGGCGCTGATGAGCGGCGTCATGACCAAGGTGGCGATCTACGGCTTCATGCGAATCGCCTTCGACCTGCTCGGGCCGCCGTCGTGGTGGTGGGCGCTGCCGCCGGTCGTGCTGGGCGCGCTGACCGCCGTCCTCGGACTGCTCTATGCGGTGCTCGATCGCGACCTCAAGCGCGTGCTGGCCTACTCCACTATCGAGAACGTCGGCGTGATCTTCGTCGCGCTGGGCTTGGCGCTCGCCTTCAAGGCGAATGCCTTCTCGGCAGCCGCCGCCGTGGCGCTGACAGCGGCGCTGCTGCATGTGCTCAACCATTCGTGGTTCAAGTCGCTGCTCTTCCTTGGCGCGGGCGCGGTGCTGCACGCCACCGGCCGGCGCGACCTCGACGGGCTGGGCGGCCTCATCCGCACCATGCCGCGGACGGCGGTCCTGTTCCTGGTCGGTGCCCTGGCGATCTCCGCCCTGCCGCCGCTCAACGGCTTCGTCTCCGAATGGCTCCTGTTCCAGGCGGTGCTGGCCGGTCCCACCTTGCCTCAGGCATCGCTGCATTTCGCGGCGCCGGCGATTGGCGCCATGCTCGCATTGGCGGCCGCGCTGGCGGCCGCCTGCTTCGTGCGGGTCTACGGTACTGCCTTTCTTGGCCGGCCGCGCAGCGTCGAGGCAGCGCAGGCGCATGACGTCGGCGCAGCACAGCAGGTCGCGATGGGCGTGCTGGCGATGCTCTGCATCCTGGGCGGGTTGCTGGGTGGGCCACTGGCGGCGGCGCTCTCGCCTTTGGTGACGAGGATCGTGGGCGGTGCCTTGGCGGCTGGCGGTGGCCCGACGCCGCTGTCGCTCGTTGCCTTCGATGCCGGCCGCAGCGTCTACGATGCGCCGGTCATCGCCCTGTTCGTGGCGATTGCCTCGGTGACGACCCTGGTAATCGTTCATCGCCTGTCCGAGCGGCGGACGCGGCGCGGTCCGGCGTGGGACTGCGGTTTCCCCGATCCGTCGCCTGCGACACAGTACACCGCGTCGAGCTTCGCCCAGCCGCTGCGCCGGGTGTACGGCACTGTAGCGTTTAGCGCGCGCGAGACGGTTACGATGCCGCCACCCGGCGACCGTGCGGCGGCGCGCTTCAGCGTCGTCCTGGTCGACCATGCCTGGCGCGTCTTCTACGCCGCGCCAGCGCGGGCTGTGCTCGACCTGTCGCTGCGATTGAACGCCCTGCAGTTCCTGACCATCCGGCGCTACCTGGTACTGATGTTTGGCGCCCTGGTGATCCTTCTGGCGATTGCAGCGGTGGCGACATGACGCTCGATGCCGCGATCCAGTTCCTGGCCCAGGGCGCGCAGATGTTCCTGGTCCTGCTGATCGCGCCGCTGGCGGTCGGGGTGACTCGCCGGGTCAAGGCGCGGCTGATGCGCCGCCAGGGCGCGCCGCTGATGCAAGGCTATCGCGATCTTGCCAAGCTCCTGCGCAAGGAGTCGGTGCTGGCGGAGAGCGCCTCCTGGCTGTTTCGCACGGCACCTTATCTGATCTTTGCGCTGACCTGGGTCGCCGCGGCGCTGGTGCCGTCCTTCGCTTCAGGCCTGATGTTCAACTGGGCTGCTGACGTGGTGGCTCTGGTGGCCTTGCTCGGCGCGGCGCGCGCCCTGCTGGCACTCGCCGGAATGGACGTCGGCACCAGCTTCGGCGGCATCGGCTCGTCGCGCGAGATGATGATCGCGACCCTGGCGGAGCCCGCCATGATGCTGATCGTGCTGACGCTCGCCATCGCCGCCGGTACGACGCGGCTGGCAGGCGTCGCCGACTTCTTCATCGCCGAGCCGCTGGCGGTGCGCGTGTCGCTCGCGCTGTCGCTGGTGGCGCTGGTGATCGTCGCATTAGCCGAGAATGCGCGCATCCCGGTCGACAACCCGGTGACGCATCTGGAGCTCACCATGGTCCATGAAGCCATGGTGCTCGAATATTCCGGCCGGCACCTGGCCCTGATCGAGGCCGCCAGCATGCTGAAGCTTACCCTCTACTTGTCGCTGCTGATCTGTCTGTTCGCGCCGTTCGGCATGGCGCCAGCGGCGGCCGGCATCGGCGGCTGGCTGATCGGCACTGCCGCGTGGTCGTCCAAGCTGCTGCTCGGCGCGGCGCTGCTCGGCGTGTGGGAGGTGAGCATCGCCAAGATGCGGGTATTCCGCCTACCCGATTTCCTGGGCGTCGCCTTCGTCTTCGCCTCCATTGCCATCCTGCTGGCCTACCTGTCGCGCGGGGCCGCCGAGTGAAGCTTGCCTACGAAATCTCCCATCTGCTGGCGGGCGTGATGCTGGTCGTGAGCTTCGCTCAGCTCTACCAGCAGCGTATCGCCGCCGTGCTGAACGCCTTTGCCGCGCAATCGATCACGCTTGCATTGGCGGTCGCCTGGGCCGCGTGGTCGGAGGATCGGCCCGATCTGTTCATCACTGCGACCATCGCCTTCCTGCTGAAGGGGGTGTTGATCCCGGTCGCGCTGCACCGCACGGTGACGCGGCTCGGCGTCCATCGCGAGGTCGAGAAGGTCGTGGGCGTCGGCATGGCGCTGCTGGTCGGCTTGGCGCTGTGCGGCTTGTCACAGGCGCTGGTCGTGAAGATTGCGCCGGTCTCGGCGGGCCTTGCCCGAGACGAGCTGGCGCTTGCGATGGCGATCGTACTGCTCGGTTTCCTGATGATGATCGTGCGGCGCAACGCCGTCACTCAGGTGGTCGGCTTCATGTCGATGGAGAACGGCCTGATCCTGGCGGCGACCGGCGCGCAGGGCATGCCCTTGGTGGTCGAGGTGAGCGTCGCCTTCTCGGTACTGATCGCGCTGTTCGTGTTCGCGGTGTTCGTGTTCCGCATCCGCGAGCGCTTCGACACGATCGACATCGAGGCGCTCGACCGCATGCGCGGGGATCGCCGATGATCGAAGCCTATCAGGCAGTCGTGCTGGTGCCCTATGCGGCCGCCCTGGTCCTGGCGGCGCTGCCGAGCTACCGGATCGGCGCGGTCGGCAACGTGATCGCGTCGGCATTGGCCTTCGCCGCCGGCTTGTGGCTGATGCTCGGCCCGCAGACCGTCGGCAGCTACGCCATCGTCGACGAGTTCAACGTGCTGTTCGTTGCCATCAACACCCTGGTCGGCTTCACGGCGGCGCTGTTCAGCGCCTCCTACATCGGCCACGAGATCGAGACCGGGCGCCTGTCGCCGGGATTCCTGCGGTTCTACCACGCGATGTTCCAGGCGATGATGGGCTCGATGAACCTCGCCCTGGTGGCCAACAACATCGGCCTGATGTGGGTTGGGCTGGAGCTCGCGACCCTGATCACCGTGGTGATGGTCGGCCTCTACCGTACGCCACAGGCGATCGAGGCAGCGTGGAAGTACTTCATCCTGGCGAGCGTCGGCATCTCGCTCGCCTTCTTCGGCACCATCCTGGTCTACCTCGCGGGTCAGCCGGTGCTGGGCGAGGGCCTGCCATCGATGACCTGGAGCCTGCTGCAAGCCGCCGCGGCGCGCATGGACCCGGCGCTGCTCGATTTGGCCTTCATCTTCCTGCTGATCGGCTACGGCACCAAGGTCGGCCTTGCGCCCCTGCATGCCTGGCTGCCGGACGCCCACGCCGAAGGGCCAACGCCGATCTCTGCGGTGCTGTCGGGCCTGCTGCTCAACGTGGCGCTCTATGCGCTGCTGCGCTTCAAGATGTTGATGGCAGGCCAGCCCAGCGCACTCGATCCCGGGCCGATCATGATCGTGATGGGCCTGGTGTCGCTGATCTTCGCTGCGTTCATGCTGTATCAGCGGCGGGACATCAAACGCTTCTTCGCCTACTCGTCGATCGAGCACATGGGCCTGATGGTGTTCGCCTTCGGCATGGGCGGACCGCTGGCCAACTTTGCCGGCCTGCTGCACATGGCGATGCACAGCCTGACCAAGTCGAGCATCTTCTTCGCTGTTGGCCACGTCGCCCAGGCCAAAGGCACTCAGCGCTTCGCCGAGATCCGCGGATTGAGCGTCACCCATCCGCGGCTGGCAGTGGCCTTTGCGCTGGCCGTGCTGGCCATCGCCGGCCTGCCGCCGTTCGGCGTGTTCGCGAGCGAGTTCCTGATCCTGACCACGACCTTTGCCCGCCAGCCGTGGCTGGCGCTGCTGCCGGCGTTCGGCTTGCTGGTCGGGTTCGGCGCCCTGCTTCTGCGCCTGCAGGACACGATCTTCGGCGAGCCGGTCGGCCCGGCGCACCGCGTCGATGCCTCCTCGGTGCCCATGGTGATGCATCTGATGCTGGTGCTGGCGGCCGGCCTCTACCTGCCGCCGGTGCTGGTCGGCTGGTTCCGGCGGGCCGCGGAACTGCTCGGATGACGCCGCTCGCCCTCGCCGACGTGATCACGGGTCGCGAGCCTGGCCCGGATGGCTACGTTCGCCTCGATGTGCCGGCCGCAACCTGGGAGGCGTTGGCCGCGGGCTGCGCGGCGGGGCTGCACCAGATGTCGGCGTTGTGGGCAGATCGCGGGGAGATGCGCCTCGCGTTGAACGACGACGAGCGCCATCTCCGAGCGATTGTCTCGCTGCGCACCGACGGCGGGACCTATCCGTCGGTCGCACGCCACCACGCTCCGGCGCTGCGACTTGAGCGGGCGATGCGCGATCTCTACGGTACTCATCCGGACGGCCTGCCCGATCCGCGGCCTTGGCTCGATCACGGCCGCTGGCCGGGCCGGACGCGCGACGAGCGCTACGAGTTTTTGCCCGTCGAAGGCGACGGCTTGCACCAGATTCCCGTCGGGCCGGTCCATGCCGGCATCATCGAGCCCGGGCATTTCCGCTTCACCGCCAATGGCGAGACCGTGGTGCGGCTCGAGCAGCGGCTGGGCTATGTCCACAAGGGCGTCGAGGGCCTGTTTGCCGGCGCCGACCTGGAGCGCGGCGCTCGTCTGGCGGGCCGCATCTCGGGCGACAGCACGGTGGCCTATGCCTGGGCCTTCGCGCGCGCCGTCGAGGCGGCGCTCGGCTGGCCGGTCCCGCCGCGCGCGCTCCTGCTGCGAGCGATCATGGCCGAGCTCGAGCGCATGGCGCATCACATCAGCGATGTTGGCGCGATCTGCAACGACGCCAGTGTGATCGCGATCCACGCCCAGTGCGCACTGCAGCGCGAGGACGTGCTGGCGACCACGCAGGTCTGCCTCGGCCACCGGTTGATGATGGACCGCGTCGTGCCGGGCGGTGTCGCGGCCGATCTGTCGTCCGAAGGCACCGGCGCCGTGCGCAGTCTGCTGAGCCGCCTCGAGGCGACCAATGGCGAGATCCGGCGGGTGTACGATTCCATGCCGTCGCTGCAGGATCGCACCGTCACGACCGGCATTGCCGCGCCGGAGCTGGTCCGCCAGTACGCCGCCGGCGGGTTCGTGGGCCGCGCCGCCGGCCTCGCCTTCGATGCGCGCAAGACCTTCGCCTATGCGCCCTATGACACGCTCGAGTTCAGCGTCAGGACACGAACGACGAGCGACGTCGACGCCCGTCTGATGGTACGCCTCGACGAAATCGACGACAGCGTGCGGATGGTCGGCCAGCTGCTCGACCGCCTGACGCCCGGGGCCGTCCGCAGCGAACCGCCAACCGCGGTCGCGGCCGGCGAGGGCGCCGCGCTGGTCGAGGCGTTCCGCGGTGACGTGTTCGTGAGCGTGCGCCTGGGGGCCGACGGGCGGCTGGCGCGCGTGCATCCGCGGGATGCGAGCTGGTTCCAGTGGCCGCTGCTCGAGGCGGCGATCGAGGGCAACATCGTCGCCGACTTCCCGATTTGCAACAAGTCGTTCAATTGTTCCTACTCGGGGCACGACCTGTGAGATCGTTCCTGCGCGACGCGCTGTTGAAGGGCATGGCGACCATCTCCTCGCCGGGCGCGGGCCAGGCGGCGCTCGAAGAGGTGGCGCGCGCGCTGGGCGAGCGGGCGCGTCGGCGGCTCGGCCGATCGCTGTCGATCCGCGAGGTCGATGCCGGCTCCTGCAACGGCTGCGAGCTCGAGATCCATGCACTGAACAATCCGGTCTACGACGTCGAGCGTTTCGGCTTGAAGTTCGTCGCCTCGCCGCGCCACGCCGATGTGCTGCTTGTCACCGGCCCGGTCACCTGGAACATGCGCGAGGCCCTGCTGCGCACCTTCGAGGCCATGCCGGCCCCCAAGTGGGTGGTGGGTGTGGGCGACTGCGCGGCCGATTGTGGCGTGTTCGCCGGCTCGCCGGCGGTCGTCGGACCGCTGAGCGGCATCCTGCCGGTCGATCTGCATGTCCGCGGCTGCCCGCCGCCGCCGCTCGATATTGTGAAGGGATTGCTGGCGCTGATAGAAGCGCCAGGATGAGTTTGCTGAAGCTTCTGCTGTCCGCGTTCGCCCGGCAGCGTTGGGGAGATCGCATCGAGGCCGCGGTTGCCGGCCAAATATCCCTGGTGACGGTGGAGGAGGCGCTGGCGGACAAGACACCGTGCGATGCCGACATCGCCTTCATGACCCGCGAGGTCACGGGCAGCTCGAGCAAGAACAACCCGACGCCCGAACTGGTCGGCTTCGACAGGGTGGTTCGCGCGTCGCCCCGGCTCAAATGGCTGCAGATCCATCCGGCGGGCGCCGAGCGGCCGATCTATCGCGAGCTCCGGGCGCGCGGCGTCAAGGTTACCACGGCGTCCGGTGCCACCGCGGTCACGGTCTCGCACAGCGTCCTGGGCGCGCTGATCGCTATCAACCGCCGGTTCCCGCTCCTGGCCGACGGCCAGCGTCGCCACGCCTGGGAGCCGCGGCTGGGCGAGCGTTCGCCGCGCGACCTCAACGGCCAGTGCGCGGTGATCGTCGGCATGGGTCCGATCGGCCGCAATATCGCATCGCTGCTCAAGATGCTGGGCATGCGTACCATCGGCGTGCGCCGCAGCGCCGAGTCGGTGCCGAATTGCGACCGCACGATCGCCTACGGCGATCTGATGGCTGCATTGCCGCAGGCCGATTGGCTGATCCTGTGCTGCCCGGCATCGCCAGTGACGCGCGGCATCGCCAATGCGGCCGCCTTCGCCACCCTGCCCAAGGGCGCGCACCTCATCAACGTCTCGCGCGGCGAGATCGCGGTCGAGAAGGACGTGATCGAGGCGCTGCAGAGCGGCCACCTGGCGGGCGCCTATCTCGACGTGTTCGAGCGCGAGCCGCTCGATCCGGCCTCGCCGTTGTGGGACATGCCGAACGTGCTGATCTCGCCGCATACGGCCAGCCATTCGCTCGGCCAGAACGAGGCGATCTTCGAGATCTTCCTCGAAAACCTGGCGCGCTTCCGGGCCGGCCAGAAGCTGCGCAACGATGTCGACGATCTCGGCTAGAGCAAGCCTTGAGCGTCCCGTAATCCCCGCAGGACTCTAGTCTAGTCTAGCGCCGCGTTGCGAGGCTCTTGAACAGCGCGTCGCTGCGCTCGTCGGCCGGGAAGAAGCATTCGATCCGCACCTCCTGAAGGGTAACGTCCTGCGGCGTGCCGAGCGTGGCGATGGTGGTGAAGACCGAGAGCGAGCGGCCGTTGACGATGTAGTCAAGCGTCAGCACCGGCTGCGGCCGCTCCTCGAAGCGGAGCTTGCGGAAGGAATCGGGCACGCCGGGGAAGGCCATCACCTCCTCGATGAAGGCCAGCGCCTTGGGCTCGCCGCCGTCGGCCAGGATCTCGGCATAGGTGGTGGAGACGAGATGGCGCGCAACCTCCTCCCAGTTGGCGAGCTTGGGTCTCAGCGCCGTGGGGTCGAGCAGCCAGCGCAGGATGTTCGGCGCCTTGCCGGGCGGCGCTGCGGGCGGCGGGCCCTCGAACAGGAACAGGGTGAAGGCGTTGGCCGCATCGTTGCCCTGCATGAAGTTCCACAGCCGGTCGACGACGATCGCCGGATAGGGCTCCTGCTGCTTCAGCATGCGGTCGATCGCCTGGCGCACCGGCTTGAGCTCGGGGGCGGCGAGATTGCTCTCGCGATAGACTGGTGCGAAGCCTGCGGCGAGCAGCCTGGCGTTCCTCTGGCGCAGCGGGACATCGAGCGCAGAGGTGAGCTGCACCACCATCTCGCGGCTGGGCCGGGCGCGGCCTGATTCGAGGAAGCTGACGTGTCGTTGCGACACGCCGGATTGCAGTGCCAGCGCGAGCTGGCTGGCACCGCGCCGGCGCCGCCAGGCGCGCAGCATGGGACCGAACAGGTCGGGCTGGGGTGAGGGCTGGATGATCGACATGCCAGGCAAATTAGCACCACCCGCGGGTCCGGCGATTACCTCGATCGTAATTGCCGGAGCGGCGGCTTGGGCGGATTTTTCAGGATGTCCCAGCCAACCAAAGGAGGACATCATGATCGCTTCATCCGACCGTCTGCTGCGGCGCACCCTGTGGGGCAACGCGGTCTTCTCCGTGATCTCCGGCGCCGTGCTGGTGGCCTTCGCCACGCCGTTCGCGGCGCTCGCGACGGACGCACCCCTGTCGGTCGCGGGCTTAGAGCTCGCGATCGTCTTCGAGCTGCTGGGCTCGGGCGTCATCGCCTTCGGCGTGATCGCCGGCTGGGCCGCCTCGCGCAAGACCCTGCCGCGCGGCTGGGCGCAGGCGATCTTCGCCGCCGACATCGCCTGGGTCGCGGGCAGCGCGCTGGTGCTGCTGCTGCCGGCGGCCTGGAGCACCGTCGGCACCGCAGGCATCGTGGCGGTGGCGCTGGTCGTGGCCGACATCGCCGTTCTGGAGTATCTCGGCCTGCGCCGCCTGAACGCCGCCCACTGACCGGAGACAGACATGGACAAGCTTCAGTTCCTGAACGACCGCCCGCTGCCTTTCGCCAAAGTGCTGGGACTGAAGTTCATCGCCGCGAGCGAGACGGGTGTGAAGGCAGAGATGGTGGTCAAGCCCGAGCTCTGTACGCGGCCCGACATCCTGCACGGCGGCGCCGTGATGGCCTTCGCCGACACGCTCGGCGCCGCCGCCACCATCCTCAACCTGGCGGAAGGCCAGGGCACCACGACGATCGAGAGCAAGACCAACTTCGTCGGGCCCGCGCCCGTCGGCACCACGGTGATCGGCGAGACGACGCCGATCCATCGCGGCCGGCGCACCCAGGTCTGGACCACCCGCATCACCACCGCCGAAGGCAAGCTGGTGGCGGTGGTCACCCAGACGCAGATGGTGCTTTAGCCGGGATCGTCTCAGAGTCCGGGCGCTCCCCGGATGAGACAGCGTGAAGCGCCCGGACGGCTGAGACGCCTGGAGTGCGGGGCTGTTCCGAGCTCAGCGCAGCAGCGCCGGCACGAAAGCGGTCAGCAGCTTGTCGGCGTCGGCATTGGTCTGGCCATTGGTCTGCGTCCAACGGACGATGATCTTCACGAAGTGGTCGCGATAGCCAATCAGCAGGAACTTGCCGTAGACGCGGCCGGTGACCGAGCTGCCTTTCACGCTGAAGACGATGCAGCGCAGATTGTACGGTCCATAGGTGCAGGCCGACGGCACGGCCGGCTTCTCGAACCCGCCCAGGCCGGCCGCCTGGGCCTGCTGGCGGATGGTGTCCAGCTCCTCGTTGAACTGGTTGATGATGATGGGATGACTGCTGCCGTTGGGCACCCGTCGGCCGCCGTCATAGACGTCGACCGTGATCTCAAGGCCGCCGGGTGAGACGTACTGGTAGGTCGAGCCGTTCGAGCGCGTCAGCGTCGCGCCGGCCACGCTCGGCGGAAAAACGAGCTTGGTGCCTGGATCGACGCCCGGCGCCTGGGTCTGTCCTTGAGCCAGCGCATTGCCGGCGACGAGGATGGTCGCGAGCAGAGCCGCAAGGACCCTAGACATCCAGGTTGGCCACCTTGAGCGCATTGTCCTGGATGAAGTCGCGGCGCGGCTCGACGACGTCGCCCATCAGGGTGGCGAAGATCTCGTCGGCCTCGTCGGCGTGGTTGATCTTGACCTGCAGCAGGGTGCGGGCCTCCGGATCGAGCGTGGTCTCCCACAGCTGGTCGGGGTTCATCTCGCCCAACCCCTTGTAGCGCTGGATCGTGACGCCCTTGCGGCCGGCTTCGAGGACTGCGGCGAACAGCTCGGTCGGCGAGGAGATGGTCGTCTCCTTGTCCTTCACGGCGAAGACGCCGGGCCGCTGGTAGACGGCCTGCAGGTCGTCCGCCAAGGCGTCGAGGCGGCGCGCCTCGGCGCTCTTGATCAGCGGGCCGTCAATCACGTGCCGCTCCTGGACGCCACGCAGGCGCCGGCTGAAGGCGAGCCCGCCATCGCCGGTCGGCTCGCCGGTCCAGCCGCGCTCCAGCGGCGCGCTCACCGCGTTCAGGCGCCGGGCAATGTAATGCGCCGTCTGCTCGGCCAGCGTGCCATCCGCCAGGATGTCGGGTTTGAAGGCGCCGGCGATGGCGGCCTGCTCGATCACCGCCTTGTTGGTCACGCGCCGCGACAGCGACAGCGGCTTCACCAGGTTGGTGACCGAGCGGGCGATGTCGACCGTGTGGCGCAGGTCGTCCTTGGCCAGCACCGTGCCGTCGCCCAGCTTGAAGGTGGCGCCGTCCAGGCCGCTGTCGATCAGGTGGTCGTCGAGCGAGCGCTCGTCCTTGAGATAGATCGCCGACTTGCCCTTGGCCGCTTTGAACAGCGGCGGCTGGGCGATGTAGAGGAACCCGCCGTCGATCAGCGTGCGCATCTGGCGATAGAAGAAGGTCATCAGCAGGGTGCGGATGTGGCTGCCGTCGACGTCGGCGTCCGTCATGATGATGATCTTGTGGTAGCGCAGCTTGTCGAGCGTAAAGTCGTCGTGGCCGATGCCGGTGCCGAGCGCCGTGATCAGGGTGCCGATTTCCTGCGAGCTCAGCATCTTGTCGAAGCGCGCGCGCTCGACGTTCAGGATCTTGCCGCGTAGCGGCAGGATCGCCTGGTTGGCGCGGTTGCGGCCCTGCTTGGCCGAGCCACCGGCCGAATCGCCCTCGACGATGAACAGCTCGGAGAGCGCCGGGTCGCGCTCCTGGCAGTCGGCCAGCTTGCCGGGCAGCGAGGAAACGTCGAGCGCGCCCTTGCGCCGGGTGAGCTCGCGCGCCTTGCGGGCAGCCTCGCGGGCCGCCGCGGCCTCGACCACCTTGGTAATGATCTTCCTGGCTTCCGACGGATGCTCCTCGAACCATTGGCCGAGCTTGTCACCGATCACCGATTCGACCACCGGCCTGACCTCGGACGAGACCAGCTTGTCCTTGGTCTGCGAGGAGAACTTCGGATCCGGCACTTTGACCGACAGCACGCAGGTCAGGCCCTCGCGCATGTCCTCGCCGGTCAGCGAGACCTTCTCCTTCTTGGAGACGCCCGACTCGTCGGCATACTTGTTGAGCGTGCGGGTCAGCGCGCCGCGGAAGCCGGCCAGATGGGTGCCGCCGTCGCGCTGCGGGATGTTGTTGGTGAAGCACAGCATCGTCTCGTGATAGCTGTCGTTCCACTGCAGCGCGACCTCGACCGACATGCCGTCCTTCTCGCCGCGGATCGAGACCGGCGGGTTGTGCAGCACCTGCTTGTTGCGGTCGAGATACTTGGCGAAGGCCTCGACGCCGCCCTCGTAGTACAGCTCGGAGACTTTGGGTTCGGCGGCGCGCTCGTCGCTCAGGACGATGCGCACACCGGAATTCAGGAAGGCAAGCTCCCGCAGCCTGTGCTCCAGGGTGGCGAAGTCGTAGTCGGTCTTGGTGAAGGTCTGCTTCGAGGGCAGGAAGGTCACTTCCGTGCCGCGCTTGCCCTCCGGCGCGTCGCCGACCAGCTCGAGATCCTTCTCGGGGTCGCCGTGGCGGAAGCGCAGGAAGTACTCCTTGCCGTTGCGGCAGATGCGCAGGTCGAGCTGCTCGCTGAGCGCATTTACCACCGCGGCGCCGACGCCGTGCAGCCCGCCCGAGACCTTGTAGGAATTCTGGTCGAACTTCCCGCCGGCATGAAGCTGGGTGAAGATCACGTTGGCGGCGGAGATACCTTCTTCCTTGTGGATGTCGACCGGCACACCGCGCCCG
>Ga0310813_10001030_pt1 | contig 16938 bp, 10 predicted proteins | sample YN3metagenome_FD_203086 | JGI IMG/M metagenome (GOLD analysis project Ga0310813, IMG submission 203086) | Soil microbial communities from experimental microcosm in Duke University, North Carolina, United States - YN3 | ecosystem: Engineered > Artificial ecosystem > Soil microcosm > Unclassified...
AGCGCCTGGCGCCGCGCCTCATCCTTCTTGTCCTTGAGGATCTGCTCGAACTCGCGCTCGATCTGTTGAAGCCGCTCGCGGTTGCGAAGGCGATCGGCTTCCAGGCGGTCGATCTCCTCGCGCGCTTCCTTCCGGGCGGTCTCCCGGGCCGCGGGCGTCGCGGGCGCGGGGGACGGCTCCGGCGCGGGCCGGAAGGCCTGGAGCGGCGCCGGGTCGGACTTGGTGGAGCTGGAGATGAGCGACCAGGTCAGGGTCACGAGCAGGACGGCCGCCGCGGCCGCCCAGCCAAGGGCGGAGAAGGAGCGCGTGATGGGGCCCGCGGGACGCCGCCGCGTGGCCCGCCTCGTGGGCTTCGCGGCGGACTGCTTCAGGGGAGACAGCGCCCAGAGGTCGAGCGCTCCGGCGGCTTCCTTCATGGAGCCCAGCGCGTCGCTGCAGGCGGCGCAGTCCGCCAGATGAGCCTCGATCTGGACCTTGTCCGCGTCGGGGAGATCCTCGTAGAGGTATCCCGCCAGCAGGCCTCGGATCGAGTCGCAGTCGTTTAACTCCACGCGTCCATGTCTCCTGACCGGTAAACCCGGCAACCTGGATTCCCTTCGGACGTTCTCACAAATTCCCCAGCCGTCCGCGGAGCTGGAGCAGGGCGTCGGACATCCGGCGCATTGCGGTGCCCTCGGGGATCTGCAGCACCTCGGCGATGTCCCGGAACGCCAGCCCCTGATAGTGCCGCAGGATCACGACGTCGCGCAGCGGTTCCGACAGGCCGTCGACGGCGCGACGCACCCGGTCGGAAAGCTCGGCGCTTTCCAGAGGGTCGGGAGCGGCGCCCGGCGCGCCGGCTGATGTTTCCGCATCGAGGGCGACGGAAGGGCGGGCGTCGCGATGGTGGTTCGACGCCAGGTTGCGCGCGATCGTGTAGAGGTAGGTGCGGAAGGTCGCCTGCGGCACGAAGCGGGGCGCCGCCTTGTGCAAGCGCAGGAATGTTTCCTGGAGCAGGTCCTCCGCGGATTCGTCGCCGACGCGGCGCCGGAAGTAGCCCAGGAGCTCGTCGGTGTAGCGGGCGACCAGGGCGGAGAACGCGGCCCGGTTGCCCCGGCCCGCCTCCAGGTACAGTTCTCCGTCCGCGCGTTCCGCCATGTCGACCGTCCACTCTAACGGCTGCGGGCCGCCGCGCCAAGCGACGGGTCGACGGTCGAGTGCGCTGCCGGTCAGAAGCGTCTGCATGGAAGACCCCCGCAGGGTGAACCCCGACCCCCGGAGAATCTTCGCTGCACGTCGAATTTACGGCAGTTTTCGGGCGTCGACCGAGAGGATGCGGAAGAGCTTTGCCCGGGCGCTGAAGGTCAGGCAGCCGTGGGCGGGACGGCCTTGCGCGAGGACCTCCACCGATTCGCCGTTCAGCTGCGCGGTGACGGCGTCTCCCTTGCAGGTAAAGATCAGCTCGCAGATCTTCCCCTCCAGCGGACGGAAGCTGCGGGTCTTCCACTCGACCCGATACATCTCCTTGCTCACCCGTCGCACGCCGAAGAGGACGGTGTCGACGTCCCGGGCCTCGAAGCGGAAGCGAATCTCCCCATCTCCGAATTCCTCGCGCGTGTTGATCGCGTTGGGCGTTTTCATGACGATCGCGCCGTCCTGGACCTCCCATCCGGTGCGGGAAGCTATCGTCATGAACTCCAGGGTCTTTCCGTCGAAGATCGCCCTCCAGGGGCGCTCGGACGATGCGGCGGACGCCGGAAGGGCCGCCGCGAGGGTCCGTTCCAGCTCGGCGGCGAGATCGGGGCGCTGCCAGCGGGCCACGCGATCGCGCGCCGCCTTCAGCTCCAGGGTCTGTCCGTTCCGACGGGCCTCGCTCGCCGTCTGGACGACCGAGACGAAGAGCGAATCCGCGCGGGCGCGCAGCGTCCGCAGCCGGGCCTCGATCAGCGCTCCCCACTCGGGGCTGTCGTGGCGGCGGCGGGCGCGCTCGATCAGGTCGCCGGCGGCGACGAACTCCTCGCGGTCCAGCAGCGGCGCCGTCTGGGCGTCCAGCTCCAGGGCTTCCTTCGCATGGGCGCTCTTGCGCAGGTCCAGGAGACCCTGGTGCATCTCGCTGGCTTCCTTCTGGTAGGACGTCCCTTGCGTGGCCGGGAGCGCCCGCGCCCAGGCCGCGATCCGGGCGTCGATGTCCCCCGACGCCTGGCGGGCCCGCTCGACCGCCTCCCGCGCCGCCCGGGTCGCGGCGGATTCCACGGGGGCCTGGGGCGGCGCGACGACGACCGGAGGCTCTTGTTTTTCGGAGCGGCCGGACGCCAGTACGATGATGACGAGCAGCATGGCTCCGACGCCGGCCGTGGCCAGCAGAAGGCCGCCCTTCGAGGAGGTCGAGCTCGCGCGAGGGGGCTTGACGATCGGGATCTGGGGCGTCGATCCGCGCTTGGGTTCGCTTCGGGATGCTTGTCGCTGCGCGACCGCTTTGGCGAAGTCCCGCTGCTCCTGGGGCGTCAGGGAGGCGACGAGGTCCTGAAGGCAGTCGGTGCAGGAAACCTTCGGCCCGACGCGGATGCCGAGCCCTTTCTCGAAGTCCGCGGTCGTCAGCCTTCGGGCGCACTTGGCACAGTAGAGGATTTCCTGGCCCATCGGCCTATTCTAGCCCACGTTGCAAGACTGCAGAACCAATCCGGAAACGGCGAAGGTTTTCGTCTCTGCCGGGTTTCACCAGAGGCATTAAAGGAGAAGGCATGCGCTGCATCCTCGTCGCCGTCCTGGCCCTCCTGGTCGAGCCGCTCGTCGACCGTCCCGAAATCTTTGCGGTCAGCGCCGTCTACAGCTTCCAGCCCGACGGCAGCGTCAGCGAACTGGCCAAGGGGGACCTCGGCGAGCTGCGGGAGCACAACGGCCACTTCGACGCGAGCACGCGGACCATCCGGCTCTACGGCGCGCGAAACGAGGAAGTCGCCGTCCAGATCGTCATCCCCATCACGGGCGAGGGCTTTTCCTGCCGGGCGAACGCGATCGGCGCCATTCCCGCGGAGCGCGTGCGCTTCAGCCTGATCGCGTACGCCAAGGTCGGCGCGAGGCTCCAGCCCGACGTGATGATCCCCCTGGATGGAAGCGTGGCCGGTCTTCGACGCTTCGACGTCCCGCTTCGGATCAAAGGCCTGCCGGAGCCCGGCAACCGGCAGGGGATGGTGCTCATGGACGTCTGGATCCCGAAGAGCATTTCGGCGGGCGTTCAGACGGGAACGATCTCGATCCTCCAGGGCGGGGAAGAGATCGCGGCGCTGAATGTGAACGTCACGGTGCTCGACCTCTCGCTGCCCGACCAGGCGAGCTTTCGACTGGACTATCTCAGTTACGGCAGCCCGCTGGGCGCGCTCAATCTGGATGCGCGGCTGGACGACGGCGGCGACCGGGATTTCAAGACGGACCCGCAGGCCATCGAGATCGAGCAGCAGGCCTACCGGCTATCGCAGGACCACCGGGGCTTTCTCAACGTCCTGCCCTATCGGTCCCAGCGCGGCTGCCCGACCTATGCCTACCCGGTGAAAGGGAGCGGCAAGAACGCGAAGATCGTCTCGTTCGACGGCTTCGACGAGCGATTCGGGCCGCTGCTGGACGGAAAGACGAACAAGTACGGCCAGCCGCCGTCCTGCTTCACGCTGGCGTTCAACATCAACTATCCCTACACGATGCACGAGGATCCGGCGAAGCAGTTCGATTTCCGCCCGTTCAAGGACAGCATCCCGGAGGGTCCCGGCCTCCACAAGGACCTGGCCGAGTACGAAGAGACCTTCCGCGCCGTGGCACAGCAGACGGCGGAGCATTTCGCCCGGAAAGGCTGGACCAAGACCCAGTTCGAGATCTTCTTCAATCAGAAGCCGTCCAAGTCCAACCGCAGTCCGTGGAAGCTCGACGAACCGGTGGAGGGCATCGACTACAAGGCTCTCCGGTACTTGTTCCGCGTCGCCAAGTGGGCCTTCGACGGCGCCGAAAAGAAGGGCGTGAAGATCATCACCCGTCTCGATATCGGCCACTGGGAGTGCGAGCGCTTCCTGACGCTCGACGGCCAGCCGACGGCCTGCTACAAGAAGAAGGACTACAATTCGAAGGACGCCGAGAAGATCCTCAAGCCGGTGGTGGACCGCTGGGTCGCGGGACATGTCCACGTCGCGGCGGCGTATCCCCTGGTCGCCGGCTACAACACGCCGCAGGTCCTCTTCGACGACTATACCGGTTCGGGGGAAGGCTCGACGCATTTCGGCTCGTTGGCCGGGACCTGCTGGGAGGGCGCCTTCCTGGGGCTGGAAGGCCGCGTCTTCTACAAAGCCGCCTTCCTTTCTCCCTCATCCGTGAACGACTCGTGCATGTTCTACAGCGGAAAGGACCTCGGCTTCACGGGGGTCCTCGCCAGCCGTCGCGTCAAGATCCTGCGGACCTCGGCCAACGACTACGAGCTTCTCCTCCAGGCGAAGCAGAAATCCCCGAAAGCCGCCGAGGATTTGATCCACAAGGTGGTCCGGATCGCCGCCGCCGCGGATCCGCAGTATCGGAACCGGTCCAAGACCATCGGGGCCTACTTCACGAACAACGTGGAGGACATCCTGAGCGCCCGCCGCATCGCCGCGGGGATCGCGTCGGGCTCCGATCCCGGCGTGACCCTCGAGGGGTTCAGCAGCCGCTATTCGCCGAACGGCGCGCCCGACGGCATCGTCGGCTACGACTGACCGGAAGCTCGAAGCCCGGAGCCCGGGAAGAAGGGTCCCCATCCCACCCTTCCCCGAGGGAAGGCGTCCAGCTCCCTTCCCTCCGAGGGAGGGGGCGGGGGAGGGTGATGTTTCTTCCCGGGCTTCGGGCTCCGGGATTCGGTGCCCATATCTCTTCCCATTATGCCAATTGATGTAAAGAGTGCCGTCTGCCGGTGTCTCAACAGGAAGGTAGGGTTGAATCTGGGGAGGAGCCGCCGTGATCACTTCGTGTCTCGCTCTGATCATCGCCGCCGTGTCGACGCAGGACCTGGACGTCGAGGGCGCGCTGCTGAAATTCCGGAAGGGTTACGCCAACCCGAACACCTCGGTGAGAGTGACCGCGGTTTCCGATCTGGCCCGCGTCCCCCACGAGAAGTCCTTCGGGAAGCTGGCCCAACTGCTGACCTCGGACGTGAAGGAAGTCCGGATCGCCGCGTCCAAGGGGCTGGTGGGCTTCACCGAGCAGAAGAAGATGGTGGTGACCTCGCTCATCAACGCGCTGGCGCCGAACTCCAAGGAGATCGAGGTCCAGTGCGCGATCTACGAGTCCCTGGGGAAGCTGGAGGACCCCCTCTCGCTGCAGGTGATCCACTCGGGCTTCCGCGACCCGCAGGTCCGCGTGGCCAAGGCGGCGCTCGCGGCGGCGGGGACGTACCGGGCCAAGGAGTCGCTGGACGTGATCAACGAGCTGATGAACGACATCCAGACCTGGATCAAGAAGAACCAGGGCGGCGGCTACATCGACGGCTCCCAAATCGGCGACAACGCGGTCCGCAAGGCGCGGCTCGAAGACCTGATGAAGTCGGTCATCGCCTCCCTGCAGGCCATCACCAAAGAGAAGTGGACCACCGTGAAGGAATGGGAAGTCTGGTTCCGCCGCTACCGTCCCGACTTCGAGGTCCCGAAATAGCCCCCTACTTCGCCGGACGCGCGTTCTCGAAGTGCTTCCGGAAGAAGTCGATCGTCGACATCCGCGGACCCTCCGGCATTCCCTTGTAGAACACCCGGCACTCGATGCCCAGCTGGTCCATGCGTTCCTTCAGGGCGAGGCCCAACTTGGGATGGTGAACCACCAGCTCGATGTTGGATTTCGCGTCGACTTCGTCGTTGGGGTAGCTGTAGCTGAGCATCGCGGGCGGGTCGTCCTTCGTGAGGTAGGTGATGGGCGCGGCCGCCTCGTAGCGGGCGTAGGCCTTGGGGGTGTCGATCTCGTCGGCCTGGATCCCGTAGAAGGCCAGGAAGAAGCGATGGCGGTCGAAGTTGGGGCGGGGGATTCCGATCTTCTCGGCGAAGCGGGGGTCGTAGGAGCTCTGGCCGTCGTTCACGGAGATGCAGGTCAGGCGCGTGGATTCCCGGGCGATGGGGTCTTCGCTCTTGGGGTCGGCGAGGTCGTCGTGGAAGGCCAGCCACATCGACGTGCCGGCGCCGGCGGAGCCGCCGGTGGACGCGACGAGCTTGGGGTCGAGCTTCCACTCCTTCGCGCGATGGCGCAGGGTCTGGAGGGCGCGGGCGCAATCGAGATACTGGGCGGGTGCGGGAGCGACGTTGGTGAAGCGGTAGTTGATAGCCGCCACGGCCCAGCCGGCGTTGAGGTAGCCCTGGAGCGCCGCCGCGTTGAGGGATTTCTTGTCGCCGGCCATGAAACCGCCGCCGTGGATGTAGAGCACGAGCGGGAAGGGGCCGTCGCCCTTGGGGCGCCAGAGGTCGAAGACGTTCCGCTCGTGGGGCCCGTACGTCACGTCCGCGAACTCGGGCGCGGGTTTCGCGGCCTTGTCTTGCTCGCCCGCCGAAGCCAAGCGTCCGGCGAAGGCGGGGGCGAGTCCGGAAGCCGCCAGAAGCATCACGAAGGCCGACGCCCGAGTCCAGTGCCGCATAGGTCCTCCTCCTGTCGTCCCTCCCGGCGCCCTGCCCGAGGGACCCTATGTAGTACGTAGTATACTACATGAGGGTTTCACGATTCTCAGGAGAAGGGTGGGGCAACCCCCGTCCCGGATCCGGCCCCGGGGGTTGCCTGGCCCGCCCCCTTCGTCAGCTGCGGCGGCGCCGCCGCAGGATCGGAAGCGCGATCAGGAGCAGCAGGGTCTCCGCGCCCGTCAGGCCGCAGCCGCCGCCGCCCCCGCTGCCTCCGCCCGTCCAGCCGCTGCCCCCGGGAGCTTCCGGGGTCGGCGTCGGAGTGGGCGCGGGCGTCGGCGTGGGACTCGGTGCGGGTGCAGGCGTGGGCGTCGGAGCAGGAGTCGGGCTGGGGCCGGGGTTGCTCCCCGCGACGCCGATGGCGAAGTCGTCGATGTAGGCGCGGTACTGTCCGATGTACCCGTCGTTGCCGTTATCGAAGCCCACCAGGAGGAAGTCCAGGACCTTTCCCGCGGCGGCCGAGAGGTCGACGTCGACGTAATACCACGCGCCCACCGGATCGGTTCGCTTCCCGGGATGGAAGGGAACCCCGTTCTGGTCCACGAAGCCCGAATCGCGGAGGTCCGTGCCGTCCGTGAAGTGGCCGTCCATCGCGAGCTTCCCGCTGCCCACGTGCCAGACCCAGTAGCGGAGGTGGGTGCCCGGAAGGATCAGGATGTTCTCGTCGAAGAGCTTGTAGTAGCAGTAGGCGTAGGCCGCGTTGGAATACCCGGCGACCATGAGCGCGTTGCTGCCGCTGCGCCACGTCTCGCCCGCCCGCGGAGAGCACTCGGGCGGCGGAGTGGACGAGTTGAAGAAGCCGCTGACCTCGCGGATGATGAAGACCTGGTCGCTCAGGCCCTGCGGCTCGCCGCTCTCCCAGCCGCTCGCGAGCGCCGTGATCGCCGGCGGCAGGAAGGCCGACGCGGGAATCACCTGGCGGGGCGTGCTCGGACTCTGCCAGGAAAGCCGGATCAGTGCGCCGACCGTGTTCTCGTAGTACTCCAGCTGGATCGCATAGTACTTGCCGGCCTGCAGCGCGATCGAGCCGCTGTTCTCGGTGACGCCGTGGTCGGTCCAGTTGTCGACGAGCAGCTGGCCGTTGACCCAGAGCCGCACGCCGTCGTCGGACTCCGTGATGAAGGTGACGGTCTCGCTCTGGGGGGCCTTGACGAGTCCCGTCCAGCGCACCGAGAAGGTATCCGGGCCGATGCCGGCGACCGGGCTTCCCGTGGACCAGTCGAAGTCGATCGCGGCGTCGTTCCGCTCGACCCTGGTGCCGCTCAAGTTGATGTTGTCGAAGTACTCGCCTTTCAGATTGCCGCTCGGGGCGCCGCCGCCGCCCCCGCCGCCGCCGGGTCCCCCGGGGCCGTAGATCGCGTCGGCCAGGCTGTTCACCGTATCCAGCTCGACGGGATCGAGCGAGTTGAAGAAGCTGGCGACGTTCAGGTCGAAGCCGGCGTCCGTGTGGAAGTTCCAGGCCGCCGCTCCCGCGTCCCGCGCGGCCGTGGCGGCCTGCAGGAACTCGTCCTTGCTGTTGTTCAGCCCGCTGTTGTTGCGCCGGGCTTCTTCCTGGAAGTAGACGGGCATCGAGCGGCCGCGGGCGGCGATGGCGTTTTTGACGAAGGCCACCCGCTGGGCCGTCTGCGAGAACCAGTCCGACGTGCGGGGCATGTGGGGCGTGATGATGTTGACGCCCGTGTCGATCTCCTCGTTGATGTTCGTGACGTCCAGGAGATGGCCGCCGGTGCTGGACACCGTGATCGGCCGATTGGGGGCGTTGCTCCGGACCGTCGTGACGAAGCCCGCCACCTCGGCATGGGTTCGGGGACCGCCGCCGTGGTCGTGCTCGTTCATCACGTCGAAAAACACGTTCGATTCGTCCTTCAGCGCCGTGGCGGCCTCCCGCAGGGCGCGGGTGACGTCGCTGAACGTCAGGCCGGGATCGAGGATGGTGACGTCGACCACGATGCCCCGGTTGTTGGCGTAACGGACCAAGCTGAGGAGCTTCGAGCCCTGGACCAGCGCGCCGGAAGCGTCGAAGAAGCTGCGGCCGTCGCCGGCCGTCCCCCAGTCCAGCCAGATGCGGATCAGATTGAAGCGACGGGCGGCGAGATCGTCGATGTCCGAGGTCCTCCAGTTGGAGGCGTCGAAATAGCTGGCGCCCAGGAGGAACTTCGGCTGGCCATTGACCGTGAACTTGTCGCCGGAAACCCCGACCGACACGGGGCCGGCCTGGGGCGGCGGGGGAGGCGGCGCGCCGTTTCCTCCGCTCCACACCTTGAGGTCGCTGTAGACCGCGTCGACGCAGGCGCCGAAGTCCGGGTAGCCCGGTGCCCGCGGGCTCGCCCCGATCCGGATCGCGTGGCCCGCCGGCGTCCAGCTGCCGGGGATCGACGTCTGCAGGATCAGCGCGCCGTCGCGGAAGCACTTCAGGTACGAGTTTCCGGCGCCGTCGGATCCCCACTCCTCGCGGAAGCGGTAGGTTGCGTTCTGGTCCCACGAGAGGATCTGGCTGTCGGGCTCGACATAGTTCGGGTCGATCGCCCAGACGAACTCGCAGGAGTCGATCTTGCCGACGTCGCCGTTGGTCTTCCGGATGAAGTGCTTGAAGCGATCATCGCGGTAGCCCGGCGCGTAGGACGTGTCCGCGTTGTTCCAGGTCCAGTCGTACATGTGGAAGATCTCGTTCTTGTCGGCGCCCTCGGGCCGCGTGTCGTTGGGCCGGAGGCCGCGGACGGAGAACTCGACCGCGCCGCTGGAGACGGTCGGGATGTGCCAGTAGATATAGTCGTTCTTTCCGGTCACCCTCCAGCCGTCGGCCTGGAAGCTGCCGCCGCTGCGGGTGCCGCTCGTGCCGCCCCCCTTGAGGGAGTCGTCCAGCACCAGCTGCTGCGCCGCGGCGGCCGCGGTCAGCGAGATAAGCCACGCCACGGTGAGTACGGATCTGCGCATGATCGATCCTCCAATTCAAGGCGGACTCCAAGAGTCCAGGGAATCAGCGGGAAGCGGCTCGCCCCGAAATGGAAGAATGGCCCCGTTACGGCTCGATCTTGACGTTGTCGAAACGCACGCGCGCGCCGGCAGGGACGTCGACCTTGGCGCTGGCCTGCAGTTCGACGCAGTATTCGTTCGTGATCGTCAATCCGTGCGCCTGGCGCAGCACAGGCTTGCCGTTCACGGAGAGCGCGATTTCCTTCGGCCCGAACTCCACCGTCCAGCGCTCGCGGATGGGCGCCGCGGACGCGCCTTCCACCTGCTTCAAGTGCTTCTCTTCCACGATCACGCTGTACTCGCCGTCGCGCAGGCGGATGGCGAGCTCGTTCTTGGCCGTCCGGGGACCGGCGATCCGGGGCGACAGCACGACGAGCGTGTTGAGCGACGGATTCTTGTGAGAGATCTCGACATCGAACGAGACGCGGAACGGAAGCGCGAACGACTGCTTCGTGCGCAGGCCGCCGGAGGCATGCCAGCCGGTCCCGTAGGGCTCCGTGGGCCTCGGCGACAGGTCGATCTCGAGGGACCCCTTGGTGCTGGTCGGGAAGCCGCCCTCGAGCTTCTGCCAGCGCGCGTCCGCGTTGTCGTCGAAGTCTTCGGCGAGCATGCGGGGGTTCGGCGCGGCAATCTTCTTCGCCACAGGCTTGAGGGCGTCGGAGGCCACGGCGAACTGCCCCGCGGCGACGTCGGTCCACGAATTGTCCGAGAGACGCGTCAGCTTGACGCGGCCTTCCTTCACCTCGAGGCGGGTTTCGGTCGCGCTGACGCTCAGCGTGAGCTTCGTCCCGAGCACGCGCGCTTCCGCGTGCGGCGTCACGAAGATCAGCGCCTGCCCGGCCGGCTGGCGAGCGACCTGCGCCGTGATCGTGCCGACATCGAGGACGATTTTCTTTCCCGTCCCGTTCGTGATCTGGGAAATGCGCGTGTCGCCTCCCAGATCCACCGACGTCGTGTCGGAGAAGCGGAGCGTGACCGCGCTCTCCGGGCTGTTGGTCTGGATGCCGTGGCCCTTGAGGAGCTCAGCGGTCTCTTTGGCCTCGTCGGTCGATCCGACGCCCTTGATGACGAGGACCGGACCTTTGACGCGCTCGACGCGCGCGACCACGACGGCTGCTTCCGTCGCTTTGGGCGCAGGCGCTTCGGGCTTCGGCTCGGGCTTCGGCTCCGGTTTCGGCTCCGGTTTCGGTTCGGGGGCGGGAGTCGGTTCCGGCTTCGGCGCCGGAGGCTCGGGGCGGGGCGCTTCGGGCGCCGCTTTGGGCGCGGGCGCTTCCGGCTTGGGCCGGGGCGGCGTCGGGATCGGTGCCGGCGTGGGCGTCTCGGGTTTCGGGTCCGGGGCTTCGGGTTGCGGGTTGCCGGCGGCGGGTTGCGGTAGGGGGCGCGGCAGCGCGACCTTCGTCGGCCGCGGCGGAGGCGGATCGGAGGAGAGCGCGGCCGCCAGAATCAGGACGAAGACCGCTGCGGCGGCGGCGATCGCGATGGGAATCCACGAGGCGAGGCCCGGGGACGCGGGCCGCGAGGCGCCGCGACGGCTGCGCGCGCGGGTGGCGGCCGGGGCGCAGGACAGGATCTGGCGGAGCGCCGCGTCCTGCTCGCAGAGGCGCGCGAAGCGGTCGCGAACGGCGCGGTCCCGGTCGAGCAGTTCTTCGAGCTCGGCAACCTCCGTCGGCGTCGCTCCGCCGTCGAGGTAGGCCAGGATCCGTTCGTCGAGGCGGGAATCGGCGCTCATCGGAGGCCTCCCGCGAGGGTGCGCTCGACGCATTGGGCGAGGATCAGCCGCGTCCTCTTGAGCACGGAGTAGACGCTCTGGATGCTCCGGCCGAAGCGCTGAGCAATGGCTTCGCCGGCCAGGCCGTCGCCGCAGCGGGCCTCGAGGATCGCTCGCGACGGACCTTCGAGCTTCGACAGGCAGGACGCGAGCGCGTCCTTCAGGTCCGGCGCCGGACCGGCGGCGCGGAAGGATTCCCCCAGTTTCTCCAGGACGCCGTCGGAGAGGACGCAGGACGACCGGCGCAGTTTCCGGAGCGCTTCCAGCGCCTTGCGGCGCGTCGTCTCCCGGAGCCAGGGGACCAGCCCGTCTCCCGTGGGGACCGTCTCCCAGTGCTCCGCGACGATGACGGCCACTTCCTGGAAGACGTCCTCGGCGACGTGGAAGTCGCGGACCACGGCGTAGGCGAAGGCCTGGATCATGGACTGGTGGCGGGTGACCGCCTGCACCAGTTGGATCCTCTCCGCGGGATTCATGGCCTCGCGGTCCACGCTATCCCAACCTCCGCGCTTTCTCAACAGGGAACTCATCCGTTAGGAGGTGCGCGAAGGGGACGGCTTTAGGCGCCGAATCGAAAAAAAAGCCGGCCTACTTGGCGAGCACGGCCTGGATCACCTCGGCGTAGGCGAGGAGTCCGACGTAGTTCCGCAGCACGAAGCCGTTGCTCCGCAGCCCCTCCTCGGAATAGTCGCCGCTGAAGGCCTTGGGATTGGACGGGTGGACGCCGTCCCGCGCGATCAAGGTCGGGACGTCGTAGTCCTTGTACTCCTTGAACTTCTCGGCCGCGCCGTCCCAGTCGTCCGGGCGGCGCTTGAGGCACTCCCCGAAGTAGTCGCAAAGAGGGACCTTGAGCTCGCGCGCAATCTTCCGGTCGACCTCGGCGTAGCTGCGCGCCTTCTCTAGCATGTTGTGCCGCGGAGGGATCGTGCTCAGGATGACGACGCTGCCGTTCTCGAGGCACTTGCGGACGACCTCTCGGGTCTTGGTCTCGTACTCCTCCAGCGGGACCGAGTGGAGGTCATTCGTGCCGAACATGATCAGCACGACCTCGGGATTCAGCTTCTCCAGCCACTTCGCGACGTTCTCGTGGGCCCAGCGGATCGTCATGGTGCCGTTGTTGCCGAACTCGGGTCCCTTCCACCCGCTCCAGCACTCCGGGATCATGTGGCCCTCGACGCGCTTGTAAGCGGCCGCCGTTTCGGCGTTCATGTTCTTGCCGCCCCCGCGAAGCGAGGACCAGTAGGCCATCGTGATGGTGATCGAATCGCCGAACTGGGCGAACGTGCCTTTCTTTCCGGCGAACTTGGCGTGGACCTTCTTCATCTCGTCCACCCAGGCCTCGTCGCCGGCCTTGGCCGCCGTGGGCGCCGCGAACAGCAGGAGTGCCAGGGGAGCGATCATCCAGCTCATGACCTTCCTCCTCGATCAACCATGAGTACTTGATCCCGCGGCGAAAGTAACCCCTGCCAAGGATTGTCGGAAAAGGGCCGGCGCGTGACCGGAATCGCCTGGAATGGCCACAGAGGCACAGAGAAAAAAGTTCTGCTCAGTGGCCAATTCGCGAGGATCGTCGCTCGCGAATCGACGCCCTAGAGCATGTTGAGGGGGTCGACGTCGAGGACAACCTGGAGGTTGTTGTCGTTCGGGAAGGTGTCGGCGACGCGGCGGATCCCCGGAAGCACCGCCTCCAGCTCGGGGCACTTGAGGAGCAGGTGCATCCGGGTGCGGCCTTTCAGCTTGAAGAGCGGCGGCTCGGCCGGGCCCAGGACGCGCAGCTTGGACTCGTCGAAGGTCGCCCGAAGCTTCTCGCCCAGCTGCTGCGCCGTCTCGGCCACCCGCTTTTCGTTCCAGCCGTGCACGAGCGCGCGCACGAGCGTCACGAAGGGCGGGTAGCCGAGCTCGCGGCGCTGGTCGAGCTCCTTGCGGACGAACGCGTCGTAGTCGTAGGTCGCCGCCATCCGGACGGCGTCGTGCTTGGGGTAGAAGGTCTGGACGACGACGCGGCCGCCCTTCGAGCCGCGGCCGGTGCGGCCGGCCACCTGCGTGATCAGCTGGAAGGTCCGCTCCGACGAGCGGAAGTCCGGGATGTGAAAGGCGGTGTCGGCGCTTACGACGCCGACGAGCGTCACGTCCGGCACGTCCAGCCCCTTGGCGATCATCTGGGTGCCGACGAGGATGTCCGTTTCGCCGCCCCAGAGGGCGCCCAGCGAGCGCCGGTAGTCGTCGCGCGTCTTCATCGAGTCGGAGTCCATGCGCGAGACGGCGAAGCCGGGGAAGAGGTTCTTCAGCTCGTCCTCGATGCGCTCGGTGCCCATCCCGTAGAGCGCCAGGGACCCGGCGCCGCAGTCGGGGCAGGTGGCCGGCATCGGCTGCGATTCGTAGCAGTAGTGGCAGACGGCCCGCGAGGTCTGGCGGTGCCAGGTCATGGCGACGTCGCAGCGCTTGCACGAGAAGAACCACCCGCAGCGGCGGCAGGAGACGTGGGTCAGGAAGCCGCGGCGGTTGAGGAAGAGGATCGCCTGCTCCTCGCGCTCCATCGAGCCGCGCATCAGCTGCTCGAGACGCCGGGAGATGATCGGGTGGTATTTCAGTTCCAGCTTCTCGGCCGCCATGTCGACGACCTCGATCTCCGGCATCTCCCGGCCTTCGACGCGGCCGGGCAGGCGCGCCAGCCGGTACTCGCCGGTCTGCGCCCGATACACCGCTTCGAGCGAGGGCGTCGCGCTGCCCAGGATGACCGTCGCGCGCTCGATCTTCGCCCGGTGGACCGCGACCTCACGGGCGTGGTAGCGCGGGTCGTTCTCCTGCTTGTAAGCCCCTTCGTGCTCCTCGTCCAGGACGATGAGGCCGAGGGATTTCGTCGGCGCGAAGACCGCCGAGCGCGCGCCCACGATGACGTCGACCTCGCCGTTGCGGATCGCGCGCCACTGCCGCGCCCGGTCGGCCTGGGTCAGGACGCTATGGAGCACCGCCACCCGGGGGAAGCGCGCCTTGAAGCGGGCAACCGTCTGAGGCGTGAGCGCGATCTCGGGGACGAGCACGATCGCCTGCTGGCCCCGCTCGACCGCGCGGGCGATCGCGCGGAGGTAGACTTCCGTCTTGCCGCTGCCGGTGACCCCGTGGAGCAGGACCACGCCGCCCTGCTCGACGATGCGCAGCGCCTCCTCCTGGGCCGGCGTGAGGCGGATGTCCTTCGGCGGCTCGACGAGGGCCTCGGCCATCGAATCGATCTCGGGCCGCACCTGGGTCTCGACGAGCAGCCCGGCCTTCACCATGGCGGCGACGACGGCCGAGGACACGGCGGCGGCCTTCACGAACTCGGCCCGCGGCAGCGGGGCGGAGAGCTTGCGCGCGATCTCGAGCGCGCCCTTCTGCTTGGCGGTTTTCGCCTCGCCCGTGCCCGCGGCGATCATCCGGATCACCTGGCCGGGGTTCTTGGTCTTCACGCCGGAGGGGATCGCGGCGTTGATCGCCTCGCCCCAGGAGCACGCGTAGCGCGACGCGACCCAGCGGGTGAGCTCGAGGAGGCGCTCGTCGGCCAGCACCTCGTCCGACGCTTCCTTCAGATCCTTGATGCGGGGGTAGGAGGCGCTGTCGGCCAGGCGGACCACGTAGCCCGTCTGCTCGCGCGGCCCGAAGGGGACCTTGACGCGCATGCCGGGGCGCACGGAGTCGCGCAGCGCGACGGGGACCCGGTAGGTGAACGAGCGGTCCAGCGGCAGGTTCAGGACGACTTCGGCGAACTCGGGCACGGCGGGATCGTATCAAACGACCGAGGGCGAAGAAACAACCTGGTTGTTTTTTCGCTCTAGCGGAGGGGGACGACCTTGCGAGCGGCGGCGCGGCCGCCGACGGATTCTTGGACGTCGAGCTCGGCCTGCAGGTGGGTCGGATCGATGAGGTGGACGTCCTTGATCACGTACTCGAAGGGCGCGGACGTGCTTCCCGGTGCGAGCGCGCGCAGGAGCTCCTGCTGCTCGGGGAGGAAGGGCAGGCGCGCCCGCAGCACGACCGTCATGGCGCGGTCGGACGCGTTGACGACCCGGATGGACACCCGGCGGGATTCCGGCTGCGGGCCGTCGCTCACCACGGCGTCGATGCGGACCGTCGGGCTCAGCCGCACGACGCGGCGGAGCTGGGTGACGTGCTCCCGACCACCCTTCTGGAACGACACCTCGAAGCGCAGCTCCTGGTCCCGCTCGGTCTCGCCCGACGGGAGCGTGAACTGCAGATCCTCGGCCAGGTCGGCGCCCCCCGCGAGGGACGCGACCGCGACGCTGCGGGGCGAGACGCGCCATCCGTCGGGAACGTTCTCGAGCCGCACGCGGACGTCGCGCAGGGTCTGGCCCCGGTAGGGATTGTGGAAGCGGAGGGTCCGGGTCGACGGATTCCGCTGCAGGGGCAGCTCGCCGCCGGAGATTGCGACCTTGAGATCGAAGAGCAGGGGGTCGATGCCCACGATGAAGACGGGGACGGGGCCGAGCCGGACGCGCTCGCCCGGCTTGAGCGGGCGCCGCGGCCCGAAGGCGGGCCAGAGCGCGGCTCCTTCGTTCAGCGAGAGCGGGACGTCCAGCTCCGCCGCGTCGCTCCAGAGCGCCAGCTGCGCCGAGTCCGCCTTGCGGAAGGCGGCCACGCGCACGCCGGGAGGGAAGAGGCCGGGATCGGCGGCGGGGACGGCGCCGTCGAGCGCGTCATCCATTGTCTCCTGCGCCAGCCACCAGCGGGTCGGGCGGCCGTCGGCGTCCAGGACGTCGCCCCGCAGGAGGGCCTGACGCAGCGCCGCCGGAATTTCGGGAACGCGCTCATGAGGCTTCTGAGAGTGAACGAGCAGCGTCTGCGAACTCCGCGCGCCGCCCCCCTCGACTTCCAGGCTGTAGGCACCCGGCGGGAGCGTGCCGAAGTCGAGCGTCGCGTCTTCGCCCGGCCTGAGCGTGACGGCGCGTCGATCGTCCCGCCCCTCGGGGAACTTCAGGAGGCCCGTCGCCCGGTAGGAGCCCTCGGGAGCGCCGATGAGCTGGACCTCGACGAGGACGGGCTCGTCGGGGCGGAACAGCGGATGCGCGCGGGCGGCGGGACGGATCTCGATCAGGACGGCCGGCGCGAAGGAGAGCTTGTCGAAATCACACTCGCCGCGGACGTCGTCACCCTCGAACTCGAGACGGATCGAGGCGGCCTGGGCTCCCGCCGGAACTTTCGCGACCTCGATGGAGATCTCGGTCCAGCCGACGGCCCGGGTCACGGGGGCGGACTTCGAGGCCGCGACCCGCTCGCCGTCGCCGTTCAGCCAGACGATCGTCGCGGATGCGCTGTTCCGCCGCGTGCCGTTCAGTCGCGCGAAAACGCTCAGGCGATAGGGACGGGCGGGGTCGACGGGCCACGCGCGGCGCGGGGAGCGGACGAGCGCCGTGGAGCCGCCCATCGTCGTCATCCGGAGGAACTGGCGCCCGGACTTCGCGGAGGCGGGGTCCCGGACGGGTTCGATGGTGTTGTAGGGCGGGTAGGGGTCCGACGTGTCCCGGTCCCAGCCGTCGAGGACCGGGCGTTCAAAATCTTCCACCG
>Ga0310813_10001032_pt1 | contig 16878 bp, 31 predicted proteins | sample YN3metagenome_FD_203086 | JGI IMG/M metagenome (GOLD analysis project Ga0310813, IMG submission 203086) | Soil microbial communities from experimental microcosm in Duke University, North Carolina, United States - YN3 | ecosystem: Engineered > Artificial ecosystem > Soil microcosm > Unclassified...
CCGACCACGCCGCCGACTCCGCCGACCACGCCGCCGACCACGCCGCCGACTCCGCCGACCACGCCGCCGACCACGCCGCCGACTCCGCCGACTCCGCCGACTCCGCCGACGCCCGCGCCGACTCCGCCGACGCCCGCGCCGACTCCGCCGACGCCCGCGCCGACTCCGCCGACGCCCGCGCCGACTCACGTCCTTCGGCTGGTTCGCCGGCCAGCAGAAAGTCGATCACACCCTGGATCGCGGCCAGGCACCGGTCCGTGTACTGCTCCTTGTGGCCTTCCAGACGTGCGAGGTTGCGCTGCTGCACGGCAACCAAGAAGGGCACGCGTACGGCCTCCAGGTCAAGCCCGACAGGAACGGACGCGAGAAGGTCTGTGCCGAACTGCGGAGCTTCCGTTTTCGGTAAGCCTTCGAAGATGGTGTCTGCCAACCTAGCCAACCACTCGGGCCAGCCCAATTCCACAGGGAAACGTGAGTGATCGTAGTTGTCCAGCGTGCAGCCGACGAAACACCCGCTGCCGTTGTTGAAGCCGGTACCTTGAATCACTTCGTCTGCGGCGCGGTGTGCCTCGAAGCGAGCGATGTACTTGGCTTTGACGGCCGGGTCGTTGTGATAACTGAGCATTTCGTAGATCCTTTCAAGTTGATGAACGTTATTGTCGTTTCGCTTAACGCCTATGACGATTGGGGTTTACACGTACGCAGGTTCAGTTTAGCGCGCCGTTTAGTTGTGCAACCACAAGGCGAGGGCAAACATCCCTCCGGCCAGCAGCGCACACCACGGCTTCCCGTACAAGAACCCGCAGTTAAGAGTGACGCTGGCGGCAGTCAAGAAGATGAACTTCAGCATAGCGCCTCAGTCGTTGCGGAACGATTCACTGGCCCCACCACCGCCGAAGTCGCCACCCTGGGCGGAAGAGAAGCTGTCAGGTGCAGATGAGGTCTCCGTGCCCGGATAGCCGAACTGCCCATAGTTCAATGCACCGTATTTACCGAACGACTCGTTGATGAGTACGCGTTCGACCAACAACTCGCTCGTCGTCTGAGCGCCGGTAGGCTTCTTGTACTGCCGCAGCAGCGCCGCGGGCACGCGCTCCTGACTGGCGCCCCTGGGCGAGCGCAGCACCAGCGTGCCGGCCTGGAGCCCAGCCTCGATGGCACGACGGCGCGCGACCTCACGCGCCCTGGCACTGATGATGTGGCGATAGGTGCGCACCGCTGAGATCTCGACGCCCAGTTCAATTGCGATCAGCGCGTCAGGCTTGCCGGAGACGATCAGTCCGTGCATCCGTGAATGCGGCGTTCCGGTTTCAAACGGTGCATCACTGGCCGCTTGCACGCGCCTGGGCTGACCAACCAAGTCTGGCCAGGATGCGGGGGTATCGCCGCAATCACGCGACTTCCACCTGGTGAAAAGGGACAGGAACTTTTTGAGCATTGACTTACCTCGACTGTTAAAGATGTCACACGAGTCTAAACGCTGGAATTGAAACGCCCATCACCCAATTCGATGGTTCGATTTCGCAGTTGCGCAACGCCATTGCAACTGCTAAATTTCGCTTCGCCAACCCGGCACAAACCCTAACAGAGGATTCCCTGATGACCGTGCAAATCACGATGAACTTCGCCAACCCGGCCGACGCAGCCGCATTCCTCGCCGGCCGCCCTTCCCAGCCGGCCAGTGCCTCCAGCCCGGCACCTGCACCGAAACCGGCGGCGAATGTGGCTTCAGCGCCTACTGCGGCCTCGGCCAGCCCCGCCGCTGCGCCCGAGCCGAAGGCCGAGAGTTCCGCGAAGCCGCTCGACTTCGACAAGGACGTGATCGAACCGATGAAGGCCCACTTCAAGGCCATCACCCGTGAACAGGCGGTCGCGTTCCTGGGCAACCTGGGCGTGGCCAAGCCGGCCGATCTGAAGGACAAGGGTCCCGAGGTGTGGGCCAAGGCCATCGCGGCGATGAAGGGCTGACCGTCGTGAGCGACGACTTCTTCTCCCCGGCAGCGGAGCCTGTGCCGAAAAAGACGATTCCGATCGTCCCGGAGGCCAAGCCGCACGCCTACTTGTCGTCAAGCAGTAGCGGCCGGTGGACCATGTGCCACGTGGCGCCGCGCCGGGAGGAGGGTCAGCCGGACAACGCACAGCAGGCGACGCGCGACGGGACCGTTATGCACGACCTGGCCGAGAAGTGCTTGAAGGCGGGCGATGACATTGCCTTGTCTCAGGCCCTGGGCAAGGACGCATTCGTCCAGGGCAGCGGCACGGTGCTCTACTGCATGCACAAGGACGACGGAGTCGAGTGCACGCGCATCGACGAGCAGTTCATCGAGCACACGCAGGTCTACATCGACTTCGTGCGCAAGATGGCAATGGGCGGCGAACTCCTGGTCGAGGAGCGTCTGTCCATCGAGCACATCACCGGCGAGCCCGACGCGAAGGGGACATCTGACTCGGTCATCATCTTCCCGGAAGAACTCTGCGTCATCGACCTGAAGGGCGGCTTCAAGAAGGTCTTCGCCAAGTACAAGCTCGAAGGCGCGCACTTCGTCACTGCGCCGAAGTCAATCCAGCAAGAGGCGATCTTCGGCCAGGGCTCGGGCTACAAGCCCAACACCCAGTTGCTGATGTACGCCGAGGCAGCGCGCGAAACGCACAGCCTGTTCCACGACTTCAAGCGCGTGCGGATCATCATCTGCATGCCGCGCATTGGCTTCGTGGATGAGCACGTCATGGAGATGGAGGAGTTCTTGACGTGGGTGCAGTGGGTGCGAGAGCAGGCAGAGGCGACACGATCGCCTGATGCCAAAGCGTTCCCGCACGAGGACGTTTGCACCTACTGCAAGGCGTTCCCCTGCCCTGAAGCTGATCAGGCTGCGCTGGAGATCGCGCTGGGCGACTTCGACGACCTGGACAAGGCCGAGACGATCCCGATCCCCGAAGCGAAGAACGGCGGCTACGACCTGGGCAAGCTGAAGCAGAAGGTGCCGTTCCTGCGCAAGTTCTGCGATGCGGTCGAGGCCAAGGTGTTCGCCGAACTCAGCCTTGGACGTGACGTGCACGGCTGGAAGATCGTGCTGGGCGATGAGGGTGACCGAGCCTGGAGCGACGAGCCCAAGGCCGAACAGGCACTGGCCGGCTTCGGCCTTACCAAGGAAGAACGAACCACGGCCAAGGTCATCAGCCCAGCGCAGACCGAGAAGATGGTTCAGGGCAAGCGCTCGCCAAACCGAAAGCTCACACGCGACCAGTGGGATGCCTTACAGCCTCTGATCAGCCGCTCCCCTGCCGGCCCCAAGGTCGTACCAGCCGACGATCCGCGCCCGATCCTGCAGCGCAATCCAGCAGACGACTTTGACGACGATTTTGAAACCCAACCGGCGAACGATGAGAACGCCGACTTTTTCTGAAAGGAATCACATGAAGGTTGTTTTGAAGAGAACTCGCATGGCGTTCGCCAACATCTGGGAGCCGAAGCAGTTCAATGGCCAGGGCAAGCCCTCGTGCAACGCAGCGTTCATCATGGACCCCAAGACCCAGAAGGCCGAGGTGGACAAGGTGATCGGAGCGATCACCGAAGTCGCCAAGGAGAAGTGGAAGGAGAAGTCCGGCGACATGCTGAAGACGCTCAAGGCCCAGGGCAAGATCTGCCTGCAGGACGGCGCAACCAAGAGCCAGTACGACGGCTTCGACGGCAACGTCTACGTCTCCGGGCGCAACAACGTGAGGCCGCACGTGGTGGACAAGGACAAGACTCCCCTGTCCGAGGCCGATGGCAAGCCCTACAGCGGCTGCTTCGTGGACGTGTCACTGGACATCTGGGCACAGGACAACGGCTACGGCAAGCGCATCAACGCCAAGTTGTTGGCCATCCGGTTCGTCGATGATGGCCCGGCGTTCAGCGGCGGCGAGGGTTACAGCGAGGCTGACTTCGAGGACGAGCCGGGCGAGAGCGCCACGGCGGGCGGCGACTTCTTCTCCTGATGTTGCAGGGTAAGCCCTAATCGACCTAGGCGTTAGTCAAACGACAATCACGTTCGCCATCTTCACAACCGTTTAGAAAGGACATCATGAGCAAGCCGGAACAGACCATCGATATGAAGCGCTTCACTGAAGGCAAGCGCTGCGCGTACCAATCCAAAGTCAAGTCAGGCAAGGGCACCATCACCAAGGTCGAGCAGAAGGCTACTGGCCACTGGGTCACAGTGTTTGACAAGGAGAACTCCCGCGTCATCACGGTACGGCCTACGCAGATCACCTTCTTCTGATCTGCTGCTGATTGAGAATCTAGTAATGAGTGCGAGCCCGGCGATGTTGCCGGGCTCTTTGCTGATCCGCCAACATCCGGCGAGAGATAACGCTAGCCCATGCCGGTGCATTCATGTAGGCCGGGACGGATGTAGGCGGATCAGCAAAGAGGTAACAAGATGAGCAAGCCGCTGATCGTTTGCGATACCGAGTGCTGGAAGAACTACTGGCTTTGCAAGTTCAAGCGGCTGGACAACGGCAAGACAATGGTGTTCCAGCAGTACGACGGGCACCCACTACACCGTGTCGGGCTGCGCGACGTGCTCAGGCGCTGCACCGTTATCACATTCAACGGCATCGTTTACGACATGCCAATGATCGGCATGGCGCTGCAAGGTGTGTCGTGCGAGACGCTGAAGCGCTGCAGCGACTTCATCATCCAGGGCAACATGCGGCCCTGGGATGTCGAGCGCGAGTTCCAATTCAAGATCCCTGAGTGCGACCACATCGACCTGATCGAGGTGGTGCCGACTATGGTGTCGCTCAAGGTGTTCATGGGTCGCCTGCACTGCCCCAAGATGCAGGATCTGCCCATCGAGCATGACGCCCTGATCACGCCCGAGCAACGTCCTCTGATCATCGAGTACAACGACAACGACCTTTACGGAACAGCTGCGCTGTATCGCAAGTTCGAGAAGCAGATCGAACTGCGCACCAAGATGTCCCAGGAGTACGGCGTTGACCTGCGCAGCAAGAGTGATGCGCAGGTCGCCGAAGCGGTCATCAAGAAAAAGTTGATCGACGCAACGGGCGAGCGTCCCATCAAGCCGGGCGTACGGCCGCGCACGTTCAAGTTCCGCTTCCCTGGCTTCCTGCGCAACGCCGGTCCCATCGTGCAGGAGGTGATCCAGCGCGTACGCGAAGCTGACTTCATCATCGAGCCGACCGGCTACGTGAAGATGCCTAAGCAGCTTGCCGACGCCAAGATCAAGATCGGCCAGAGCGTCTACCGCATGGGCCTGGGGGGCCTGCATAGTAGCGAGAAGTCTGTGCTGCATGTGGCCAGCGCTGACACGTTGCTGATCGACACTGACGTTGGGTCATTCTACCCCGCTATCAAGATCCAGACGGGACTGTTCCCGAAGCATCTCGGGCAGCTCTACCTGCAGATTTACCGCGCGCTCAGAGATGAGCGGATCCTTGCCAAGAAGGGCGGGCTGAAGGTCATCGCCGAGACGCTGAAGATCGTATTGAACGGCGCGTTCGGCAAGTACGGCAACCCCTGGTCGATCCTCTACGCCCCGGACCTGATGATTCAGGTGACCGTGACCGGACAGCTTGTGCTGCTGATGCTGATCGAGTGGCTGGAAGAACGCGGCTTCAACGTGATCAGTGGCAACACTGACGGCATCGTCAGCAAGATCCACAAAGACCAATACCAGGACTTTGTTCGGCTCATTTCCTACTGGGAAACGTGTACCGGGTTTGAGATGGAAGAAGCTCGCTACCGATGGGTAGCGAGCCGGGATGTCAACTCATACATCGCCTGCAAAACGAATGGCGAGTTCAAACTGAAGGGCGCCTTCGCAGAGCCCGAGCCTGTTGCATCCTCCTGGCCCAGCCCGCACAACCAGATCTGCATCACGGCCGTCTGCGACTTCCTGGAGCACGGCATCCCGATCGACATGACGATCAAGGGGTGTGGAGACATCCGTCAGTTCGTGGAAGTGCGCAACGTGACTGGTGGCGCAACCTGGCGCGGCGAGTACCTGGGCCGCGCGGTGCGCTGGTACAAGGCTAGGGACGGCGAGCCTATCTACTACCGGAAGCAGAACAAGACCGGGAGTCACAACAAGGTGGCCGGCACCGATGGCTGCAAGCCGCTGATGCTGATGGACGGCAGCGTTCCAAAGGACATCGACATCGACGCTTACGTTGCAGAAGCCGCAGGAATCCTGAAGGACATCGGATTCAAGGGGTAGACTTCGCAATTGCTAAATGCGATGATCGACCACGGAACAAAGGAGCATGCATGAACAACCTACGCGACAGGACTTCGACCAGGGCGATCAGTCGGAGCAACGCCAAACGGGCACTGGACCGCATCTGCCGAGAGTTGAGAACATTGATCAGCGATTCACCGAACGCTGATGCAATGCCGATCACCGCAAGCAATGCCAAGGTCGAAGTGCACAACATGCGCGAAGCGATCGAAGCCCTCTACATCCACACGAAGACATGACGTACTTCGACGATCACGAGGATCGTTTGATCTACGGAAGATTACGCGGGAGCGACCTGGACGACGAACCCGATGAGCGTGGCCCTCGTTGCCGTACTTGCGGCTCAACCGAAGTCCGCTGGCGTCAGCAAGGCGGTACGTGGACCCTGTTCTCTTTGACTCCGGGAGTTCTACATGACTGTGATCCGGAAGACCTAGTGAAGGATTTCGACGAATGAGCAACGAACATTTGACAACTCGCGCCCGCGAACTGGCCCGTAACCTGTCGTACAACGACTCTCCGCTACTGGCCGCAACGAAACACACGTTGCTTGAACTGGCACATCGACTCGACAGCCTGTCAGCGCGCACTGTCAATTGCAACAAAGGCATTCTAGGTGGACCAGGCTCGCAACGACCGATGACGTGGCGAGAGCGCGTCGCCTACCGACTGTTCAAGGTACTGCCGCGCGAGGTTTGAATCATGAACAACGAAGACTTCTTCGGCTCCAGCAGCCCCGCGCCCCGCTACGCGGACGTGATGCTTGATCTTGAGTCAGGCGGCGTCGAGCCGACCGCGCCAATCCTGGCCATCGGCGCGGTGTCGTTCGACTTCAAAGAACTGAAGTTGGGCGAGCGCTTTTACGTCACCGTGGATCTGCAGTCGTGCATCGACCAGGGCGCCGTACTGGAAGCTGGTACGTTCATGTGGTGGATGCAGCAATCCGACCAGGCGCGCCAGGCCCTGACGGTCGGGCAGCGGGTCCACATCAACGAGGCGATGCATCAATTCGGTCGTTTCCTGACCGACAAGTGCGCGCCCGAGGATCACGTGAAGATCTGGGGCAACGGCGTGGACTTCGACTGCGTGCTGCTGAAGGCCCACTACCGCCGAGCAGGACTCGACGCGCCGTGGCGCTTCTGGAATCAGCGCTGCTTCCGCACAGTAAAGGGTCTTTACCCCAATGTCGAGCCGGTCGCGCGCACCGGGACCCACCACAACGCTCTCGATGACGCCATCTGGCAAGTCGAGCACCTGTTTGCCGTGCGCCGTGCGCTGCGGGAGAAGAAGCAATGAAACGCGGCATCTACATCGGCCCCATCCAGCACCTGGTCGGACAGGGCGCGCTGCTGCGCGACATCGACATACCGGGCGAGGTGATAGCGCAATTCGACAATCGAACACTGCGCCGGCTAAATCCCGAGCCGCTGGATGTCGAAGGTCAGGTGTTACACGTCGATTACCTACCGGACGACGCCCTGGGCTTCGACTGGCATCTGTTCAACGCCAAGGAGTTCCTGGTTGATGTGCACGCGCCCATGGAGACAGCTACGTGACCACTCCAGAAGGCCGCGTCAAAGCACATCTGCGCAAGCGTATCCGCGCACTGGGCGGCGAGGTGCGCTTCCTCAAGTACATCGGTCGCCGCAACTGCCCAGACGCCCTGGTCCTGCTGCCTGACCGGCGTCCGATGGTCGAGACCAAGGCCGAACTGGCCAACGGCAAGCTCAGCACCGGCCAGGAGCGCGAGATCCAGATGCTGCGCGACTACGGCATGGAGGTGTTGGTACTGGCAACAATAGAAGCGATCGACAAAGAGTTCCCACTTAACAACTGAAAGGATCAGATGAGTCTGCAACCCACCTTGCTGCCCGAGCACATTGCCCAGGCTGCCCATATCCTGACACAAGCCTGCTACGGCGCCGCGCAAAACGCCGGTTGGTGGATCGACACCGAGACCGGCGAAGACGTGCGCACGTGGCCAGCCAAGTTCTTCAAACTCTGGTGTGGCACAAAGATGGCGCTGATGGCCGGTGAAATCGTCGGCGAGGCACTGGAAGGCGTACGCAAGGGCGGCATGGACGACAAACTCCCTCACCGGTCCAGCGAAGAGGTTGAACTGGCCGACGCCGTCATTCGCATCTGCGACTACGCAGGCGGCCGAGGGCTGGACCTGGGAGCAGCCATCGCCGAGAAGTTGGCCTACAACGCCCAGCGCGCCGACCACAAGATCGAGAACCGCATTGCCGAAGGTGGCAAGACGTTCTGATCTGAACAAGTTTCCAGGGGGTTGCGTCGTGGACCCGCTTAGCCCGGGGGCCGGGAACCAAGCCGCGGCCAAGGCTGCTTTATGCCAGAGCGTGACCCCCTTTTTCAATTCGACCTAGGAGTACAGCATGTTTGGCGTCTACGCTCGTCAGATTCTTCACAGCCAAGGACGTGCTGTGTATACCGCGCCAAGTTCTAATCCCTCCACTGAAAGGACCGACACCACCATGAGCGAAATCAACATCACCAAGATCAGCAACGCCATCCCCGGCCTCGGCATCACCGGCAACTTCATCACCGACACCCTTGGCGTCAAGCCGGCCAGGCAGGAGAAGCGTGCGCTGTTCTGGAACGCCAGCGACTGGCCGCTGATCTGCCAGCGCCTGACTGAGCACATCGCCAAGGGCGCCGCGACCGACATCACGACCCTGTCTGGCGAACGGCCGCTACCGAAGCCAAAGGCCGAACCGCCCGCTGCAGCGGCAGGTGACGCGTTCTTCGACGACGGTGCCCAGGCGCCTGCTGCTGGTGGGGACGACTTCTTCATCAGCGGCACCAATAGCGACAACGCCGACATGTTCTGAAAGGGCTGCGGTGGAACAGATCATTGGCATAACTCGATCACAACTGCGGCAGGTGATCGAGGACTACATCGCCGCGTCCAGGGTGGGCGACACGCTGAGCTACGTCGAGACCGCCAAGCTCAGCGCGGCCGAGGCTGCCGAGTCGTCAACGTCGCGCATCTGGGTTGGGCTGTGCCAGCAGGAGCCAGTCGTACATGAGCCCAATGTGGCTCAAGTCCTCTTTGCTCTTGAACGTCAGGCTGACGCTCTCAAGAAGCACTGCGTCGAGCTAGCCACCGCGGGCGACTACGGCTCTGAGTTACTTGCCGAGGACGCCGAAGCTCTGGAGCGTGCGCGCCGCATGCTGATCGAATCGCTCGGAACTGTCAGCCTGGGCGAGCCGCCAGCGGACAACTTCGCCGAAGCCGAGTTGGTCACCGAGTTCACCTGCGCAGAGGACCTCGCCGCTGGCCAAGTGGTCGTTGTCAACAGCCGGGGCATGATCGAGGGCAAGCGGGACGAGCACGACAGGACTGTGCGCAGCGACGTAGTGCTTAGCTACACGTTCGGCTTCTTCCAAGCGGAGCAGTTGCTGGGCGAGTTCGGTGGTGACACCGACGCCAAGGTAGCGGTGGAATTCGGGCCGGACGGCAAGGCGTTTGCATGTAATTTGCAATCTAAGGCAGACCCGTTCGAACTGACCGACACGGTCGAAGGTGAGCCTGAACCCACTGCCCCCGAAGACAACGCGTCACTGTTCACCTGAGTACCAACAACGCGCCGCAAGGCGCGTTGTCACATCGAGCCATGCAATACAACCCCCGTGACTACCAGCGCGCTATGCGCGACTTCGCCCTGGACAATCAGCGGGTGAACTGGTGGGCTGGTCCAGGGACAGGCAAAACCTCAACCGGTATTGCTACGTACGACTTCTTGCGCATGTTCGGCGAGGTCCAGAATCTCCTGGTGGTGTCCACCAAGCGGGTGTGCAAGCTGGTGTGGCCCAAGGAGGTGCAGAAGTGGGAGGACTTCCGGCACCTGTCCGTGGCTGTGGCCGTTGGGACTGTGGAGGAGCGACTTGCCGCGATTCGCAGTCGCGCCAACATCACCTGCGTCAACTATGACGTTCTGCCGTGGCTCGTAGCGACGATAGGTGAAGACCACTGGCCCTGGGACATGGTGATCGCGGACGAGTCCTCCAAGCTCAAGGGGCTACGCATCGACGTGCGTCCGAGCAAGAAGACGCCCGGCAAGCTGTCGATGCGCAAGAGCGGAGGCAGTGAGCGGGCACAGCGCCTGGCCAGGGTGGCGCACAAGAAGGTGCGCGTCTGGATCAACGCCACCGGCACGCCCGCATCAAACGGCCTAGTCGATCTGTGGGGCCAGGCGTGGTATCTGGATGCAGGCCAGCGTCTAGGGCGCACGTTCACGGCATTCCAGCAGCGCTGGTTCAACGCAATCAAGGGCTCCGACTCACACGAGATCATCTATCGGCCGACCCCGTTCGCCAAGGAGCAGATCGAAGGCGCGCTCAGGGATGTGACGATCTCGATCAACGCCCGCGACTACATGGACCTGCCGCAGACGCTGACCAACGTCATCAGGGTCCCGCTACCGGCAGACGCCTACGCACAGTATCGAGAAATGGAACGGGAGATGTTCGTCCAGATCCAGGGCGAGGACATCGAAGCCGTGAACGCCGGCTCCAAGTCGATGAAGTGCCGCCAGATCGCCTCAGGCGCGGCCTACTACCTACCAGACGACGGCAACGACACGGCCCCCTGGGTCAAGGTGCACGACGCCAAACTCGATGCGCTGCAGGACCTGGTCTCGGACTTGAACGGGGCATCGCTCCTGGTCGCTTACCAGTTCCGAAGCGACTTGGCCCGGTTGAAGGAGGCGTTTCCCAAGGGGCGCTACTTCGACGACAACCCCAAGACGCTGCGCGATTTCATGGACAACAAGTTCCAGATCCTGTTCATCCACCCGGCCAGTGGGGGGCACGGCATCGACGGGATGCAGGAGGTATGTCAGGACATCGCGTTCTTCAGCATGACCTGGGACCTGGAGCAGTACGAGCAGGTAATAGCGCGGATCGGCGACGTGCGGCAAGTATCGGCAGGCTTCTTCAGAGACGTGCGCGTGCACTTGCTGGTTGCCGAGAACACCATAGAGGAAGACATGGTGGCCCGAATCGAGTCCAAGGCCAGTGTCCAAGAGTCGTTAAAAGCAGCGATGAAACGAAGGGGTTGAACGGCTATTGCGCGTTTATTTCGCACCTGCTAAATTGACGAGACATCAACCACCCATACGCCATGAGCACCATCTACATCAGCGGCCCCATGACCGGGATGCCGAATCTCAACTACCCGGCGTTCAACGCCGAAGCGGCCAGGCTGCGCGCGCTGGGCTACGCCGTCGTAAATCCGGTCGATATCAACCCTTGTGGCGATACCCCCTGGCATGAATGTCTGCGCAAGGACCTGAAGGCGCTGTGCGACTGTGACACCCTGGCGCTGCTGCCCGGCTGGGAGAAGTCTGCCGGGTCGCACCTGGAACTGCACGTCGCTCACCGCCTGGGCCTGAGCATTCGGCAGGCTGCGGAGATCGTGGCATGAGCGGCGAAAAACTCTTCACGAAGCCTGATTGTCTCGGCTGCGCAAACGCCATCTGCGATGAGTGCGATTCGACCAATGGCTGGATCGTGTTTCGCGTGGGAATGTCACTTAAACAGGTGCTTCCTACCCTCAGCGTAAAGACGATAGACGTTATGTATTCTGACGACGAGATCGTCCAGGGCCTTGACGTTTGGGCGGCGGATTGGGAGCGCGTCAAGGCTTACCGCGTCGTCGAGCAGCCGCAAGCCGAACCTATCCACGCGGCGCTCAAAACGCTCGCAAGCGAAAAGCCAATCACAAATCCCAAGGACGCTATCGGCTCCGTAAAGCTACCGCTGCACTTGTGGCCGGCCGAGGCTACGGCGCTGGGTTGCCTGGGCATGCTGGAGGGCCGATGCAAGTACGGCCGGAACAACTATATCGCTGGAGAGGGCGTGATCGCGTCAATCTATGTTGACGCGGCAAAGCGCCACCTGGATGCGTGGTTCTCCGGCGAGGAGTTCAACCCAGACCTTGTGTTCACAGCAGAAGGTGAACCTGTCGTCGGACTGAGTCATCTGGGTAACGCGCTCGCTTGCATCGCTATCATCGTTAAGGCGCGGGCTCACGACAAACTCATTGACGATCGCGATTTCTATGGCTCTCCCGGCGCCTATCGCAAGTTCGTTGAATACCTGACGCCACTGGTCAAGAAGATCCAGGGCAAGTTCGCCGACAAGAAGCCGCACCACTACACGCTGAACGACAACCGGGAGGACTAGCGATGCAGCAATTCCTTAGTGCGCAGGTCAGCGTCATATGGCTGATCCCAACGATGTTCGTGTCGGCGTTCGCGGGTATCTCAGTGATGGCGATCCTGTCTATCAATAGGCCTGAAGACGCGGATGAGGCGCTGCGCAAGGATGGTCAGCGGTTGCGTCTCCTGATCGACACTGACCAGGCGCTGATGCCCGAGGGTGGCCAGTGGTGGGTAGAGGGCCCGGACGGCTGCGGCGTCTCGTCGCAGGACGCGCGCACTGCGATCGACCAAGCTGCCATCGAGATGTGGCTGCGAAAATGTCGCAACACTCAACCGGCCGTCAAGCCGAAGGCGAACGAGGTATGAGCGAGATCGACACCCTGGGCGTCCCGGAGAAGTCCTACGTTGCCGGCGGCGACGCGTTCCTCTACCCCGGCGCAGGGGACCAGGTGCCGCCTGGAGGTGCCAAGGTCTTGCTGCTCACGCAAGGCGGCGTGTGCACCATCGGCCAGTGGAGCGACGACGGCTTCTTCTTGGGCTGGGCACCGCTGCCCAAGCGCGACAAGGTCAAGGAGGCGTTGCTGTGATCCATCCAGATCCATCTGACCGCGCCTCAGAACTGGAGGAACTGGCCCGGCAAGACGCCCTGGTCGTCAGCCGGCGTGCCGAGCCGCCCAAGGCCGGCGGATGCTGTCTCTACTGCAGCGAGCGCCTGGCCGCGTCCATGCGCTTCTGCGGTCCTGACTGCCGCAACGCTTACGACGAGCATCAGGAACTGCTGCGTCGGCGCGGGAAGGGTAAATCGTGAAGCGCTTCGTCATAATCGTTGGTGACGTGCTGTTCAGTCTGCTGCTGGGCATAGCGTTCGTGCTGTTCAAGGTCCTCGACATGCTGGAAGACCAGCAAGACTGAAAGGCAAAATCATGATCAAGGTTCTCGACCACGGCTTCGCCCGACTGGTCTCCTACATGCAGCCGGCCGAGCGCAGCATGGGCGTACCGGACTGGCCGAATGACGCCGATGTCGGCTATACCGACGACTGGACCGGCGACCTGGAGATCGTGCGCAACGCCCGTGCGTCCTATGACGCCGACTGGCGCACGGGTGACGACGATAAGGACGCGAAGCTGGTCAACTACCTGACCAAGAATCGGCACACCAGCCCGTTCGAAGCGATGGCTTTCACCTTCGAGATCAAGGCGCCGATCTTCGTCATGCGTCAGTGGCACCGTCACCGCACCTGGTCCTACAACGAGGTGTCCGCACGCTATGCGGAACTGCCAGAAGAGTTCTACGTACCAGCCGTGGAGCAGATCACCACGCAAAGCACGTCGAACAAGCAGATGCGCACGACGGAGCCGCATTCTCAGGCCGAGAACATCGAGTTCCTGATGAGGGACCACTGCAAGCTCGCCTTCAACCTGTACCGCAACATGCTAGCAGCCGGCGTCCCCCGCGAACTGGCCAGGGGCGTGCTGCCGCTCAACACCTACACCCGCATGTTCGCGACGGTGGACCTGCACAACCTGTTCCACTTCCTGACGCTGCGACTGCACGAGCACGCGCAATACGAGATCCGCGTCTACGCCGAGGCTCTGCTGGAACTGATCTCGCCCATCTGCCCTGTGGCTGTTGCTGCATTCAAGGAGCATCGACTGTGAGCGAAAGACCCAACGTCCTATCGCCTGTCCAACTGGAGCGTCTGCGCCGCGAAGCCAAGAAGCTTAAGCGCGAACTTGGCATCACTCACAGCGAAGCCTTGGATCGCATTGCTGCCCGCTACGGCTTCGCGAACTGGTCGCAGTTGGCGAAGCACATCAACGCCTCAAGCGCTTGAAGGAGTGTTGCCTGTGAACACCGAAGTCCTATATCGATACGTCAACCGCCTCGACGTTGTGATGCTGGATCAGCATCGCGTCATTCGACGAACCAAATGTGGCACATGGATCGACGTTTGGGGTAAGCAGAAGTTTGTGATGGACGGCACGCGAAAACGGTTTGCTTACCCCACCGAGCCAGAGGCCAAGACGAGTTTCCTTGCTCGCAAGCGACGGCAACTCGTCCTCCTGCGCAGTCAAATCGAAGACGTTGAAGCGTCGGTCCTGGCGCTAAAAGAAGGTCGGATCAATGACCATGGAAGTTCGCGCTACGTCCATTACTGACCACGCATGTTTCTCTCCGACACCCAGGTCCGCGAGTTGACAAAGCGCCAGCGCCCGGCTGCTCAGGCGCGCGTGCTGGTGCACCTGGGTATCCCGTTCCTGCGCCGGCCTGACGGCACCCTGGTTGTTCTGGCAATCCATGTTCAGCCCAAAGCCACAACTGCGCAGAACGAGCCTAAACTACGGTTGTGAAAACGACCAAACGTTCATTGCCGCCCCGCATGCACCACAAGCACGGGGCGTTTTACTTTGTAGACAAGAATCATAAGTGGCACAACCTCGGACCCGAGTACGACAAGGCGTTAGAAGCCTATGCGTCGTTCACGACGCAGTTGCCGACAGGATCCATGGTGTCGCTGATCACGACGGCCATGCCAGTGATCTGCCGCAAGGTGAAGCCGAACACCAAGGCACAGTACGACGCTGCGGCCAGGCGGCTGAAGATCATCTTCGCTGAGTTCAAGCCCGAGGACGTGAAGCCCAAGCACGTCGCGCAGGTCAAGCTCGCCCTGGCCAAGACCCCCAACATGGCCAACCGCGTGCTCACGGTGCTGCGCCTGATCTTCTGCTATGCCGTCGAGCAGCAACTGGTTGAGTGGAATCCCTGCATCGGCATCAAGCGCCACGAAGAGGCCAAGCGCACCCGGCTGTTGACCTACGACGAGATCGATGTAATCAAGGCCAAGTCGCCGCCACGCCTGCGCTGCATGATCGACCTGCTGTACCTGACCGGCCAGCGGGTAGGCGACATCCTGAGACTGCCACGATCTGCGCTGACTGACGCCGGTATTGCCTTCAAGCAGCAGAAAACGGAGACCAGGCTAGTGGTCGAATGGACACCCGAGCTACGGGCCGCCGTGGAGGCCGCCAAGGCGCTGCACACCAACGTCAAGGCCCTGACCCTGTTTCACACCCGTACGGGCGGTCCACCGGCTTATACGACGGTCAGGGACCAGTGGCGCCTGGCCTGCGAACGAGCAGGCGTGAGCGACGCCAACCTTCACGATCTGCGTGCCCGCTCCATCACCGACGCCCAGGAGCAGGGGCTTGACCCCCAGGCGCTGGCCGGGCACAGCGAGCGCAAGATGACCGAACGCTACATCCGCCAGCGCAAGATCCCCCTGGTCAAGGGGCCTCGGAAACTGTCTACCAAGACGGGTTAGTCTACGTAGACAGGGTATAAAAAGTTCAAGCGGATCAACACGTTGTCTCACACGCCGATGATGCAGCAGTATGACGGCAAGTGATAGCTAAGTCGTTGTCCTCAAACGTCTATTTGCTTTTGCTGTCTACGTGCCAACCGATCGCTGCAATCGGCTGAACAGACTTAGGGTCTACCCTAGGGCGCAGGTCGTAGACAAAGAAAAAGCCCCTGGGCCTTCCGACCCAGGGGCAACATGGGTAACAACGAGAGAATCAGCCGCCGGCAGCCGCGATCTGCTGTGCGGCGTACGCCTTGCTGGCTTGCAGGTCGTTCTCGACCAGGGCGCGCTCAGCATCCGTCCAGGGCCGGCCGCCTTCGGCGATGCGCGCGGCGATCACGTTGGACACAGCTTGCGATGCGCCCAGCAGGTTGAGCACGCCGGAAAGTGTGCTGATCGCGGCGTCCAGGGTTGCGAGGTTCGTCATGGTCAGGCTCCCTTCTGCTTGCTCGCAAGCTCGGTGCGTATGAGCACCAGGGCGTTGAGCGCCAGCGTGATGGTGGATTGGGCATCGGTCGGCTTGCCGCCCCTGGCCAAACTCTCGGCCAGGCGTAGTTGGTGCTCGACACCCTCCAGGCGCTTGAAGTAGTCGCCGGCCTGCTCGACGCCGACAGTGCGGGCTGCAACGGCATCACCCAGCGTGCGGTAAGCGGCCGACACCGACGCCTTGCCGTACTGCAGCCTGTCTTCCACCGATTGGGGCGCTTGCAGGCCCAGCGAGGTGCATGCGGCCAGGAGGCTGAGCATCAGCGCACAGGCCAGCAGATGGAACGAACGGAGCGCCTTCATTCCTTGTCTCCTTGCTTGACGCCGCGGGCGACCAGGAAGGCGATGAAGCCTGCCGCGGGCGCCATTTGCTTCAGCCACGGGTATGCGGTCAGCAGTTCTTGCTGCTGCTCGACCGGCAACTGGAGCCAGTAGGCCGCAGCGGCGGTGATCACGCCGACCACCCAGGTGCTGTAGCGCGTCAACAGTTCTTGAATCGGAAGCATCAGATCTTCTCCTGTCTAGGTTGATGGATTGGAACTCTTCAAAACACTTCTGTCGTTAATCTCCCTTCACACCTCCACACGGTTCAACA